>ERZ773269.1924-NODE-1924-length-17518-cov-18.337628_pt1 | contig 17518 bp, 8 predicted proteins | sample MGYA00511958_ERZ773269 | MGnify/ENA primary metagenome ERZ773269 (study PRJEB29015, sample SAMEA2737761) | human gut metagenome | biome: human gut; feature: human-associated habitat; material: faeces | place: China | collected 2012 ... | reverse complement strand
GGTGATGGGGCTGCCGCTCAGCGTTATACTGAGGCGCGTATGTCTAAAATCGCCTTGGAAATGCTTCGTGATCTTAACAAGAATACCGTAGATTTCCAAGATAACTATGATGGATCAGAACGTGAGCCAATCGTTCTTCCGTCACGTATTCCCAACCTTCTTGTCAATGGTGCGACAGGGATTGCTGTTGGTATGGCAACTAACATTCCACCACACAATTTGGCTGAAACGATTGATGCTGTCAAATTGATGATGGATAATCCTGAAGTCACAACACGTGAACTGATGGAAGTTCTTCCTGGACCAGACTTTCCAACTGGAGGCTTGGTCATGGGGAAATCTGGTATTCACCGTGCTTATGAGACTGGTAAGGGGTCTATTGTCCTTCGTTCGCGTACCGAAATTGAAACAACTAAATCAGGTCGTGAGCGTATTGTTGTCACTGAGTTTCCTTACATGGTCAATAAGACCAAGGTCCATGAACATATCGTTCGTTTAGCACAGGAAAAACGTATTGAGGGGATTACAGCAGTTCGTGACGAGTCTTCTCGTGAAGGGGTGCGCTTTGTCATCGAAGTGCGTCGAGATGCTTCGGCTAATGTTATCTTGAACAATTTGTTCAAATTAACGCAACTTCAGACTAACTTCAGCTTCAACATGTTGGCCATTGAAAAGGGTGTGCCTAAAATCCTTTCCTTGCGTCAAATTTTGGCTGACTATATTGCTCACCAACAAGAAGTTGTGGTTCGTCGTACACAGTTTGACAAGGATAAGGCTGAAGCACGTGCCCACATTTTAGAAGGTTTGCTAATTGCTCTTGATCATTTGGATGAAGTGATTACGATTATCCGTAACAGTCAAACTGATGCAGAGGCTCAAGCTGAGTTGATGGCTCGCTTCGAACTCACGGAACGTCAAAGTCAAGCCATTCTTGATATGCGTTTGCGTCGTTTGACAGGTTTGGAACGTGATAAGATTCAAAATGAGTACAATGATCTCCTTGCCTTGATTGCTGATTTAGCTGATATTTTGGCAAAACCAGAACGTGTCATTGCTATCATCAAGGAAGAATTGGACGAAAGCAAGCGTAAATTCGCAGATGCTCGTCGTACAGAGCTTATGGTCGGAGAAGTCGTTTCTCTTGAAGATGAAGATCTCATCGAAGAAGAAGATGTTGTTATCACTCTTTCAAACAAGGGGTATATTAAACGTTTAGCCCAAGACGAGTTCCGTTCACAAAAACGTGGAGGACGTGGTGTCCAAGGTACTGGTGTTAACGATGATGACTTTGTTCGAGATATTGTCTCAACAAGCACTCATGATCACCTTTACTTCATGACTAATAAGGGGCGTGTATATCGTCTCAAGGGGTATGAAATCCCTGAGTATGGTCGTACAGCCAAAGGCTTACCTATTGTCAATCTCTTGAAGTTGGACGAAGGTGAAACCATTCAAACAGTCATTAACGCTAAGAGTGATGAAGCTTCTGAAAATAATCACCTTGTCTTTGTAACTCGCCAAGGTCTGGTTAAACGTACCAAAGAAGCAGAATTTAAGAACATCCGTCAAAACGGTTTGATTGCCTTGAAACTGAGAGAAGGTGATGAGCTAATCAATGTCTTCTTGACTACTGGTAATGAAGAAATTGTCATTGGTACCAAATTTGGTTACAGTGTACGCTTCAAAGAGGACACTATTCGAAGTATGAGCCGTATGGCTGCCGGTGTTAAAGGTGTAACTCTTCGTGATGGTGACCAAGTTGTTGGTGCAGCTGCCATTACAGAAGACCAAGAAGTCTTGATTATCACTGAAAAAGGTTACGGTAAGCGTACCTCAGCTACTGAATACCCAACGAAGGGACGTGGTGGTAAAGGTATCAAGACTGCTAATATCACAGAGAAGAATGGTAACCTAGCAGGTATCGTAACAGTGTCTGGTGATGAGGATATCATGGTCATCACTGATACAGGTGTTATCATCCGTACTGCCGTTGCTAATATCTCTCAAACTGGTCGTGCAACTCAAGGGGTTAAGGTCATGCGTTTGGATGACTCTGCTCGTATTGTAACCTTTGCTTTAGTTGAGCCGGAAGAAGTAGAACAAGCTTCCGAAGACCAAGAAAGTGGTGACAACTAATGAGTAAAGATAAGAAAAATAAAGCAACAAAAAAACGCCGTAAGTGGCTGGATATTCTTCGCTGGGTGTTGATTGTTGTTCTCTTGGTTGTTGGTTTGGCCTTGATTTTTAATAAGTCTATTCGAAACACAGTAATTGTTTGGAATACCAATAAGTATCAAGTGAGCAAGGTTTCTAAAAAGACTATTGAGAAAAACAAGGAAGCTAAGACGAGCTTTGACTTTGATACCGTTAAATCAATTAGCACTGAGTCTGTCTTGCAGGCACAAATGAATGCTCAAGAACTTCCAGTAGTTGGTGGTATTGCTATTCCAGAGGTGGGTATCAATCTTCCTATTTTCAAAGGACTTGGTAATACAGAGCTTACCTACGGTGCTGGAACTATGAAGGAAAATCAAGTCATGGGGGGAAAAAACAACTATTCACTAGCTAGTCACCACGTCTTTGGTATCGCTGGGGCTTCTGATATGCTCTTCTCACCATTAGATAGAGCAAAAAATGGCATGAAGATTTATCTTACGGATAAAAATAAGGTCTATACTTATGTTATTAGTGAGGTGAAGGTTGTCCAACCAACTGAAGTAGCAGTAGTTGATGATACACCTGGCAAGTCTGAAATTACCCTTGTAACATGTACGGATGCTGAAGCAACTCAGCGTACAATCGTCAAAGGTGAATTGAAATCACAGGTAGATTTTGACAAGGCAAGTTCAGATATTATTGAAGCCTTCAATAAGTCATACAATCAATTTCAAAGTTAAGAAAAGGCCATAAGGCCTTTTTCTATGGAGGGAAAAAATGTTTTTGAAAACAATACACCATGTCGCTATCATTGTTTCTGATTATGATTCATCTCGAGATTTTTATGTTAATAAACTAGGTTTTGAAATTATACGTGAAAATTATCGTCCGGAACGTCATGATTATAAATTAGATCTACGTTGTGGTGATATAGAACTGGAAATCTTTGGAAATAAGACTAGTGATCTAGCCTATGTGGAGCCACCAAAACGTCTGTCTTATCCTGAGGCATGTGGATTACGTCATTTAGCTTTTAAAGTGGCTAATATTGAAGAGGTTGTAGAGGATTTGGAACAAAAAGGTATTTCCTGCCAACCTATTCGCAAGGACACTTTTACCGGTGAAAAGATGACTTTCTTTGCTGATCCGGATGGTCTTCCCTTGGAGTTGCACGAGTAGTTTTTTTGACCTTAATTTTTTAAGTCATGGTATAATAAATTCACGGTTGGTCTCATACCAGTCGTCCTTCAGGAGATTATGGAATAATATTCTATTTTCGAAAGGAAACACACATGAAATTGAAAAAACTTCTTGTTACTGGGATGGCTTTATTGGCTTCAGTAACAGCCTTTACTTCGGTTGCGCAAGCAGCAACGTCATCGCAAGTCCAAAAGGTTATTGATGAATCTTATGTTCAACCAGACTATGTGATGGGTTACTCATTGTCGGAAGAGCAACGTAATGAAACCTTGAATTTGTTAGGGTATGATAGTAGTAAGGATACCAATGTTAAGACACTTACGACATCTGCTTATGCGAATATCATGAATGTTGCTGACGATTCTAGTCTTCAGCTATATTCTTCAGTAAAGATTGCTAAGCTAGGTGCTAAGGAAACCTTGAGTGTAGAGATTGTGACACCACAAAATATCACTAAAATCACTCCAGATATGTACCGTAATGCTGCCACGACACTTGGTATCGAACATGCTAAGATTACAGTAGCAGCACCTATTCCAGTAACTGGGGAAAGTGCCTTGGCTGGTATTTATTATTCTCTAGAGCAGAATGGAGCTAAAGTCTCAGATGAAATCAAAGAGCTTGCTCAGGAGGAGCTTAAAACCCTTTCCCAAATCAATGAGGAAAATTCAGGTAAGAGTAACTATGATGCGGATAAGCTTAATGTAGCTATGACTGATATTAAGTCAGCAGTTGCTAATAAGGGGGATAAGTTAACTGAAGACCAAGCTAAAACGATTGTTCAGCAAACGATCAATAATTACAACTTGGATCTTTCTGGTACACAAATTAACCTTCTGGTGAATTTTGCTATGAATTTATCTAAGTCTTCAATCATTGATAGTGCTAACTTTAAGTCAACCTTGAGTTCACTTAAAGATTCTATCGTTTCGAAAGCTGGTAATACCTTCTCTGGAATCAACCTAAATTTTAATGCCAACAAAGCAGTTGAGAATAGCAAAAATATTTTCTCAAAAATCTGGCAAGCTATTGTAGACTTCTTTACTGGACTTTCTAAATAGTGAAAGAGCTGTCCATTTGGATGGCTTTTCCTATTTTTTTAGCTCTTTGTCGACTGTAGTGGGTGACGAAAAGCTAATATCTAGATAGGTGCATAATAACTCAAAAGCTTGTCTAGAATTTCTTTATTCGTCAAGTGCATACGAAAAGTAGGACGATAAAATCGCTTAGCGCTGAGTTTACAACTATCTTGTTGAATGAGATTTCAATAACGTTTGATTGTCTTGTATCCATGAGGTTCTCGCTCAAATTGATTTATGATTTGAACACGCATATGACTCATAGTACGGATAAGATCTAAGGTGTTGGAGTAAAACTGTTCACTGAACTGTTTCAGCCTGAGTTTAGAAATATAATAACGAAGGGTGAAAGTAATCAAGTACAATTTTAGCATGTGGAAAAAGCTGTTTAGCCAAGTCATAGTAAGAGCTAAACATATCCATAGTAATGATTTTCACTCGACATCGGACTACTCTATCATATTTAAGAAAGTGATTTCGAATGATCTCTGGAAGACGAGAAAAATCGTGCTTAAAACGGAAGTCATTGAGCTTACGAATGACAAATGACAGTTGACGTTGAAATGGAAAGCTGATGTGCAATATCGGTCATAGAAGTCTTTTCAATTAACTTTTGAGCAATATTTTGATTGATGATACGAGGAATTTGGTGATTTTTTTTGACGAAAGATGTCTCAGCGACCACCATTTTCGAACAATAGTAGCACTTAAAACAACGCTTTTTCAGCAGAATTCTGGTAGGTATACCAGTCATTTCAAGGTAAGGAATCTTAGACAGTTTTTGAAAATCCTATTTCTTCATTTGGCTTTCGCAATCAGGACAAGATGGGGCATTATAGTCCAGTTAAGCGATGATCTTCTTGTGTGTATCCTTATTGATGATGTCTAGAATCTGGATATTAGAGTCTTAAATATCAAGTGGTTTTGTGATAAAGTGTAATTCTTTCATATCATTCATTTCTAATGAGTTGTTCTGTTACTTTTCCTTATAGATCTTATGGGACTTTTTCCTACAAGCAAATAGGCTCCATAAGATCTATAGAGATTTATCCACTACAAAAGTTACAGGAATTGGTTTTTGTTAAGGAAGTATATAAATCAGATAAGAGAAAAAGTCAGCACATCATGCTGACTTTTTTTCTAGCTTATAAAGTATTGGATAAATGGATCTCATTTGATAAAGTATTAAGATGATTGACCAAATCCATGATTGACAGATGGTTTTGGCAAATAAACTTCTTGGTGATATCTGGAATATAGAAATTAGACACGATGACATCGTAATCTGTCTGATTTAAAATCTCAGGACTTGTTTCTAATTCATCCCAAATATCGAAGGTGAAGCGGTTATTACAGTAATAGGAGAGCATATCAACAAAGGTAAGGGATATAGCATGGTCAAAGTTACTGATAATCAAAACCTTGATAGGTGGTCGATTTTCTAACAACTGAGTAGAGAGGTTTTCAGCATGGGTTAAGATGGTGTACATCAAGTGTTCCAACTGTTCAGGATGGTTATGCTGTCCAATTGCTTGACGGTATTGAGCCAGTTCTTGACGCGTACTTCCCATAAAGTCTGGGAAGTAAACTTCGAATTTTTGAATCGTCAATGCTTTTTGTTCAAATAAGATTGGGGTAGAAAAGATTTCCTGTCTTTCAAATAAAGCAGTGTTGTGCAAATGCCAAATCAGCTCATCGTGGTTGGTAAAAGTAATCTTATATTGTTTTGATAGGCGTTCTAATATTTGACTAAGTAATTGGTAAGAGTATCTTGCTTCACTGTTCTCTTCTAAAGAGTTGAAGAATTTTTGAGGATCTAAGAAAAGATTGTTTTGAATAAAGGATATAAAAATTTGGGCAATGATATCTGGAGTGATTTCCAGCCCCAATTTCTCAGAGAAATGGACAAGTATCTCCTCAAAGTTTGGAATACTTTCCAAAATAGGATAGTATTCATCATAGAAATGATTTGGTAAGTCGATAAAATGACCATTTTTGATGCGGTAAATACTGATAGCTATCATCAGTTTGTACATTCTATAAATTGAAAATCGCATTGGATAATTCGTAATTTTATAGAAGAAGTCAATAAACTCTGTTAAATCTTCCTCAGGAAGGTCAGGAAAAGGCCAATCAAGGAAATAATAGCGCTCAGAAAAATATTGGGCAAAAAAATAGCGAATATCAATCTCATTCCCACGTATCTCGGATGGAGTAAAAGATAATTCTATTTGAAACTGAGATGATAGAGTTTTTGTAATATTTCGACCTAATCGATAGAGATTAGCATTACTAGAATGAAGATTTTCTATTGTTCGATAAATAGGTAGGCCATCATTGAAAAATAGATACTCTAGTAATCGAAAAGATTGAGAATGAGCTAGAAAATACTGATAAACATCTTCAAAACTAGTATTAACTTCTAAATCTATCATAATTCCACTAATGGAAGATTGGATATCTATAGTTGGAAAGGCAGTACGCAATTCATTTAAATCACTTTTTAAGATTCGCTCAGTACATCCTAACATGTCGGCAAGTTCATGTAATTTCAACCAATCACGATGTTGGATTAGGGTTTCCATTAAACGTAATTGTCGCTGATCTTTCGTAGGTAAAAGGTTACGCATGTAGATGATTTCCTCCTCGGTTGATTATATCACATTCTTGTCTAAAAAGTACAATAAAATTAGAATCAGAAAATTGTCGTTAGTAGTCAGAGAATTTAGAATAATATAAGTGACTCTTAGGTGCAAAAACATAATATATCGATTATTTAGAAAATATTGATTTATATATCAGATGGTTGTAGATTAGAAATTGTAGAATATTATTTAGGAGTTCAAAATGAAACATTCACATAAGAAAGCATTTGACTGGTATAGCATGCATCAACGATATTCTATTCGTAAGTATCACTTTGGTGCGGCTAGTGTCTTGCTCGGGACAGCCTTAGTCTTGGGAGCTGCTGCTAATGCGCAAGCAGTACAAGCGGAGGAACAAAATCCAGAAGTAACTAACATTGTTACTGTTGATAAGGTAGAAGAAGCTACGAAACCAGTAGAAGTCTCTACCCCTAAAAAAGAAACAACCTATGCAGCTCCAACTGTTGCTCATCCAGTAGAAACGACTCCAGCTAAAACTGAAGAAGCTACTAAACTAGCAGAAGTCTCTACCCCTAAAAAAGAAACAACTTACACAGCTCCAACTGTTGCTCATCCAGTAGAAACGACTCCAGTTAAAACTGAAGCAGCTACTAAACCAGCAGAAAAAGTTGAAGAAGCAAAAGATAAATCAGCTAATATTGGTCTAGAGCTTCGTTCTAACTCTGATAAAGGAACTGTATCAGAAACGCCTGTAGGGAAGAAAGCTGATGTAGTTGAAGCGAAAGAAGAGTCTAAGCCAGCTGCAACAACGTCTGATCGCTCAGCTGTTGATAGTGCTGTTTTGCCAACTAGCACAACTGCTAAAGTAGAAGCGACTAATGAAATCTTGAAACCAGGTTTGAGCCTTTCTGATGCTCGCCAAAATCCAGCTATCCGTAAGGAAGACTTGGATAAGGGACACAGTGGCTTTAGAGCAGCTAGCAATCCAGCCAACCCAATTGTATCAGGTTCTGGAAATACAGTTGCATTTTCAGATATCAGCCAAGGTGGTCGTAGTTATAGTTTCCGTGGCTACGGGAACTCACGTGGTGGTAATTCAATTCATTACGATGTAACAACAGTACGTCAAGGGAATAAATTGAATTTCACAATCGACTATTCTGGTCCGGGTGAATTTGTTAATAATAACTTTATCTTGGATAAAGGGGATGGATTTGGAAATCCTTCCAATGCGACAATCACAACTCCAAGATTAAGAGAGCAATCAAAACCTGTTAGTCAGGGTGCCAACTACGTAGCTCACTCAGCATACAGTATGACCTCTGCTACTTCAACGAGTGAGAAACAAACTATTAGATTTAGTTTGCCAATCAATAATCCAAATGGTGACTTGTCTGTTCGTTTGAAACCTGTTACTTTTAACGTAAACCAAGGTGGAGGTAGTTCAGCAACAAGTAATGACCCGTATAGCAACTCTAACTATTACTTCAGAGAAAAACCACTCCTCTTGGATGCAAATCCAAATGGTGGTACTAATAACAAGACCGAAACAGAAGAAATTGACTTCCAAACTGTTTATCTTCCAACTAGTAAGTTACCAGAAGGTCAAACTAAATTAGTTCGTGAAGGTGAAAAAGGACAACGTCAAATTACCTATAAAGTTCATCGATTTGGTAATGAAACAATCCTAGGATTGCCAATTAGTAATAGAGTTACTAAAGAAGCTAAGCCACGTATTATGCAAATTGGTGTGGCTAAAGAGCTAATCGATACAGTAAAACCACGTGTTGATCAAAATAAAGTCGGTGATACAAATAACCTCACTTTCTATCTTGATAACGATGGCAACGGTGTTTATACTGAAGGTGTAGACGAGCTTGTTCAAAAAATTGCTATTAAAGATGGAGCCAAAGGTGAAAAAGGGGACCAAGGTGAACGCGGTCTAACTGGAGCTAAAGGTGAAAAAGGAGACCGAGGCGAACGTGGTCTAACTGGAGCTAAAGGTGAAAAAGGAGACCAAGGTGAACGCGGTCTAACTGGAGCCAAAGGTGAAAAAGGAGACCGAGGCGAACGCGGTCTAACTGGAGCTAAAGGTGAAAAAGGGGACCAAGGCGAACGCGGTCTAACCGGAGCGCAAGGTCAGGCAGGTCGTGACGGTGTAACTCCAACCGTAACCGTTAGAGATAATAAAGAAGAAGGTACTCACACTATCACTATTAACGACGGTAGAGGTAATGTTACAAATACTGTTGTAAGAGATGGTCTCGATGGTGCAAGTCCATTAGTTGCGACTCAACGAAATGAAGCTGATAAAACAACAACTGTTATCTTCTATTACGATAAAAATGGAAACAACGAATTAGATGCTTCTGATAAGAAATTAAAAGAAGTTGTCATTGCAGATGGTGCCAAAGGTGAAAAAGGTGAACGTGGAGACCGTGGTGAAACAGGAGCAGCGGGACGTGACGGAAAAACTCCAAAAATCACAACTGCTCGTGGAGCAGACGGCCGTAGTACTGATATTACATTTACTATTCCTGGTGAAGAACCTGTAACCGTTAATGTAAAAGACGGAAAAGATGGACGTACACCAACCATCGACTTAAATGCATTAGCAGAAGCAGCAGTAAGAATTAATAATCAAAGAAGTGGAAGAGTAAGAAGAGCATTAGCAGACGACGCATCTACAGCACCAGCATCACAACCAGTAGATGGTACTCGTATTACAGCATACTATGATAATAATGGTAACGGTAAATACGATCCAGGTGTGGATGAATTAATTGGTACAAGTGATATCTTGAATGGTACAAATGGACGTAATGGTGCAGATGGAGCTTCTGGAGCAGACGGACGTAACGGTGCAGAACTATTAAGTGGAACTAAAGCTCCAGAAGCCAAAGATGGAAAAGATGGCGACACTTATATCGATGCAACTACAGGTGATGTTTATAAGAAAGAAAACGGAACTTGGGATAAGATTGGTAACATTCGTGGACCTCAAGGTCTAAAAGGTGAAGACGGAGTTGCAGGACCACAAGGACCACAAGGACCTAAAGGGGACAAAGGTGCTCAAGGTCTTCAAGGTGAACGTGGTCAAGACGGAGCTCAAGGTTTACCAGGACGCGACGGACGTGATGGTGCAGCAGGTCGTGACGGCCGTGATGGACGCGACGGAAAAGACGTATTGAACGGCAAAGTTGATCCAACAACAGAAGGTAAAGACGGCGATAAATACGTTAACACAGAAACAGGTGACGTCTTCGTTAAGAATAACGGCACATGGGAAAAAGAAGGCAACATCAAGGGACCTAAAGGAGACAAAGGAGCTCAAGGTCTTCAAGGTGAACGTGGTCAAGACGGAGCTCAAGGTTTACCAGGACGCGACGGACGTGATGGTGCAGCAGGTCGTGACGGCCGTGATGGACGCGACGGAAAAGACGTATTGAACGGCAAAGTTGATCCAACAACAGAAGGTAAAGACGGCGATAAATACGTTAACACAGAAACAGGTGACGTTTTCGTTAAGAATAACGGCACATGGGAAAAAGAAGGTAACATCAAGGGACCTAAAGGGGACAAAGGTGAACGTGGAGAAGATGGTAAGACTCCAGAAGTAACTGTAACTCCAGGTAAAGATGGTCATAGTACTGACATTACATTCACTGTTCCAGGAAAAGATCCAGTTACAGTAAATGTTAAGGACGGAGAAAATGGTCTGAACGGTAAAACTCCAAAAGTTGATTTGCTTCGTGTCGAAGGACAAAACGGAAATCCATCTCATACAATTGTGACATTCTACACTGATGAAAACAATGATGGTAAGTACACTCCAGGAACTGATGAACTTCTAGGTTCTGAAATGATTAAAGATGGTGCTAAAGGTGCGGACGGACGTGATGGTAAATCATTGCTTACTGTCAAAGATGGTAAAGAAACTAAAGTTTACCAAGAAGATCCAGCACATCCAGGTCAACCATTGAACCCAGAAAAACCTCTTGCAGTTATTAAAGATGGAGTGGACGGAGTCTCTCCAACAGTAACAGCTGTTCGTAAGGATGAAGAGGGTCATAAAGGTGTAGAAATCACGGTGGATAACCATGATGGTTCACAACCAACTACAGTATTTGTTCATGATGGTGAAAAAGGAGAAACTGGTGCAACAGGTCAAGATGGACAAACTCCTACAATTACAACTCAACCTGGAAAAGATGGTCAAAGCACTGTTGTCACTATCACAACACCAGGAAAAGATCCAGTAACCTTTACAGTGAAAGATGGTAAGAATGGTAAAGATGGACGTACACCGCATATTGACTTAAATGCATTAGTGGATGCAGTAAGAAGAGGTGCTGGATTAGCTGTTAATCCACAACCTTCTGGAACATCAAGAAGTGCAAGAAGAGCGAGAAGTGTAGGGGATAATCCAGATGAGGTAACTGCATCAGCTCAACCAGTAGCTACAGACTCAACAGGTTCACAACCAGCAGCTACACAACCAGCGACTACCGATTCAACAGATTCACAACCAGTAGATGGTACTCGTATTACAGCCTACTATGATAACAATGGTAACGGTAAATATGATCCGGGAGTTGATGAATTAATTGGTACAAGCGATATCTTGAATGGTATCAATGGACGTAATGGTACAAATGGAGCTTCCGGACATGATGGACATGATGGACGTGATGGCCGAAACGGTGCTGAGTTACTAAGTGGAGCTACTGCCCCAACTGCTAAGGATGGTAAAGACGGTGATACTTATATCGATGCTAACACAGGAGACGTTTATAAGAAAAATAACGGAACTTGGGATAAGATTGGTAATATCCGTGGACCTCAAGGAGTAGCCGGTGAAAAAGGCGACAAAGGTGAAAACGGAGCTAATGGAGCAGACGGTAAATCACCAGTTGTAAATGTAACGGACAATGGAGATGGAACCCACTCTATTACAGTTAGAAATCCAGATGGATCTGAATCAACAACAGTTGTTAAAGATGGTAAAGACGGTAAAACTGCCAATATCACAACAACAGAAAATCCAGATGGAAGCCACACAATTACTGTAACAAATCCAGATGGAACAACTAAAGAAACTGTTGTTAAGAATGGTAAAGACGGTAAGACTCCAAAAGTTGAAGTCACTGATAACAACGATGGAACTCATACTGTTAAAGTTACAGATGGAGATGGCAATGTTACCAACGCTATCATAAAAGATGGTAAAGACGGTAAATCTGCAACAGCAACAACTACTGAAAACCAAGATGGAAGCCACACAGTAACAATTACTAACCCAGACGGAACTAAGAATGAATTCGTTGTGAAAAATGGACGTGACGGTGTTGACGGACGTACTCCAACCGCATCTGTTCGTGACAATGGGGACGGAAGTCATACAATCGTTATTACAAATCCAGAAGGTGTGACAACTGAAACCACAGTACGTGATGGAAAATCACCAAAAGTGACTATAACTGACGAACAAAATGGAACTCATAAGATCTCAGTTCTAAATGGTGACGGAACAACTACTGAAACAATCATTAAAGATGGTAAATCACCAGTAGCAACTGTTACTGACAACCATGATGGTACTTACACTATTCGTGTAGAAAACGGTAACGGTACTGTTTCTGAAACCACAGTTCGTGATGGTAAATCACCAACTGCTAAGGTTGTGGATAACGGAGATGGAACTCACACGATCACAGTTGTGAACTCAGACGGTACAACTACAACTACGACAGTTCGTGATGGTAAAGAACCAAAACTTGAAGTTATTGATAATAACAATGGTTCACACACTATTAAAGTGACAGGTGCTGACGGTAAAGAAACTACAACTACAATCTTTGATGGTAAATCACCAAAAGCGAACATCGTTGATAACGGAGATGGAACTCACACATTAACAATCGTTGATTCTGATGGACGTGAATACAAATCTATTATCAAAGATGGTAAAGATGGCGTTTCACCAACTGTAACAGTTAAAAACAATAATGATGGAACTCATACAGTTACAATCATAAATCCAGACGGAAGTAAAACTGATATGGTTATCAAAGACGGCAAAGATGGAAAATCACCAAAAGTTTCTGTTGAAGATAATGGAGATGGTAGTCATACAATCACAATCATCAATTCTGACGGAACTGTGACAAAAACAGTTGTTAAAGACGGAAAAGATGGTCGTGATGGTCGCGACGGCAAAGACGGAAAAGATGGTAAATGTGGATGCCAAGACAAACCAGTAACACCATCAAATGACAAACCAGTTCCTCCAACACCAAATGTGCCAGAAGGACCAACATTTGCAATGCCAGAACCACCAGTTCATGAATTGCCAGAATTCAACGGTAGTGTGCCAGGAATACCAGAAGTTCATGAATTGCCAGAATTTAACGGTGGAGTACCAGGTATGCCTGAAGTTACTGAAGTACCAGAATTAGATATTCCAACAGTACCAGTACAACCAACACCAAATGTACCGACGCCAGAAGTGCCAGTACAACCAACTCCAGTTGTTCCGACACCAGAAGTACCGGTCCAACCAGTACCAGTGGTTCCAGAACAACCTGTAGTGCCAACATCGGCTCAACCAGCAAGTCCAGTAAATGCTAACCCAGAAGTACCAACTACAGTTAAAGAAAACCATGGGGACAAATTACCTGAAACTGGAAGCCAATCTGATTATATCTTTGTTCTTCTAGGTAGCGGTATTCTATTGAGCCTATATGTAGGTCGAAGAAAAGAAGATTAATCATCTAAAAGCAGTCACTAATTTCTCAAAAGAAGATGATGAGTGATAGATCTCGAATGAAAGAATATTCTTAGAACGATTTTCATATGATGGAAAAAACTGCAAAAAAACCTTGAGCGGTAACGCTCAAGGTTTTGGCTCTTTGTCCACTGTAGTGGGTGACGAAAAGCTAACATCTAGAGAGGACCAGATAGGTCTTCTCTTTTTGTACGTTCAGAGTGATGAAACACGCTTCCTAAAGTTGATAAAATTTCTAAAACTGAAGCCCAGACGTTTAATATTTTTGATAAGCTTATTGGTCCCCTCCAATTTTGCATTTGAGTACTGTGTTTCTAGTGCGTTTTTGATGTATTGTTTATGCTTAAGAAAAGTCCTAAAGACTGTTTCGAAGTAATGATTGGCCTTGCCTATATTCTCCTCTATGAGTTCAAAAAACTCATCTACTCTCTTCTCCTGAAAGTGAAAAAGTAAAAGCTGATAAAGTTTGTAGGCATTAGAGAGCTCTTCTGAGAACTTCAGTGTTTTCTCAACGACTTCATGTGGACTTAAGGTTTGACAAAAGGTCTTCGAGGAAATGATTTACAAGATAACTTACGGCTGTCCATTTGAAAGAGTCGCAAGTGATTTTTTAAAGTTCGATAAGGTAGTGACTTCTTATCGAACTGGTTCATAATCGCAATTCTTGTCTTTAAAAAGGCTCGACCAAGGTGCTGGATAATGTGGAAACGATCAATAATGATTTTAGCGTTTGGAAAAAGTTTTTTGGATAGTGGAATATAAGCCCCAGACATATCCATCGTGATAAACCTTACCTTTTGCCGGACTAGATTTGAAATTTGGTGTTTTTTCTCAACGATAGATGTCTCAGCCACCATGACTTTCCTACAATCTTTACACTGGAAGCGACGTTTCTTCAGATGTAGTAGTGTTGGCGTTCCAGCTTGTTCGAGAAGAGGGATTTTAGAAGATCTTTGAAAGTCATATTGTCTGTATTCAAAAAGCTCCATAATCTCTACAGTGGTTTTACCCCCTACAGAAATTATAGAGCCATTAAAGCTAGCCTAGGCTAGCTTTTATTTTAGTCCGTAGTTATAATCATCGTCTTGCATAGCTTCGACAGTACCTAGAAGGTAACCATTACCGACTTGAGAGAAGAAATCGTGGTTTGATGTTCCTGTAGAAATACCATTCATAACGATTGGATTAACATCGTTAGCAGAATCTGGGAAAAGAGGATCCTGTCCTAAATTCATCAATGCCTTATTGGCGTTATAGCGAAGGAATGTCATTACTTCTTCAGTCCATCCAACACCGTCATAAAGAGATTTAGTGTAGAGTTCTTCGTTTTCATACAATTGATAGAGGAGATCATACATCCATTCACGGAAACTCTCTTGCTCTTCTTCAGGTAATTCGTTGAATCCTAGTTGGAACTTATAGCCAATATAGGTACCGTGAACAGATTCGTCACGGATAATGAGTTTGATAATTTCAGCGACGTTAGCTAGCTTATTATTACCAAGATAATAGAGTGGAGTGAAGAAGCCTGAATAGAAAAGGAAGGTTTCAAGATAAGTTGAAGCAACTTTTTTCTGAAGTGCCGTTCCGTTTTCATAGATATCATTAATGATTTTTGCTTTAGTTTGTAAGTACTTGTTGCTATTTGTCCACTCAAAAATTTCCTCAATTTCTGATTTAGTATTCAAAGTTGAGAAAATAGAAGAGTAAGATTTTGCGTGAACAGATTCCATAAACTGAATGTTGTTCAAGACAGCTTCTTCATGAGGTGTACGAACGTCTGCTCGAATGGCTTCAACACCCGTTTGAGATTGCATGGTATCTAGCAAGGTCAAACCGCCGAAAACTTTTCCAACTAAATCTTTTTCTTCAGCTGAAAGTTTACGCCAGTCATCAAGGTCATTTGAAAGGGGAATTCGAGTATCTAACCAAAATTGTTCAGTTAATTTTTCCCAAGTAGATTTATCAATCGCATCTTCGATTTCATTCCAGTTAATGGCTTTGTAGTAAGTTTCCATTAGAAACCTCTTTCTTTATTGATATCGTTACTATTTTATCATAATTCAAAATCATGATATAGTTTTTTGAGTTGATCTATTAAAAAAGTCGGCGAACCGACCTTTTAATGCATTTTGTAAATAAGACTAGTGAGGTTGTTATCGTTAAATCACTATCTTAGATGACACAGCTTTCACATTGGTTAGAACCAACCTCTTCACCGTCATCTGTATAAGTACGGATGTAGTAGATTGATTTAATTCCCTTGTTAAAGGCGTAGTTACGAAGGATAGAAAGATCTCGAGTCGTTTGTTTATTTTCTGTTTTCCATTCGTAAATTTCTTTTGGTAACTCACTACGCAAAAATAGGGTTAATGACAAACCTTGATCAACGTGTTCAGTTGCAGCGGCATAAACGTCGATAACTTTACGCATGTCCATGTCGTAGGCTGAAGTGTAGAAAGGAATTGTGTCTGTTGAAAGACCGTTGGCTGGATAGTAGATTTTTCCGATTTTCTTTTCTTGACGTTCTTCAATACGTTGTGTGATTGGATGGATAGAAGCCGAACAGTCGTTAATGTAAGAGATTGAGCCATTTGGCGCAACAGCCAAACGGTTTTGATGGTAGAGACCATCTTTTTTAATGAGTTCACGTAGTTCTTCCCAATCTTTAGCTTGTGGGATGAAGTGGCCTTCGAAAAGTTCTTTAATACGGTTAGATTTAGGAACGTATTGGCCTGTAACGTATTTATCAAAGTAAGAACCGTCAGCATATTTTGAATTCTCAAAGCCGACAAAGGTTTCTTGACGTTCACGGGCGATATTGTTAGATTCAACTAAAGTCCAGTAGTTCATAAGCATGAAGTAGATATTAGTGAATTCAACAGATTCTGGGCTACCATACTCGATATGGTGTTTAGCAAGGTAAGAGTGAAGCCCCATAGCTCCTAAACCGAAGGTATGAGCTTGTTGGTTCCCATTTTTGATTGATGGAACGGCATCGATATTTGAGCTGTCTGTAACAAAGGTAAGCGCACGTGTCATAGCCTTAATGGAACGACCAAAGTCAGGTGAAGTCATCATGTTCAGGATATTAGTAGATCCAAGGTTACATGAGATATCTGTACCGAGTTTAACAAATTCTTGAGAATCGTTAAGTTCACTTGGTGTTTGAACTTGGAGAATCTCAGAACAGAGGTTGGACATAACAATTTTACCATCAATTGGGTTATGTCTGTTAGCTGTATCAACATTGACGATATATGGGTAACCAGATTCTTGTTGGAGTTTAGAAATTTCAGTTTCTAACTCACGCGCATTAATCTTAGTTTTTGTGATATTAGGATTGGCAACCAATTCATCGTACATAGCTGTGATATCGATGTAGTTAAATGGTTTACCGTATTCTTTTTCGACAGAGTAAGGGCTGAAGAGGTACATTTCTTCATTTTTACGTGCCAACTCGTAGAATTTATCTGGAACTGTAACACCAAGTGATAAAGTTTTGACACGAACTTTTTCATCGGCATTTTCTTTTTTAGTAGAAAGAAAAGCTAAGATATCTGGATGGAAGACGTTAAGATAAACAACCCCAGCTCCTTGACGTTGACCGAGTTGGTTTGAGTAAGAGAAGCTGTCTTCAAAAAGCTTCATAACTGGGACAACTCCAGAAGCAGCACCAGCATATCCCT
>ERZ773269.1917-NODE-1917-length-17565-cov-2.848087_pt1 | contig 17565 bp, 16 predicted proteins | sample MGYA00511958_ERZ773269 | MGnify/ENA primary metagenome ERZ773269 (study PRJEB29015, sample SAMEA2737761) | human gut metagenome | biome: human gut; feature: human-associated habitat; material: faeces | place: China | collected 2012 ... | reverse complement strand
CATCCTGCAATTGTTTTGACCTATCTTGATCAGAATAAGTATGGTACGACTCATAGAATCCTCTCTAAAAATATTTGAGGGGTTATCCCATATGTTTATTACGCATAAATCTATAAATTTTTTTATTATAAAAAACGACCCACGTGTGGTTTTACCACCGTGAGTCGTTTTCAACATCTATCTAAATAATCTATTTCTTCATGCTAGCAAGCATTTGATTGATATCCACAATTCCAGCCTTACCAGCATTAACAGCGTCTGAGTCATTGCCAATCATTTGACTATTGAGCCAATCAATCACCATTGCTAGGTTCATCCCTGCAACTAAATGAATATTTTGACCACCCATAATCAAACGACTAACTGTATTAGCAGGAGTACCTCCCATTAAATCAGCAAATACTGTTAAATCTTCTTCAGGAATGCCATTAATAGTATCTTGAAACTTCTTTTCAAAATCTTCAGGTCCTTCTTCAGGAAGCAAGCATACAGCATGAATATGCTCTTGGGGACCCATAATTAATTCTGCACTCTTTTTAACTTCTTCAGCCATCTTACCGTGACTGATCAATACTAATTCTTTTGCCATAATATTTTTCCTTTAATTGACTGCTAAATCTTAGCAAGAACACCAATACCGCCAAGAACAACTGATAGAACTAAAACAATTAAAATAGCCTTAGTTGAAGTCATCTTCTTCTTTCCAAGTAACCAGTAAACAAAGCCGACGATCAAGGCAGGTAATAACTTAGGAATGATCATATCTAAGTTGTTTTGGATATCCATCGTAACTTTACCAATTTGTGGTACCCAAGCAAACTTAACATTAACCATCGTAGCAACTAAAGCACCTACCATGAACACACCAAGTACTGTAGCAGCATCAGTTAAAGCATTCAAGCGGTCTCTCATTTCAGTAACAAGAGTTACACCCTTATCATAAGCAAAACGTAGTTGCTTCCATCTGAAGAAACAGATCGCAATTTGAGCGGCAATCCAAATAAATACACCTACTGGGTTTCCTTGTGAAGCCATAGAAGCACCGAAGATGGTTGGAATCAAAGCAGCAAAGATTGAGTCACCAATTGCGGCAAATGGTCCCATTAAACCAACCTTCAAACCAGTAACAGTATCTTTACCTTCAACACCTTCATTTTCCTCAATGGCTAAGTCAATACCAGTGATAATTGTGTTAAAGAAGTTAGAAGTGTTAAAGAACTGTACGTGTGTCTTCATCATTTCTTGTAATTCTGGAGTATTATCGCCATAAATCTTACGAAGTTGTGGCAAGATCAAGAATAAATATCCAGTGTTTTGCATTCTTTCATAGTTCCAACCTAGTTGGAAACCAAATAAAGAACGTCTGTTAATTTGATTAAAGTCTTTGTCAGTTAATTTATATTTTGGTTTAGAGTTCATCATCGGTGATTTCCCCCTCTGAAGCTACATTAGTTGATTCTGTAGTAGCTGCGGCTTCTTTGGTTCCACCTTTACCGCTGCCACCTTTACCACTAATTTCATCCTTGTAGTGCAAGATTGCAAATGCTAATCCAATTAAAGCCATTGCAAGCATTGGCAAGCCGTTGAAAGTTGCAGTAAATGACTTGTTTGCTGCTTGAAGACCTGTACCTAAAGTTTGAATACTTGTGAATAATACTGAGAATAAAGTAGTAAATGTGAATCCCATAATTAGGTAAGCAATGTGTTTCTTAACTGGTAAGTAGCGAAGCAAAATAGCAAAACCAACTGCAGGAAGTACCGCACCAGCTACTGTTAAACCAGTACCTAACCACTTCAAGTTTCCGTTTAATGAGTTAGCAATAGTTTGAACTAAACCACGTCCAAATGCTAAAGCAATAAATACAGGGATTGCACGAGATAAAGCCCAAGGAATTGCACCATAGAGGAAGTTTCTTTCAATACCCTTGTAGTTGTTCTCTTCAATTAAGTGGTCAATTCTGTGTGCAAAGTAAGTGTTAGCAAATCTTGCTAAAACATCCAATTGAACCATAATTGCAGCTACTGGAACCGCAATTGAAGAAATAGCTACTTGTGGGCTCATTCCTTTAATACTTACAGAGAATGCTGTTGCTAAAACTGTACCGGTAGTTGCATCAATCTTAGAAGCACCACCGAAAGTACCAACACCTAAAACTGTAAGCTGCATGGCACCACCAATAATTAAACCAGTCTTTAAGTCACCCATAATTAAACCAGCAATTAAACCGGCACCAACTGGTGTATTCAACGATGAATAGATTTGTAATTCATCAAGAATTTCATAACCAGCATAGAGGGTAAGTAGTAATATTTGCCACCAAGCCATAGTTAGACCTCCTATTTAATCTTTTCATTCATTAATTTCATAAAGTCATGAGAATCATCACTTGGAGTTAACTGAGCTGTGATTTTCACGCCCTTATCTGCTATCTTTTTAAAATCTTCGACATCTTTTTCTTCAACATTAATCTGCTTAGTTACTTGCTTAGTAGTATCTGTTTGAGACATTGTACCTACATTTAAAGTATCAAGCTTAAGACCTAAGTTAAGTAAATCTAAGAAGGCTGCTGGCTTTTTAGCGACAATAAATATTCGCTGATTACCATAACGCTCATGAATCAAATGATCTGCTGCAACCTGTGCTGGCAAAACGCTAAGACGAGTCGTAAGAGGCGTAGCCATTCTCAAACCACTTTTTTGGATATCGCTTTTTGCTGCATCTTCATCAACAACAATAATGCGATCCGCCTGAAGCTTCGGGGTCCAAAGATTAGCTACTTGACCATGGACCAGCCGTCCATCAATTCTAGCTCCCACAATATTCATATAGATTCCTCCATATTCCGTAAAATATTTCTGTAAACGCTTTCTGCAGTTTTAATCTTAGTATATTAACTTTTACTAGTCAACTGGTTGTGACCACTTTTTTAAGAATTTCTAAAGTTCCTACTAACAGTATACTCTTTTAAGCCTTGTAACGTGACTCACCATTTAGATAAGTTTCACTGACAGTCATATCATGATTCAAAACAACAAAGTCAGCTGGGTGATCAGGTTTAATCACACCACACTTATCGAGTAAGTTACAACTCTTAGCTGGTACATAACTAGCCATCATAACTGCATCTTCAGGTGTTGCAACATTCCAGTCCACTACATTCTTAACTGCATCCTTTAAGAGCAAAATACTGCCGGCTAAGTTATTAGTATCTTTCAAACGAGCCATACCGTCCTTAACATAAACTGGCAATTCACCTAAAACATAATCACCATCAGGCATTAATCCAGCCTGCATACAATCAGTAATCAAGGCAATATGCTCTGGCCCACGTGCATTTACTAAGGCGCGAACAGCTGGCTCTTCAACGTGGTGACCATCACAAATTAATTCATCCGTTGTTAAACGAGAAGAAAATGCAGCACCAATAATGTTAGGTGAGTGTTGTGACAATCCATTCATCCCATTGAAAGTATGTGTAAAGACGCTAGCTCCAGCTTCAACACAAGCAATAGCATCTTCAAAATCAGAATCTGAATGTCCCAAAGCAACTACTAAGCCCATCTTTACAGCTTCACGTACAAATTGACGGGCATTCTTTCTTTCAGGTGCCATTGAGATCTTAATCAACATGTTATCTGAAGCTTTACGCCACTTCTTTAAAAGCATAATCGAAGGATCAGTCATATACTTAGGATTTTCTGCCCCACCATGCTTAGGAGTAAAGAATGGACCTTCAAAGTGTAATCCTTGAATTTTAGCACCAGTTTCTTCACCCTTATGTGCCGCAAACTTTTCACAAGTTTCAGTTAATTCTTTATCGCTTGCAGTAATTGTAGTTGGTAGCCAACTAGTTACACCAGCTTGAAGCAAACCTTCAGAAATCTTATTAACGCCTTCCCAGTCGCTCTTCATCGTATCTTCATCAAGCAAGCCATGAATATGCGTGTCAACATAACCAGGTGCAATCCATTGATCGCCATATTCCTTAATTAGACCATGACTTGGCTTTTCATCTTCTCGATAATATAAACCAAAGTTTCCATCATCTTGAACTTCAAGATAACCACCATTTTCAGTTTTATTTTCTAAAAAGAACTTTCCGGCATGAATATAATATGACATAGTATTTAACTCCTTAAATTAACTTCTATTCTAAATTGAAAGTGTTTTCTAAATTTGAATTTTATTTGATGAATTTGTGAATTGTTACTCCCTTAACAACACGGTTAACTGTACCGGTTGGTGAAGGAGTATCTGGAGTATTTCCAACCTTAACCGAAGTAAGCAACGCAATTGTTTGACCAAACATAATATCTGGCAATGCTAAATATGCATCTGGTAACTCTTCTCCAGAAAAGGCGAAGAATTTACCATCAAAGTCTTGTCCCTTCTTAAGTTGTCCTACCCCCATTACCAATGGAACTATTTCATCAGCTTTAATCTCATCTAAAATATCTAAATCGTACTTTCTGGTGTAAGAATTATTTGAAACAAAGTCAAAAACAATCGTCTTCTTATCTAAAAATGACTTAGGACCATGTCTTAATCCCATTGAAGTATCAAATAAAGCCGCAACTTTTCCAGCTGTTAATTCCAAAATTTTAAGTCGAGCTTCTTCAGCTAAGCCGCCTAAAGCACCACTACCGATATAAGTAATTCTGTCAAAGTCAGTATCAACTAATTTTTGAATTTCAGCTTCACGATCAACTACGCTTTCGCCCATCTTAGCAATTTCATTAACAATTGTTTCTTTTTCTGCATCACTTCTAGTATCAAATACCAATAAAGTAGCTAAGCTCATACATGAAAATGAACCTGTCATCGCAAAACCTTGATCTAATGACTTAGCAGGCATTAAAAGAACAAGTCCATTTGGATCATCTTTTAAGTCTTGAGCCAAGTGTCCTTCTGGAGCACATGTAATAGCAATTTGGTATAAATTCGTAACTAATTGCTTAGCAAGTTCAACAGTTGCAACTGATTCAGGAGAATTACCACTCCGAGCAAAAGAAACTAGAATTGTTGGTGTTTCTGCTTCAAGATAATCTTCTGGTGTTGAAACAATCTTAGTAGTATCAATTGCTTCAAAGTCATACTTAGTACGATCGGCATGCTTTCTCAAATATGGCATCACAGTGTTGCCAACATAAGCACTTGTTCCTGCACCTGTAAAAATGACTTTTACTTTATTAAATTTTTGATTGATTTTAGCTAAAAATTCATCAATTTCTTGTTTCTTTTCTTGATAAATCTTAAAAGTCTCTTTCCATAAAGAAGGTTGTTGCTGAATTTCTCTAGTAGTAATATCTGCGCCCATCTTTTTTAGTTCTGCATCACTTTTTGTAAACATTGGCCTATTCCTTTCGATAACTAAACTAAATGATTGTATTGCCGTGATCGATAAATGAATCTATCCCCTCTAGCTAGAGAAATGGTAAATTCAATCGGCACGTTTTTATCATTGATTGCCCGTCTAAAAATTTTTAAACTAGCATCCCCGGACTTTACGCCTAAAATCTTACTGTCTCTTTCATCTAAATTAACCGCTTGTACATCTTCAAAGGCAAGAACACTTTGTTCATTGTATTTTTGCTTCATAACAGTGTACAAATGATTTTCATTTAAATCCGACATTTTTAGATCCGGAAAAATACTTTCTGGTAAATATGTTTCTCCATACATTAGTGGTACTCCATCAGCTAGACGTAACCTAACTAACTTGTACGCTTTTTCTTGAGCTTTCAAATTAAGCTGATTTGCGACAGCTGCGTCGGGAACAACAAGCTCTAATGTGCGGTTTTGTGTTGTTGGCTTGTGTCCTGCTTCTGACATCTGTTCACTAAATGAATACATACTTCCTAAGTTGGTCTGATCTAGATAAATTGTGGAAACAAATGTACCTTTTCCATGCAATCGATAAATAATGCCTCGCTCTTCTAAATTATTTAATGCTAATCGAATCGTATTTCGACTCACACCATATTCTTTTAAAAGTTGCCTTTCACTAGGCAGTCGATTATTTGGCTTCATTTCAGTCTTAATTTTCTTTTCAAGATCTAAAATTACTTGCTGATAAAGTGGCTTTTTCATCTTCTAACCCCATCCAATCTTCAACTGGTTAGTACCACCTTCTACAGAATATTCTAGAAAGCGCTTTATGTCAAATCTAAAAAAACACGAAATGCATTTTTTCGTTATAATATGAACTATACGTAAATGAAAAATTTAATTTAAAGAAGAAATGTAATATGTCTGAAATTACTAACAACCAACAACCACAACAATTAATTCGTTTAGTGCAAGTAGCGAAAGGTACTCGCTACTACGATCTGCAATTTGCAGATGGAAAAAGAGCACGTCTATACATTATTGCTAAAGGAATCTTTCGCTTAATTATCGATCCGGCAGCAGAATTTAAACCTTTGTCGCCGTCTTTAACGATTGCCGCAGGTAACTTTAGTTTGCGTCCTTTTGAAGAATCACAACTTTTAGTCACTGATGAAACTTTCACGATTAAAAGTGGTCAATTTTCACTTCGTTTACAAAAAAATCCTGCAATCTTTAGCATTTTTGATGATCAACTTCATCGCTATCGTATGATGCAAAGTAGTCCGATTGAACTAGGAGCAGATTATTCTAGTGAATTCTTACGTCAAAATAAAAATGAATTCTATTATGGCGGCGGAATGCAAAATGGAAGCTTTAGTCATAAAGGAAAAATAATTGAAATCAAAAATACGAATTTAACCGGTCCTGGTGCAGTTGCTTGTCCAGAAGGCTTTTTCTGGTCCAATGCTGGCTTTGCAGAATTGCGCAATACTTGGAAAAACGGAATTTATGACTTTAAAGGTGAAAATGGCAATACTGCTATTCTTACCCATCAAACTCCTATTTTTGATAATTTTTATCTTTTAGGAGATTCTCCAGCTGAAATCTTACGTCAGTACTACAAAATTACCGGCTCTCCCCTCTTCTTGCCTAAATATGCTCTTGGCCTAGGATACTTAGGTAACTATCTTGATACTTGCTGGAGTGTTGCGAAGCCTCAAGAAAATAATGCCATTAAATTTGAAGATGGTAATACTTATAAAATTGCCCATGCTGATAATGAAATTGTTGCTAAGTCCTCCCTTAATGGTGAAGAGCAGTATCAATTTTCTGCTCGTGCAATGATTGAACGTTACCGCTCACATCATTTTCCACTTAGCTGGTTTGTTCCTAACTACAACAGTAAGCAAACTTTAAATGAAACCGAATTAGCTAACTTAGTTGATTTTGCCAAGGAGCAAAATATAAAACTTGGTTTCTACGGAGCTTTACCTGCAAACGCACCGGCTAATTTCTTAAAATTTAAGACAGAAGCTCCTAATTTAGCTAATGACAAAATTATGCAAGATTTTGCAATTGCTAGTGAGCCTTTAGTTGATAAAAACCAAACTAATCGTCCTTGGGCAATGGCAAGTAATGGCTGGAGCGCTGTTCAAGCCTTAGCTACCACCGCAAATGAAGGTGTAGGAGGCGAGTGGGAACAAATTGCAACAGAGATTGCTAGTTTCTTAAGTATGTCTCTTTCTGGTCAACCAAATATCGGAAGTGCTATTGATGGAAAAGAAGGCGGCGGTAATGCTCAAGTAAACATCCGTGACCTACAGTGGAAAGTCTTCACGCCTCTGCTTTACTCAATTGATAATTACGGCAATATCCAAAAAACACCGTTTGCATTTAATGCAAAAATGACGCGAATTACTCGCGCTTACCTAAAACTTAGAGAAGAAATTACGCCTTATCTCTATACTCTTACCCGAGCTGCTCAAGATGGCATGCCGATTGTTAGACCTCTGTTTTTGTCCTTCCCGCACGAAAAAGTTAACTACACAAATCAGGTAAAACATGAGTTTATGCTAGGAAACAACTTATTAATAGCCCCAATTACTAATGGTCGAGAAGATCCAAGTGGAGCTTCATTAAAAGACAATCTTTACCTGCCTGATCATCGAACTATGTGGATCGATCTCTTTACTGGTAAAAAATTAATCGGTGGCAGAATTTACGATAAGTTACACTATCCATTGTGGCATCTTCCTGTTTACGTTCGCGGAGGGGCAATCTTACAGGAATCACTTAGAAGTGCCCTTGTTTACCCACAAAATAAGAGTTCTGCCATCTTATATGAAGATGATAATCAAACTAATGATTATGAAAAGGGAAATGCAGCTACAACACAAATTACCAGTTCGGTTAATGGATCTAAACTTCATATTACGGTTTATCCAACCGAGGGAAGCTATGAAGGACTTGAAGAAAAACAAGCTACTATCTTAACAATCATGGCCGATCGCTATCCTGGTAAAGTTTCACTTAAATTAAATGATCAAATTATTCCACTACCTGAATATAATGATTTAGATAGCTTTAACAAATCAGAAGAAGGTATTTTCTACCAGCAAGATTACGTGCCATGCAAAGAATTTGGTCAATTTACAGGTCAACTGCAGCCTGCTCTTAAGGTAAAAATGCCAGCTGTTGACATCCATGACAATAAATTTGAACTTACGATTGAAAACTTTAGTTATGGTAGTGAAGTCGAACAACATGCTATTATCGATTCAGCTATGGCTTCACCAAGAAGTGCCGCAATTTTGACGGACCGTTTAACTTCAAAGAGCATCACCATTACTTGGACTAATCCAACTAACTTCACCGGTAAAAATATAATGGCTGATATCGAAGTTAATGGAATTGTTCATACTAATATTGATGGAGATACCTTTACTTTCCACGAACTTGAGCCTAACACACGCTATCGGTTTAGAATTAGAAATAAATTTGGTAACAAGGTATCAGATTGGTCTGAATACTTTGGAACTCATACCAAGCGCGATCAAATGGATTATGCAATTTCTAATGTAAAAGTTACTAGCACAGCAGAAAGTGAAAAAGATTCTCCAGTCGAAAACTTAACTGATCTTAAGCTAGCTAGTGAATGGCTCTCAAAAGACCAAATTAGTAAAGATAGTCCACTAGACTTGACTTTTAATTTCAATCACATTTATAAGCTAAGCCGGATGGTTTACGTACCTCGTTTACGAGACCGGATAGGTCATATTTTGCGAGTTCAAGTTGCCATTTCAAAAGACGGTGAAAACTTCAGCGATTTCAGTAAAGAAATTAATTGGCCAAATGATGCTAAAAACAAAGTAATCGGTTTAAGAGACGTAGTAGCAAAAGCAATTAAACTTAGAATTTTAGCTACCTCTGATAATCTAGCTTCTGGTAAAGAAGTTTTATTCTTTATGGCTAAAGAATAAAAACATCTAATATTAAACAAAAAGTCCGAAACGCAAAATGATTAACTTCATTTTCTTTTCGGACTTTTTTATATAAAATTAGGTCTTGTTTCACGTGAAACTAAATATAAATTTTTCTATCTTTTAACCATTTAAGGCTTAGTTTAAACCAATGTGCAAGATGCGAATCGGGCTCACGTCCAGCCACAGCCACTTCAGGAGTAGCAAGTGAAAAGCCATGGCCGCCTTTATTAAACAAATGTGCTTCAAAATGAACTTTTTTCTTTCTTAAAGCTGTAATATATTCGATTGTATTATCAATCAAGACAACTGGATCATCAACAGCTTGGAAAATAAAAGTCGGGGGCGTATCAGGCGTCACCCCTAAAGCTGTATCTAATAACTCTTTAGCAGTAGGCATTTTTTGATTAGCATCAGCTGGCAACGGAAAACCAATATCTTTAATATTAATTAAAGGATAGCCCAAGATTGTGGCATTAGGCGCTACTTGATCATGGTTAAAATCATATTTTGCCTGCCATTTTTCACTTTCTGCCATCACGTTCATTGAACTAACAACATGACCGCCAGCAGAAAATCCAATTGTAGTAATTCGCTCTTGATCAATTCCTAACTTTTCACTATTTTCTCTAAAATAAGAAACAGCTTTTAATCCTGATAAGGCTGCATCAGGATATATTTTACCTGGATCGGTAGTTAGATTATATGAAACAACGGCAGCATTAAAACCATGAGCTGCATATGCCAATGCTACTGGTTCTCCTTCTCTTAAAGATAAATGGTCAAAGCTTCCTCCAGGAAAAACGAGCATCAATGGTCTCTTTTTTTGCAAAAGCTGCGGATTATCTTGTAATCCATAATACGTGATTTTAAATTCGCGATTATTAAAATTTTTTTGTGTTAAATACTCTACTTTCATCTTGCTAAGCCTCTATGCTATTTATTTCTTAAGTTCATTATGCGTCAACGTATGTGCTAAAAATATTGTTGTCAATGGGACTGTTAAAAGTACGCCGATAAATGAATACACAATAATTAAGAATTCATCTACAAAAAGTTTATCATTTAAAATCTCAAATAATGAATAATTTAACCTCATATACCAAATAAATATTGGCAAAAAGCTACCAAATAAACCAAATAAAATTGTGTTCATGGCTGTTCCTAACACATCAGAACCAACTTCATTTCCGCTCTTGATCAATTGCTTCTGCGTAATATTCGGATCGTGCCTTTTTAATTCAAGTAAGCCTGCACTCATCGCTACACTTGCTTCTGCAATTGCCCCTAGCCAGAGTCAGGTTCCAGACCACGTCCAGAGCCTCACCGTCCAGAGCCTTTTTGGAGATGGTCTTAGCCATCTTCTCCTGCTTGGTCTCCAAAGCCCTGAGTTTGAGCTAAGCTTTCAAGCAGGATAATTATCAGCATTACGATCAAGCTCACGCATAAAGCGGTTAAAAACGCGTTCTTAGCTACAGTATAATCGTGTGTCCCTAAATAAATAATTGTTAATAATTTTAAAGGAATAAAAATTATTCCTACCAAGATTATATTTACTCCCCAAGAAATTAACAAAGCAACAAGAATTATCAAACAGGCATTAATAACCACACTAAGATAACTTTTAAAGCCCGTTTTTCCACCAACAATAATCATTAAAATTAAGAGAATTATCAATAGAGCCGTTAAAGTTGTCATTTCGCTGCCTCCTCTATTTTTTTATTTTTTAAAAAGACAGAACTAGCAAGAGTGGCAAAAATCACAGTTAAAACTATGCCTATCGCTGAACTTAAGCTCTGAATTACACCTAAAGAAAGAGTATATTTAAAAGTATAAACTAAAGTATTATTATCTCTTAGATACAAAATTGTCATCGGCAGTGCTTCGGCCATAAAAATCAGTACTAATACATTTATTAATGGTCCCATAATTTCTTGTCCTAATGTACGGCCACTAAGAAATAACTCCTTAAAGGTTAAGTCAACCTTATGTTTAGCTAACGCATAAAGACTCGAAACAATATCAGTTGCTTCATCCATTACTGCCCCAAGAACTCCTAAAATGGTCTGAGATAAAAATAGCGCTCGTGGATCTTGCGTTGCATAATCAACTGCTTCATAGTCAATCCCGCGTTCATGTGTCAATCTCATAACTAAATAAAAAATTCCAAATGACACAAAAACACCTAGAAGCGTAGCAACTAGTGTAACAAGCATCTTTTGATTAAATCCTTGTACAATTATCAGGGAAATAAAAGTAAACAAAATAGCTGCAATACCATAAACTAAGAAAATTTTGGTTCCATTTTCTTTAATATCATTCTTAATCACAAAATAAAAAATAATACTATTCAAAATCATTGAAATTAACAATAAACTAGCTTGTTTTCCGGTGATTAAAATGATCAGACTAATAGTTAAAAACATGCTCAAGACAACTACCCAATCGCGTTTAGGTTCAACTAATTTTGGCTTTTCTTTAATAAAAGATACAATCACACGTTGATGAGGACGATATTTTTGTGAAACAGCCTGTGAAGGAGAGTAGGTATTGGTAACAACGAATCTCTTACCTCGGTATTTTCCTGAGATGATTTTTAAATGCAATATTTGTTGCCTAACTTCATCTTTATTTTCATAATTGTCTTTGGTTTTATTAATTAGCGTGTCTTGAATGTGATTATCGGTAATTACAGCAATTGGCTTGCTAGCAAAAGTTGTAGAAAAATACGTAATCACCGTAAAAACTATGCCAACAATTAAAGTCGTTAAACTAAGCCAAACTTTTTGATTCTTTTTCACATCTTCACCTTCCCTAATAACCTAAATGGTGAGTATGCTAATATAGTAGCATTAAAAGTTTTTACTAATTATTAAAAAATAGTAATTTATCTGAGGTAAATCTAAACTATGGAACTTATGATTTCAACTTTTACTCTAGCAATTGCAGCTGCTATCAGTATTATTATTGCTCAAGCAATTGATAAAGTATCAGTTAACTATATAAGTATGATCATCGGAATTATTATTGGTCTTATTCCCTTTTTAAACCAACAAATAGCTAGTTTTGATTCAGAAATTTTTATGGGGTTGATCGTTGCGCCACTTTTATTTTTTGAAGGACAAAAGACTAGGATTCATAACGTTGGTAGACGTATTAAAGAGATAATTGGGCTAACTATTATCATGGTTTTACTAGCTTTAATTGTAAGCGGCTTTAGCATTCATCTGCTTGCTGACGTTAGCTTACCGCTTGCATTTATTATTGGCAGTATTAGTATACGCCAACAGACGCCACAGCAAGTGAAGCAGTAACTAATGGCCTAAGAATGCCTCGCCGTGTAACGTCAGCATTAAAGGCTGAATCACTTTTTAATGATGCATCTGGAATTATCTTGCTCAACATGAGCCTTCTTTGGTTTGCAAATGGATATATTAATTATGGACAGACAATTCAGGACTTTTGTATTTCTTCGATTGGCGGTGCAATTCTAGGTTTCGCTGTAGCATGGGTAATAATTATTTTTCGTCAGACTCTTGTCAGATCCAGATTTAATTCCTTAAATGCTCAAAATCTTATTTATATTCTTACCCCATTAGCCTTGTATGCTCTAGCAGAACATCTCCATGTCTCTGGAATTATCGCGGTGGTGGTTGCTGGTCTCTTACATAATGCAGAATCTCAACAAAGCTTATTGCTTAATTCAAGACAGGTTCATATGAGCCAAGACTTACAAAATCTTATTTCTGATATCTTTAATAGTATGGTTTTCATTATTTTAGGATTGATGATGGTAAGAATTTCACGTAATAAGCTCTTTAATGGAGATCTAGCTAAATGGATTATTGTTGGCATTATAGTCTACCTTGCCAACTTGCTAGTTCGTTACCTATATGGTCGCTTAATTATTCGTTATGATCGAAGAGAAAGCATAGTCTTTTCACTTGGAGGGATTCATGGTGCAGTTACTTTAGCATTAGCATTAACGATAAGCGTTGACTTCCTAGGAAGTCAAAGTTATAACCTAGTCATCATGTCTGAGGCTGTTTTAATTATTTTAAGTATGCTTGTTCCAACAATTGTCTTTCAATTTATTCTTCCGCATAATGTCAGTGACGAAGAGGCCCACATCGTAATGGATAAAATACGAAGTGAAATGGTTAAACGCGCCTTAGTTGCCGTTCATAAAATGTATTTACCGCAAAGAGTAAAACGCCATGTTATCTATACCCTACTTAATCAAAAACGAGTTGTTAAAACGCGTGAGTATATGCGAGTTCTGCTAAAGACAATTGACCAGCCTAACCTAAGCAAATCAGAACAGTATCTACAGCGTCTTGCTTTTTTTAGGGCTTTTGCGATTGAACGCGAATATCTAGAAATGATTGGACAAAAGGAAGGCAAATATCGAACCTATATTTTAAATCTATATAACGACGTTTTGTTAGCAGAGTCATTAATTATTGAACCTGAAGACGAATAAAAATAGGATGCCTACAAACAGGCATCCTATTTTTTAATTAAAAAAGCGATCCCACCAATGGTGTTTTTTCTTGGGATGAATTTGCATCTGAGCTAAAGTACGATGAATATTCTCTTCTACTTTTTGCTTACGACGCTTTTCTTCGTTCTCTCTAGCTTTTCTTAAGATTTCTTCATGAGCCTCTTGCTCACTCTTTTGTTCTTCAGTAATCTTATCGGCAGCTTCCTGATCTTTATTAGCTTGAACTTCTTTTTGTGAATCTGTTGATTCTGGCTCAGCTAATTGGTGTGAGCTATCAATTAACTTCTTATTTTGAGCTTCAACGCGCGCTACTTGCTTTTGCAAATCCTGAATTGCTTGATTTTGACTTGCAATCGTATTTTGGAGCATAGTTAAAAGCTTAACTACTTGATCAGCATCTACAGTAGCAGTCTTAGTTGCTACTTCTTTTTGCATTTTTGCAGCCTTTTTGGCTTCTTCAGCTTTTTTATCACTCACTGCAAAAACTTGTCTTGCTGCTTCCTGTAAAGTCAGATCAGCTTTTTTAGACAGAGCTTTAAAAGCTTTTAGGTCTTCAATATCTTTAGCCGAATATAAGCGAGACTTCTGCTTAGTCCTCTCATAGTAGTCTTTATTTCCAGTAACTTTTTCAACAATTAAGGAATACTTTCTTAATGTTGCTACGCTAATATGAAGTTCTTCCGCCGTTTTTGCTGGGGCCTCAAGTTCTTCAAAATTATGGTCGCTTGCCATCCTAAATTCTCCCTTTACTTAAACTAAGTTTAATCATGTTTATGTAACAAAGTTTTCTTGTGATCGTAGCGTTCCATTGCGTAGTCAATTAATTTAGTAATCAAATCAGTATATGGAATTCCAACCTCTTCAAATAGTTTAGGATACATACTAATATTAGTGAATCCTGGAAGAGCATTTACTTCTGTTAAAACAACTTCCTTGTCTTCCGTACGAAGCATTGAGTCAATACGTGCTAAGCCACTACATTCAGTTGCTTGAAATACCTTTAAAGCATTTTTTCTAACCTTTTCAACAATCCCTTCAGGCAATTTAGCTGGAATCTCTAAAGTTGAAGTTGAATCATCATCATACTTATTTTCATAAGTATAGAATGAATCCTTGGCGTTAATAATTTGACCAACACCAGCAACGATTGGCTTATCATTACCTAAAACAGCAGTTTCTACTTCAGTACCGTGAACAGTTTCTTCAACTAAAACCTTATCATCATATTTAAAAGCTTCAGCTAAAGCGACCTTGTATTCTTTTTCGTTAGTAACGTGACTTACACCAACTGAAGATCCTTGATTTGATGGCTTAACGAATAAATCTGAGCCTAATTGACTAGCTACGTATTCATAGTCTAACTTTTCATTATCTGGATCGTTATATTCAAAACGCTTAACTGCAATCCACTTTGCGACAGGAACACCAGCACGTTGAGCTAAAATTTTGGTCATTTCCTTGTCCATCGTTACAGCTGCAGCTAAGACATCATCCCCAACAAATGGCTTATCTAGAACTCTAAATAAACCTTGTAAACAACCATCCTCACCCAAGTTTCCGTGTACAATTGGGAAAAATACGTCAATTTCAGGACGATCTTTTAATTCAACAATATTAGAAATATTTGCTACTTTATGAGGGTTAGCTACTTCCATTTTAGGATTGTCTAAGACTCTGCGAGAATCGGCATCGTCAGCCAAATACCCATCATTCGTAATCCACATTGGATAAACATCAAATTTATTAGTATCAATTTCCTCATAAATGTTGTGGGCAGACATGATAGAAACTTCATATTCTGAAGAATTTCCACCGAAGATCAAACCTACCTTAATTTTGTCAGTCATATTTTTATCTCCTTTTTGTCCTCGAAACCTTATTATAAACAATCGTGACGCTATAATGCATTATTTTTGAAAAAAAGTCTCAAAAGAATGAAAATTTTTTATAATTAAGTTATATATATTACTATTACTCTAATAATAAATCCCGCAAAGGAGATAAGATGAATTTTACAAAAAAAGCCACCGCTTTTTTAGTTGCTATTACACTCAGTGCTACAACTAGCACCGTTACGATTAGCGAAGCGCTGGCCGCAACATTTACCAAAGATGAAATCCAAGAAGTTCATCGAATTCAAAATCAATATTCAAGATTACCAAAACAAACTTTTAATTCTGGTAATCTTTATGCAAGTAGCCCTCACTTAACAGCACCATTTTCACCTGGTTCTGTTACTAATTCTTATATTAATTCTCAATTAGACTATATTAATTTTTATCGTGGTTTGTTTGATCTGCCAAGTATTTCTACAAATAAGACAGATAATGACAACGCGCAAATTACCGCAAGTGTTATGGCTGCAATTAAGGCTAACCCATTTACTAATCAACACGGGTTACCTAGTGAAACACGACCGAACTATATTAGCGATACTTACTGGACAATTGCCAAAAATGTTTCTGCTAGCTCTAATTTGAATTTTAATGTAAGCAATCAATCTGCTGGTGATGTAATCACAGATTTATTAACTGATACCTATAATCTTGATGGATCGGATACTGGACATCGTGCGTGGCTTTTATCAAGTAGACTTACTACCACTGGTATTGGTGCAGCATACGGTGAAAATAGCTACCGCTATTCAGTCCAGCAAGTTGCATATTCAAGCGATGGCTATAAGGCTGCTGCTAAAAGTGCCGTTGCCTATCCTAATAGTGGCGTTTTCCCAATAGAATTACTTCAAGGAAATAACATTGCTTGGTCTCTTTATTTATCTGATAAAACTACCTCCGGTATTCCTAAAATCACCGTCACCGATTTAGATACAGGCGAAGTTAGCCAAGCCACAAATGTTAATAATTTCAGTAATAAGGCATATGGCTACTTCAAAACAATTATCACTTACTTCCCAGGAGATATTAAGTTAGTTTCAGGGCATGAATATAACGTAAATATTGATAATGTCTACCAATATAGTTTTAAATTATTTAATCAAGTTGCTGCTAATCAGCCTAAACTAAAAACTTCAAACGATAACACTAAGACTAAGAACGGAGAAAAGAGCTCTGAAAAAATATCCTCCTCGCAAAATATTAAAGATAGTAGCGACAAGACAACTCGCAAAATTTTAAACCAAGTAGCTGATCCTGATTCATCTACAACAATTAAATCAGCTCTTTTACTTCAAGCAGAAAAACTACGTGATTCTTTGAATAAAAAGCGCCAGATGAATACAGTGATTTTTGGCCGTTCTTATCAAGATGGTTATTCTTACTACAACTTAGGCAATGATCAGTGGTTTCATAATTTTTATGTTTACAACAATCCAGATTTTACTGCTGGTGTAGTCAATATCAATAACCAGTCATTTGATACAAATATTTATACTAGTCCTTATCCAAATCTACGAAAACGCACTGCCAATCATGTTACTTCTGGAAAAAGTTACGCTTATGGTCAATCAATTACTACCGATCATATAACTTGGTATTATCTCGGCAAAAACCAGTGGATCAGGCAGAATAATTAATAAACTAACATCTTGAAAAAGGCTTTAAAGTAACGAATTTATAATTTTAGAATATTCTTTCAGCACAAGCTGAACATATTATATTATTTAAGAATAATTAGGCCTTTCAACTTGATTTAAACCCTAATTACTGTAAAAATAAGTAGTGAGAAATGGTTGAGGACCTGTAGTGACCCCCGAAATTCGGACACGGATTTCGGGGGTTTTACTATGTCTAAAT
>ERZ773269.1904-NODE-1904-length-17648-cov-2.634400_pt1 | contig 17648 bp, 9 predicted proteins | sample MGYA00511958_ERZ773269 | MGnify/ENA primary metagenome ERZ773269 (study PRJEB29015, sample SAMEA2737761) | human gut metagenome | biome: human gut; feature: human-associated habitat; material: faeces | place: China | collected 2012 ... | reverse complement strand
GCCCTGGATTCAAAAGCCCTAAGGGTGTATTTAGAACAAATGCCGGTGAATTATATGTTGCTGACGTAGGACAGAAAGCGGTATTCAAATTCACAAAGGATTTTAAATTCGTAAGAAGTTATTTAAAACCAACAGCAGCTATTTTTGCTGATACAAACTACGAACCAAGTAAGGTTGCAGTAGATAGCGGTAACAACATCTACATCGTTTCAGAAGGTGTTTACGCAGGTGTAATTCAGTTGGCAAACACAGGTAAGTTCTTAGGATACTTCACATCAAATAAGTCAAAATTAACACCACAGCAGATGTTCTTAAAATTAATTTATACAAAAGAACAGGAGAAAAAATCAGAGTTATTAAATACTCTTCCATCTACATTCTCTAATGTTTTTGTAGATACAAATGGTACAGCATATTCAACATGTATGGGTATAGGAGATGACTTACTTAAGAAGCATAGTACAAATGGTACTAACATGCTTGGGAATGTTAAGACTTCTTCAGCATTAACAGATGTTACTGCAAACAAAGACGGTATTATTTACGCAAGTGATTCACATGGTATGATTTGGGTATATACAAGTCAGGGTGAAGTAATCTTCCAGTTAGGTGCAGAAGCAGCAGACAAAGATATTTCAGGTTTATTTACATCACTTACAACAATTGCTGTAGATAACAGTGGAAACATCTGGACAGCTGATGGTGAAAAGGGATACTTACAGTCATTTACACCAACAGAATATGCAACAACTATTTTCAAGGCTTTAAAAGAATATGAAAATGGTGATTATAAAGAAGCCCTTACAGATTGGAATTATGTATTAAGACTTAACCAGATGTCAGTTCTTGCTCATAACGGTGTAGCAAAAGCTTACTACAATGATGAAGTTTATGACAAAGCAATGGAACATTTTGAAATTGCCGGAAACAGAGACGGTTATTCAAACGCATTCTGGGAAGTAAGAAACAAATCAATCCAGAAGTGGTTAGGAACAGTTTTAATTGTTTTAGTTATTCTTATTGCAATTAAGATTGCTATCGGATTCATTGATAAGAATCATGTACTTAAGAAAAAGAAAAGAGCTCTTGGACAAAAACTTAAGAATACACCTGTTATTGGTGAATTAGGTTATGCGTTCAAGATAACAAAACATCCAATTGACAGATACTATGATATTAGAGTAAACAAGAACGGTTCAGTGATAGCTGCAACAATCTTATACATTGTTTTCTTCGGAGTATACATGTTATACCAGACAGGTAAAGGATTTATTTACCAGTATTCAAAAGTAGAAGACATGGATATGGGAGCGGTTATCGTAGGTTTCTTTGCAATATTAATTTTATTTATTATTTGTAACTATCTTGTAACATCAATTACAGATGGTGATGGTACATTTAGACAGGTTTACTTAATACCTGCATACGGATTAATACCTGCAATGATATCAATGGTAGCAACAGTTATTATGTCATACGTATTAACATACAACGAATCATTTATCTTAACAGTTATTATGATTATCGGGTTATGTTGGAGTATTGCTCTTATATTTGAAGGTCTTTCAACAGTTCATGATTATGACTTTAAACATACAGTAGTAAGTTTGATAATCACAGTAGTATTCATGCTTATTGCAGCAATCGTTGTTTTAGTAGTTATTATCATGTGGGAACAGTTAAAAGATTTCTTAGTAACAGTAGGAAAGGAGATTATAAGAAATGTTACAGGCAGCTAAACATAAAAAGATTAAAATTACAGCACTTGTGGTATGTCTCTTATGCGTCCTTTCACTTAGCGCTGCAGTAGCAGCTGCGTTCTTGAATACAAATAGAGATACAAGACCTGCACCTGACAAGGTAACATCAAATATGAAAGTAACAAACGCATATCAGTTACTTTGTAAGAAAGGTAATTATGAATATTATTTCAGAGATGACCGCGATATTATCTTAGTTAGAAACACAAAGACAAAATATGTTTGGAAAACAGGTGTAGATGTTGCACTTCCTAAAGAAATTGAAGAAGCTTTAGATGTTGTAACAAGTGCAAAAGAAGATAAAGATCCTTCAGAAATCAAAGATTACGCTGAGGAAAAGGGAATGACAGTTGCGCAGGTTAAAGAACTTGCCAACACACCAAAGGATTCATCATTTACTAATGACCAGTATGCAGCATTTGCAAACTCAATTGTTACAGTTGAGTATTATACAGGTTCAGGTAAGAGTATGAAGATTACAAGAGTTTCATCAGCAGCAGCTAGTGAGAATGATGGAAAATCAGGACTTAGCGAAGTTGATAAAGAAAAGGGAGAATACAAATTAGAATGTGTATTCAAACTTGGTGATGATGATTTAGGCATGAATGTATATATTACATTCGGTGATGATGGAAATATCAAATACGATATACCATATAAAGAACTTACAGGTTCAGGCATCAAGAAAATCGCTAACGTAATCATTACACCGTTCTTAGGAACAAGTGGTGGTGCTACATTAGCATATGATGAAGAAGAAGCTGACTGGGTTAAGTTACAGGGAAAAGAATTAACACCTGGTTATGCATTAATACCTGACGGAAGTGGAGCTTTAGTAAGATTCGCAACAAACAATACAAAGTTCAGTGAATATCAGGGTAAGGTTTATGGAACAGATCCATCAACAAACTTAACATATTATGCAACAAGCGATGACGTTGTTCCTGTACAGGAACCAACAATGCCGGTATTCGGTATTTCACATGGTGATGGAACACAGGCAGCATTTGTTGCTTACGCTGATAAGGGAGATGAATACATGAGCATAAATGCAGTCCCTTCAACAACAGCAGAAGGTGAAGTAAGATATACATACGCTTACCCAACATTTAAGTTCAATTCAGAATATTATCAGGTAACAAACCAGAAGGGTGATTCTTACAGAAAGACACAGGATACACCAAACAAGGTTGATATTTCAATGACATATCAGTTCTTAAGTGGCGATGGAAGTGATGGAACACCATCAGCAGATTACGCAGGTATGGCTCAGGCATACAGACAGCACTTAATTGATAATGGAACATTGAAAGAAAGAACAGAAGGTTCAAACATTCCAATTAGAGTTGACTTCTTAATGTCAGATTCAAAGAAAGGTGTATTCTCAACACAGCAGGTAACAGTAACAACTGCTGATGATGTAAGAAACATCTTAAACAAGTTAACAAAAGATGGAGTTGAAAATATTAATACAGGTTTAATCGGATGGCAAAGCGGTGGAGAAACATTATCAAAGCCAAACAGCACAAGTTTTTCAAGTGCCGTAGGAAGTGAAAGTAAGTTCACTTCATTAATATCTGATTTCACTAAGAAGAATATTGATATTTCATTCTCAAGAGAGTTTACAACAATTAATGAAGATATGGTAAGTTACTACAGCAACTCTGCTAAGCACTTAAATACAAAATACCTTCAGGTTGATAAAACAGATATTTTACCAAAGAATGCTCCTGTAACAGAATTTGGTTATGCACTTCCTAAGAAGACAGCACAGTGGATGGATGACTTATATGAAGATTTAGGAGAAGACAGCAAGTCATTTACAATTGACGGAGCATCAAATGTATTAGTTAGTACATACAGTAGTGATGGTGTAGAAACAACAGTAAGCGATGCAATTAAGTTATATCAGAATTCATTACAGAAAATGAAGAAGAATGGTACAACACTTAACTTAGTAGTACCAAACAAATACTTATGGAAATACACAGACAGATACTTACAGTCACCTGTAGGAACATCACAGTATGTATACGAAACAGATACAGTTCCATTTTTACAGATGGTACTTAACGGTACAATGGAAGTATATGCACCATATGCAAACTTTTCATTCTACTCAACAACAGACCAGTTAAGAATGATTGACTACAATATTTGTCCTTCATTTGTATTAACACAGGAACCATCATATCTTTTAGCATCAACAACTTCATCAGACTACTATTCAACAGAGTTTGAACAGTATGAGCAACTTGTAAAAGATATTTACAACAAAGTCAACACACCATTATCTAAGGTTGTTGGATATAAGTGGTCAGGCCGTAAGGTAGTAAGTGACGGTGTTATCGTTAATACATACAAGAAAGACGGAGATACAAAGAGTATAGTAATTAACTATACAAAGGATAAAGTTACTGTAGGAAATACAGAAGTAGCTGCACAGAGTGCAGAAGTAATTGAAGGAGGTGTTAAATAATGGCTGAAGAAAAAAAGACAACAGAAGTAAAAACAACTCCTAAAAAAGATAAGCCAAAAAAGGCTAAGAAAATGCGTACATACCAGCAGAGACAGGACAGAACAGGTTATATGTTCATGGCTCCTTGGATTGTAGGTTTTGCATTATTTACATTGTTTCCATTTGTATTTACTATTTATTTAAGTTTTACAAATGTAAAGAGAACAAGCAAAGGATACTAAATTGAATGGACAGGCGTAGGAAACTACGTTAAGGCGTTCATTGGAAACAGTGAATTTACACCTGCGTTAATTAAGTATTTACAGATGATTATACCTTACACATTTATTGTAGTAGTATTATCATTTATTATCGCTTACCTTTTAAATAAGATTAAAGTAGGTAAGGGTGTTTTAAGAACAATTTATTTCTTACCTGTTATTATCATGTCTGGTCCGGTTATGACACAGATTATGGAAGTGCAGGGGGCCGCAGGACAGGCCGCAGCTCAGGCTGCTAAATCAGCCGCGGCGCCAGAAACAACCAATGCATATTTAAATATATTTATTATGCAGATTATAGACAGTTATTCACCGGCACTTGGAAATGCCCTAGCAGGTGTATTTGATCAGTTATCAATTATACTTTGGTTTACAGGTATTCCAATTGTATTATTTATCAATGGTTTACAGAAAATCAACCCAAGTGTTTACGAAGCAGCAAAGATTGACTCAGCCAATGCTTGGCAGATTATGTGGAAGATAACAATTCCAATGTTAAAACAGATTGGACTTATTATTACAGTTTTCACAGTAATACAGCTTGGTATGTTCAGCTCAATTAACCCATTATATGAGTTAATTCAGGAAAAGACAGGTGAAACAGGTTCAGGTCTTGGATATGCCGCAACTTACGCATGGATATACGCGTTAGTGGTACTCTTACTTGTTGGATTTGTGTTCTTACTATTTAGAGATAAGAAACCAAAAGATATCAAGGCAAGACAGAAGCAGGAAAAGAAATTAAAGAAGCTGGAAAAACAGCAGAGGAGAAGATTAAATTCTCAGAAGAGACATCAGGCAAAGGAGGCAAAGTTATATGGCAAATAAAAATAACAGTGCAAAGAAGATTGATTTGTCATCAGTTAAGAAAATCAACTTTGCCAAATTAAAGAGATTAAAAGCTGTAAACATTATTTCAAAATTTGCAATTTACTTTGTATTAATTTGTATTGGATTCATTTTCTTAGAGCCAATCTTTGAAATGATTTCCAAATCAATTATGACAACAAAGGACTTAATTGATCCATCAATTACATGGATTGCAAAACACGCAACATTAGATAACTTTAAAAATGCTATTGGAACACTTGATATTCCAACATCAATTTTAAACTCAATTTGGTACTCAGCATTACTTGCTATTGCTCAGACATTTGTATCAGCAACAACAGGTTTCGCATTATCAAGATACACATTTAGAGGAAGAAACTTCTGGTTTGTAATGTTAATTATGGCATTCATTCTTCCGGTACCACTTTTAACAGTACCAAGAATTATGATGTTCAGTACAGTTGAAAGCATTTTAGGATTTAAATTAATTAACACAGTTGTTCCACAGTTCTTATTAGCATTATTAGGACAGGGAACATACTCAACAATGTTGGTATTGATATTCTACAATTTCTTTAACATGATACCAAAGTCACTTGATGAAGCAGCAATGATCGATGGTGCCGGTTCATTAAAAGTTTTCTATCATGTAGCAATTAGATTATCAATTTCAACAATCTTAGTTGTATTCTTATTCTCATTCGTATTTAACTGGAATGAAACATATACAACTAACATACTGACAGGTGATGCTTTAGAGTTATTACCGGGAAGATTATCATTATTTGATAACGGTTCAACTTCAAATGCCGTAAGTGAGTTAAACGAAGCCATCAAGATGGCAGCTACACTTATAGCAATTGCACCATTGTTAGTATTGTACGCATGCGTACAGAGACAGTTCATTGAAGGTATCGAAAATACAGGTATCACAGGTGAATAAAACATTTTAGAACAGGTGCGTAAAGCATCTGTTCTAACAGATGAAAGTGAGAGGGCAAAATATGAATAAGATGTTAAAGAAAATCACATCTGTTGCATTAGCAATCGCTATGGTTGTTACTACAGTTTATGTAGGAAATCCAACAACAGCACAGGCAAAAGTAACAATCAAGTCTAAGAAGACAGTTACTTTAATCGCAGGAAACAGCAGCAAAATTAAAGTTAAACAAAAAGGTGCTAAGTTTACATCAAGCAATAAGAAAATTGCTACAGTTTCAAAAAAAGGAAAAATCAAGGCTAAAAAGCCTGGTACTTGCAAAATTACAGTAAAAGTAAAGAAGAGCAAGAAGAAAGTAACTGTTAAGGTTACACCTGGCGCAACATCAATTGATTACGCAAAGAACACAGCAACTAATGGTATTTCATTAGAGTGGACTGGTGTAAGCGGTGCAACAGGCTACCAGATTTACTATTCAACAAACTCAAAGAGTGGATTTAAAGTAACAACAGTTGGAAAAGTTACAAGAACAACAGTTAATGGTTTAACAGCAGGTTCAACTTATTACTTCAAGATTAAACCTATTGCAAAAGTAAGAGGTAAGACTTATGTATGTTCAAAGTTCTCAAACGTAGTATCAGACAAAGTTCGTAAGATGGTTTGGAATGATGAATTTAGTGGAACAACAATTGATTCAACAAAATGGACTACAGAAGGCGCAACTGGTAACGGTGGTCCGGAAAATCCTGGCTTTGGAAACAAAGAAAGACAGAATTATCAGCCGGAATATTCAGAAGTTAAAGATGGAAATCTTATTATTAAGCCACAGTTCGAATGGAATCCTAGAACAAAAACAGTTGTAAATAATTCAATTTATTCAACAAAACTTTGGACAAGAGGATTATATACATTAACATATGGTAAGGTTGAATTTAGAGCTAAGTTACCGAAAGGACAGGGAACATGGGCTGCATGTTGGATGTTAGGTAATGATAGTAATTATGGTACATGGCCAAAATGTGGTGAAATTGATGTTTTAGAAACAATGAGTGAAGCATCAAAGACAGTTATTCCACAGTCAATTCATAATACAAAATTCAATGGTATGCCAACAAGTTCAGGTAACAAATACAAGCATACTACAGTAGCTACAGCAACAAGCGAATATCATACATATGGTATTATTTGGAATGCCAAGGAAGTTACATTTACAATTGATGGTAAGGTAACATGGTCATATAACCCATCAAGATATATGGCTACAGGAAATGCTTGGGCTAACAGCAGTATTTGGCCATTTAACAAGCCATTCTACTTAATTATTAACTGTGCTATTGGTGGAACACTTGGTGGAAATATCGGAACAAACTACTGGACAAAAGTAGGCACAAAGACTTACCCGGACGGCGGAGTTAATGATGTATATCAGGATAAGATGTACGTTGATTATGTAAGAGTATATCAGTAAAAATAAAGTAACAAGGAGGCTTTAAGCCTCCCTTGTTGCGAAACTTTCCAAGTAGATTAGGAGGATTATTGTATGGTTACAATAAAAGACGTTGCCAGAGAAGCGGGAGTGGCAATATCAACAGTTTCAAATGTGTTTAATAACGCAGATATCGTTAGTGAAGAGACAAAACAAAAAGTATTAAATGCAGTAGAAAAACTTCATTACATACCAAATATGAATGCAAAGTTATTAAAGTCTAATAGAAAAAATACAATAGGCCTCTTTTTAACAAGTTTACAAGGTGATTTCTATAAGGTATTAACACAGGCAATTCATTTACAGTGTAAATTAAATAATTACATGTTAAATATTTATATAAGTAATGACAACTCACCGGATGAAATATACAGAATGATTATTGCATCAGGTGTTGCAGGCGCAATTATTTACCATGAAGACTTAACAGGTGATTATGTAAAAAGAATTGCAACAGTAAATATCCCTATGGTATTTATTGACAGAGATAGCAAAGGTAAGAACATTTCAGGCGTTTTAGTTGATGACAAATTGGGCGCATCAATGGCAATTGATTACTTATTAAAATTAGGACATAAGAGAGTCGGTTACATGCACGGAAATGATACGGGAGATGACAAGCATCGTTATCAGGGATATGTTGAAATGATGCAGAAGCATAATCTCCCAATTGATGAAGACATTGTTTTAAGAGGTTACTACGAAGAGAGCCTGGCATACAGCGAGATGCGCTCTATGCTATCAAGTGGAATAAAGATTCCTGATGCAATGTTTTGTGCCAATGACGAAATGGCTTGGGGTTGCATAAAAGCGCTACAGGATGTGGGAATTAAGGTTCCTGAACAGGTAAGCGTAATAGGATACGATGACAGCACAATTAGTGGCTATTATGGCGTTCCACTTACAACAGTACACAGCCCAATTACAGAAATGGGTAGTGCAAGCGCAAATGAATTATTCAGATTATTAAACGATGATGGTGACAGGAGCGGTACAGTTACAAAACTTTCACCAAAGATGGTTTACAGAAGTTCATGCGGAAAACGCAAATAAAAAGGAGATTATTATGGAGAATTATAGACTTGAAGGTAAGACATTTGTTATAGATGATTATGACAGATTGCCAGCTTTTTCAAGCTTTTTACCTGGTCTTGCAGGTGTAAAGGGTATTCCAATGTGGACGTTCTACACAAACAGAGGACAGGGAATGAACAGTTTTGGTATTGATAACAAGGGCAATGCCATTATGGAATTTAATTCAGCTAATACAGCTTTTGAAAACACAACAGTAAAGGGTTTTAGAACATTCTTAAAAATTGACGGCGAATATTATGAACCATTTTTCAAATATGAAAAAGAAGCAAAACGTCAGATTAGAATGAATAAAAATAGTTTCAAGATTATTGAAACAAATGAAAAATACGGTATTGAAGTAACGGTTAATTACTTCATTCTTCCAAACGAAAGTATTGGAGCATTAGTTAGACAGGTTTCAGTGAAAAACATTTCTGATTCTGCAAAAGATATTGAAGTTATTGACGGACTTCCAAAGATTATTACATACGGAATCTCAAATGGTGAATTCAAGGAAATGTCAAACTTATTTAAGAGTTGGGCATACATTAAGAACATTGATAACAAGGTTCCATACTACACACTTAGAGCATCAACAAAGGATTCAGCAGAAGTTTCAGATGTTGAAGGTGGTTACTACTATCTTACAATTAAAGGTGGAGAATTACAGGATGTAATCTACGATGTGGATACAGTATTCGGATATGATCTTTCATTAATGACACCTGTAAGATTTATCGAAGGTGGAATTGATAACGTAAAAGCAAAAGAACAGTGTTTCGCAAACAAAGTTCCTTGCGGATTTACAGCATTCCATGAAACAGTAGCTGCAAACGAAGCAATCACATTTGATACAATGATGGGATTTGCAGGTTCAGAAGAACAGATTAATTCAAAGGTTTCTACATTTACAAAGCCTGGCTATATTGCAGACAAGTTTGTAGAAGCAGAAGAATTAGCAGATAGCTTCACATCTGACATTAAGACACATACATCTGCCGGAAAATTTGACCAGTACATTGAACAGTGTTACTTAGATAACTTCTTAAGAGGTGGTTATCCATATGTTCTTAACAAAGATGGTAATAAGTCTATAATTCATTTATTTAGTAGAAAACATGGAGATCCGGAAAGAGATTACAACTTCTTCTCTATTGCTGCTGAATATTATTCACAGGGTAACGGAAACTTCAGAGATGTTTCTCAGAATAGAAGAAATGATGTATTCTTCAATAAAGATGTTGGAGAATTCAACGTTAAAACTTTCTTCAGTTTAGTACAGGCTGATGGTTACAACCCATTAGAAGTACGTCCAAGTTTATTTAACGTAATTGAAGGAAAAGAAGACGAAGTTAATGCTTATGTAAAAGAAAACATTGACGGAGATGCAACAGCCATTGAAAAAATTGTTGCAGGTAAGTTTACACCTGGTCAGATTTCAAACACAATTGCAAAACTTGGTTTAAAAGTAAAAATTGATGATGGTGATTTCATTGCAGAAATCTTAAATGATTGTGACCAGAACATTGAAGCCGGATTTGGTGAAGGTTACTGGAGCGATCACTGGGATTACAACATGGATTTAGTAGATAACTACTTAAGTGTATTCCCTGATAAGATTAACGAATTATTATTCGAAGACAAAACATACAAGTTCTATGACAGCGTTGCATACGTTGTACCAAGAGATGAAAAGTATGTTATTAATAAAAAAGGTGACGTACGTCAGTACGGCATGGAAGTTGAAGATGAAGAAAAACTTGCACGTCCGGGATTTAACAAGTGGGCAACTAACTGGTTAAAGACAAAAGACGAAAAGATTTATGAAACATCTTTAGCTGTTAAGATGGTTATTTTAGCACTTAGCAAATTTGCTCAGCTTGACGTTGACGGAATCGGTGTTGAAATGGAAGGTGGAAAGCCGGGCTGGAATGATGCCATGAACGGTCTTCCTGGATTATTCGGTTCAGGTACACCTGAAACATTTGAATTAAAGAGATTAGTAAACTTCATCATTAACAACTTTGATGGAGAAGGTGAAGTTACAATGCCTGCTGAAATTGCAAAATACTTAGATGATGTTAAGGCAGCACTTGACGAATACAACAATGGAACAATTAATGACTTCCAGTATTGGGATAAGGTTGCAACAATCAGAGAAGCTTACAGAGAAACAATTAAACTTTACTTAAGCGGTGAAGAAACAGTTGTATCAAAAGCTCACATTGTAGAAGTATTCAAGGCATTCGAAGCTAAGATTGAAAAAGGTATTGCAAAGGCTGTTGAAATGGGTAACGGACTTGTGCCAACATACATTACACATGAAGCAGTTGATTTTGAACCAGTTGTAGATGAAAATGGAGAACCTGTAATTAGTCATTACGGACTTCAGAAGGCAAAGGTTAAGGAATTTAAAGCAGTTGCTTTACCATACTTCCTTGAAGGACCAGCCCGTATGATGGGTTACGAAGATGTAGATACAGCAAGAGACATGTACAACAAAGTTAAGAACACAGGTCTTTATGATGAGAAACTTGCTATGTACAAGACTTCAGCATCAATTGAAGAATGTTCAATGGAAAATGGACGTTGTCGTGCGTTTACTCCAGGATGGCAGGAAAGAGAAAATGTATTCTTACATATGGAGTACAAATATCTCTTAGCTATGATTAAAGCAGGTTTATATGATGAATATTATGAAACAATTAAGGGGGCACTTATTCCATTCTTAGATCCAAATATGTATGGTAGAAGTACACTTGAAAATTCATCATTTATTGCATCAAGCGTAAATCCAAATGAAGATGTTCATGGTAGAGGATTTGTTGCAAGACTTTCAGGTTCAACAACAGAAATGATTTCTATGTGGATTCAGATGATGATGGGTGGCAAAGTATTTACTTATGAAGACGGTAAGCTTGCACTTAACTTTGATCCAAAGCTTGCAAACTGGTTATTTGATGAAGGAAAAGTTACATTCAGACTTCTTTCAACATGTGACGTAACATACATTAATAATACAGGAAAGAACACTTATGGCGTTGATGCTGCTAAGGTTTCAAAGGTTGAAATCAACGGTGAAACAGTAGCAACAGAAGGTAAGATTGTTGGCGAAATGGCAGAAGCTGTTCGTGATGGCAAGATTAATGCTATAAATGTTTACTTTGAATAAATCATTTTAAATGCTATAAATTTTTATAGAGCAAATGGTGGGGATGAGAATCTTTAGGGTTCTCATCCAACACACATTTGAAAAAGATATAAACTCTATAAGGTTCACAGCATTTTTTCTTTATAAAAGCTTGAAACGTTTTAATTTTTGGAAAGATTATAAAAGAAAGTAAATAAAAGAATTGAAATTATATCTTTTAGATTACCTAATACAAGTTCCTGCTAATTATATTTAAGAGCAAATAAAGGTATATAAAATAAATATGTAACAATTATAGTTTTTCCAAAAACTAAAAATATAATGTAAAATATAAAAAGAAAATTTTCTAAAAATAATAAGCAAAAAAGACAATCTGCAAAGATGCAGACTAAAACAACTATCTGCAAAATACAGAGTAAAGACAACAACCTGCAAAAATGCAGTTTCAAACAACCATTTGAAAACTATTGAACAAAATCAATTTAAAATAAAAAGGAGAAAGGATTAGATTTTATGAGCGATTTAAAGTATTTGGACAAAAAAGGAACATTTACATTAGATGATCCTGATTTAACAAGTTACATGTACTTCCCACTTGCTAACGAAGCAGGTATGATGAGTGCAATCACACCGGATTTAGGAGGCGACATTAAGCTTGACCAAAACACATTTTTACTTGAACCGGTAAGTAGCGAAAACTTACACAACAACAAGTCTTCAAGAAACTTCTGGGTTTATGTTGAAGGAAAGGGAGCTTGGTCTGTAACAGGCCGTTCAAGCAAACAGCAGGCAAAACTTTTTGAGGATGACAAGGAAGACGTAAAACTTACAGCAGGTATTATGTGGCATCAGGTAGAAAGACAGTCACAGGAAATGGGCTTAAAAGCTGTAATGACAAGTTTTGTACCTGAAACAGAAGAAAAAGTAGAACTTACAAAGTTTGAAATTACAAACACATCTGATAAGGCACAGACAATTACATCAACAGTTGCAATCCCAATGTATGCACGTTCGGCGTCAAACATCAGAGATCACAGACACGTAACATCATTGCTTCATAGAACTTTTACAGTAAAAAACGGAATAATGATTTATCCAACTCTTACATTTGATGAAAGAGGACACAACAAAAACAAGATTTTCTATGGCGCATTAGCAAAAGAAGAAGTTAACGGAGAAATGGTTTCACCTGTAAGTTTTTGCCCTGTAACAGAAGAGTTTATCGGGCGTGGAGGAAACTTCGAAAATCCATATTACGTTGTAAAAAATCAGCCATTACCATATAAGGCAGGCGAAGAAGTAGATGGATACGAAACAGTGGCTGCAATAAGATTTGCTGACTGTACATTAGAGCCGGGCGAAACAAGAACTTATATTGTAGCTTTAGGCTATGGTGAATCAGAAGCAGAAATCACAGAATTAAGCAAGAAATATTTAATAAAGAAGCATTTTGACAAATATTTAGAAGAAACAAAAGAATTTTGGCAGGAAAAAATCAACGTAAGTTACAATTCTGCTGATTCAGATTTCGATAACTGGATGCACTGGGTTAATTTCCAGCCAATGCTTAGAAGAATTTACGGTTGCTCATTTTTACCGCACCATGATTACGGAAAAGGTGGTAGAGGCTGGAGAGATTTATGGCAGGAGTGCCTTGCACTTCTTATTATGGAACCTGAAAAAGTTAGAGAAATGTTAATAGACAACTTTGGCGGTGTAAGATTTGACGGTACAAATGCAACTATCATTGGTTCAAAACAGGGTGAGTTCATAGCAGACAGAAACAACATTGTAAGAGTTTGGATGGACCATGGTGCCTGGCCATATCTTACAACAAGATTATATATGCAGCAGACAGGAGATATTGAATTCCTTACAGAAGCCAATACATATTTCAAAGACGCACAGATTTGTCGTGGTGAAAAACGTGATGACCGTTGGAATGACACAATAGGAAATAAGCAGATGACAGAAGACGCACTTCCATACGAAGGAACTGTTTTAGAACATTTACTTATTCAGCATTTAACATCATTCTACGATGTTGGCGAGCATAATCATATAAGACTTCGCGGAGCAGACTGGAACGACGGTCTTGACATGGCAGAAGAGCGTGGAGAAAGCGTTGCTTTTACAGCTCTTTACGGCGGTAACTTGAAGAATCTTGCGCAGGATATTAAGGATTACAGTGACAAAACAGGAAAAGATACAGTAAGCATAGCAAAAGAAATTTTGGTGCTCTTAGAAGCAGATAGCAGCATTTATGACAGCATTGGCGAAAAGAATGCTTTACTTGAAAAATACTGTGATGAAGTTGGTCACATTATTTCAGGAGAAAAAACAGAAGTTAAGTGCGACTGGTTAGCCGATAAATTAACAGAAATGTCAAACTGGATTACAGACCACATTAGAAACACAGAATGGACTTCTGACAAGGAAGGAAATTCATGGTTTAACGGTTACTATGACAACAGCGGAAAAGCTGTAGAAGGTGACTTTGAAAGTGGAGTAAGAATGATGCTTACAGGTCAGGTATTTACAGTAATGTCAGGTGTTGCCACAGACGAACAGGTAGCAGAAATCGCAAAAGCTGCTGACAAATATCTTTACGATGAAGCAATTGGCGGTTACAGACTTAACACTGATTTCAAGGAAGTAAAAACAGATATGGGTAGATTATTTGGATTTGCTTTTGGTCACAAAGAAAACGGTGCAGTATTCTCACACATGGCAGTTATGTATGCAAATGCATTATATAGCAGAGGTTTTGCAAAAGAAGGTTACAAAGTAATCAACACATTGTACAAGCATTGCGCAGATTACCACAAGAGTAACATTTATCCTGGTGTGCCTGAATATGTAAATCAGAGAGGACAGGGAATGTACCATTACTTAACAGGTGCAGCAAGCTGGTTACTTCTTACAGTATTAAATGAAATGTACGGAATTAAAGGTGAACTTGGTGCCTTGAAACTTGCTCCAAAGCTTTTAGCTGAACAGTTCTCAAACGGAATGGCAGGTGCCACATGTATGTTCAGAGGTGCAAACATTACAGTAACATACCAGAATCCATTTGGTTTAGAAGCAGGAGAATACACAGTAAAAGAAATCTACATTGACGGTGATTTATACGGAAACACAGACACAATTGCAAAAGAAGATGTAGACAAACTTGGTGACAAGAGCCAAATTACAGCAATTTTAGGCTAATGAATTTAATACTTTCGGCTGTGAAAAACATATTAATGAAAGCACGCTCCCGCTGCGTTCCGCTCGTAGTGGTTCTACAAAGCCGACTACGCTGCCTTTGTGAACCGACGGCTCCGCAGCACTTTCTTAAATATTCATTTGTTCCATTAGTAGGTTTGACATTACTGTATATGGTTTATAAGAAATATTACGAAAGGAAAAGGGATGATTGAGAAAGCACAGGGATTGATTTTTGATTTAGATGGGACTATAATTGACAGTTCCTGGGTATGGGATATGGTTGATATAAAGTTTTTGGGAGACAGAGGTTTTCAGGTTCCTGAAGATTATGTTGAGACAATCTCTCCAATGGGAGCAGAAAATGCAGCAGTTTATACAATTGAAAGATTTGGACTTTATAAGGAAAGACCGGAAGATTTAGTTCGCGAATGGTTTGATATGGCAAAAAAAGAATACAAGGACAAGGTTCAATGTAAGCCCTATGCAAAAACTTTTATTAAGAAAATGAAAGAGCAGGGTAAGAAGCTCTCAATTGCCACATCTTCCGACAAGGAACTATTTATTCCAACACTTGAACGAGAAGGAATAATTGACTCCTTTGATGAAATTATTACTGTTAATCAGGTGCCAAGAGGAAAGAATCATCCTGACATATACATAGAAGCAGCTAAAAGAATGGAAATAGAAAAAAATAGCTGCGTGGTATTTGAAGATATCATAACAGCAATAGAATCGGCAAAAAGAGGCGGTTTTGGAGTTGTAGCTGTAGAAGATGAAAAGTCATTAATTAATAAAAGGGCAATTATGGAAATTGCTGATAAATATATAACAACGTTTAAACAATTATTGTAATTAAAGTTGCTTCTACCATTGTTACAATGGGAAAAGCAGTAGGCTTAATTGGAGAATGGATGGATAAAAGATATTCATTTGTATCTAAATACTTTTGCCGGTTTTTGTAGGTAATTGGGCTAAAACAATTGCTATAAAAATAAGTCCGCAGCCGCAGAGTTGTTTAAGTCCCATGGTCTCACCGAGAATAATCCAACCTGCCAGAACTGAAAAAACTGATTCTAAACTTAAAAGTAATGAGGCGACAGTAGGATTCATACCTTTTTGTCCGATAATCTGACCTGTATAGCCTACACCACAAGACATAATTCCGGCATATAGAATAGGAATCCAGGCACTAGGGGATGTAAAAACTTTTGCCCATGTGCCGATGTTTGCAAAAGAGTGTCCCATTTCAGAAAAAAACATTGGCACCAAACCTAAAATTCCGCAAACAAGAAATTGTATGCATGATAATTTTATTCCATCTACCAACGGCGAAAAATAATTAATAACTAAAATATGTATGGCAAAAAATAAAGCACAAAGTAACAAAAGTAAATCCGCTACTTTAAAAGAAAAAGAACCGTCAAAACACAACATATATAATCCAATTAAAGTAAGTACAACACCTATCCAAATATTTATGCCGCATTTATTTTTGAAAAACAAACCGATAATTGGCACTAACAGAATATAGCAGGCTGTTAAAAATCCGGCTTTTCCGGCAGAAGCCCCCAGATATAAGCCAAGCTGTTGAAGTGTACTTCCTAAGAAAAGGCATGCACCGCAACATAAGCCACCTAAAATTAAAAACTTTCGTTGTTTATTTTTTGAAGTGAAAGGTGATTGACTGTTTTTTGAAAAAATAAAAATAACAGGTATTAAAACTAATGCACCTATAAAAGAACGGATGCAGTTAAAAGTATAAGGCCCCAGGCTGTCGCCACCAACACTTTGAGCTACAAATGCCACACCCCATATTAATGCCGTTAAAATTAAAATAAGTGAATTTCTGATTTTTAATGAAATCATTGCGTGTCTCCTTTGTAATAATCGCAGTTATCAGTATAAATGGAAGAGAGAAAATTTGCAAATTTTGGAAAGTAGCCGGGAACTGTTTGGAGTACAATACCTGTTAGAATTGGAGTTGGTACGGTTATTGCGGTGCTTGGTGTGGGAAGAGTTATTGCATTATTTAACTACATATTTATGAGAAAATTTGTTAAACTGGAAATTAAGTAAATTGATTAATGCTAGTAGAAAAATGAGGAGAAGAAAAATGAAATTAATATCATGGAATGTAAATGGAATAAGAGCTTGTGTAACAAAAGGGTTTATGGATTTTTTTAACGAAATTGATGCAGATATTTTTTGTATACAGGAATCAAAAATGCAGGCTGGGCAGTTAGAAATTGATATGCCCGGATATTATCAGTATTGGAATTATGCAGAAAAGAAAGGCTATTCAGGAACTGCTATTTTTACAAAAAAAGAACCTATGTCAGTAAGTTATGGTATTGGGATAGAGAAACATGACAAGGAAGGGCGAGTAATAACTTTAGAGTTTGAAAAGTTTTATATGGTTACCTGTTACACACCAAACTCACAAAATGAACTAAAACG
>ERZ773269.1903-NODE-1903-length-17655-cov-12.911250_pt1 | contig 17655 bp, 19 predicted proteins | sample MGYA00511958_ERZ773269 | MGnify/ENA primary metagenome ERZ773269 (study PRJEB29015, sample SAMEA2737761) | human gut metagenome | biome: human gut; feature: human-associated habitat; material: faeces | place: China | collected 2012 ... | reverse complement strand
GGGAGGTTAGGTGTGAGACTATGTCAAATGTAATCGTTAAAGAAAACGAAACGTTAGATAGCGCCTTACGCAGATTCAAGAGAAACTGTGCAAAGGCTGGTATTCAGCAGGAGATTCGTAAGAGAGAGCACTACGAGAAACCAAGCGTTAGACGTAAAAAGAAATCTGAAGCTGCTAGAAAACGTAAATATAACTAATATGTGCAAATGGACAGAGTACTGGAAACAGTACTCTGTTTTTTAATATATTAGGAAAGTCCTGTCCTAATATATTAAAAACGCTCCGCTTAGGATGCGCATTGTGGCATACAATGCAGGTTATCTTATGGAAAAGCACCATTTTCCCATCTGTTTACTCGACATATAACCTTAAATATGCTGAAAATTGCAATTTGATACATTGGTTCATGCAGTTTTATCAACTTAAAGTGATAAAACTTTAAAATAATGCAATTAATGATTGACAATCTTTCATTTAGCTTATAAAATAAACGAGTAGACAACGGTGTCTGAGGTAACAGATTGCTTGTCAGTTTGTTTTTTCTTTTAGAAAAGACATCAGTTGACGAAAGATACAATAGTATCAGGGAGACAGGAATCCCAATCTATTTATTCTAGGAGGTAATTAAGATGTCATACGTTGATGAAGTGATTGATTTAGTTGTAAAGAAGAATCCTGCAGAGCCGGAATTCCACCAGGCAGTAAAAGAGGTGTTGGAGTCTCTTCGTGTTGTGATTGAAGCAAATGAAGAAAAATTCCGTAAAGACGCTCTTCTTGAGAGACTTGTAGAGCCTGAGAGACAGTTTAAGTTCCGTGTACCGTGGGTAGATGACAAGGGTCAGGTACAGGTTAACACAGGATACCGTGTACAGTTCAACAGTGCAATTGGACCATACAAGGGAGGTCTTCGTCTTCATCCATCTGTAAACCTTGGTATTATCAAATTCCTCGGTTTCGAGCAGATTTTCAAAAACTCCCTCACAGGACTTCCAATCGGTGGAGGTAAAGGTGGATCTGATTTCGATCCTAAGGGAAAATCTGACAGAGAAGTTATGGCATTCTGCCAGAGCTTTATGACAGAGCTTTGCAAATATATTGGTGCTGATACTGATGTTCCTGCAGGAGATATCGGTACAGGCGCAAGAGAGATCGGATATATGTTCGGACAGTACAAGAGAATCCGTGGAGTATATGAAGGAGTTCTTACAGGAAAAGGACTTTCCTATGGTGGATCTCTTGCTCGTACAGAAGCTACAGGATATGGTCTTCTGTATTTGACAGATGAACTTCTGAAACTCAATGGTATCGAACTTGCAGGTAAGACAGTTGCTGTTTCCGGAGCAGGTAACGTTGCGATTTATGCAACTCAGAAAGCCCAGGAACTCGGAGCTAAAGTTGTTACAGTAAGTGATTCTACAGGATGGGTATACGATCCGGACGGAATCGATGTTGCAGCTCTCAAAGAGATCAAAGAAGTGAAACGTGCAAGACTTACAGAGTACAAGAACTATCGTCCAAATTCAGAGTACCATGAAGGAAGAGGAGTATGGAATGTTAAAGTTGACATCGCTCTTCCATGTGCTACACAGAATGAGCTTCACCTTGAAGATGCAAAAGCACTTGTTGCAAACGGATGTATTGCAGTATGTGAAGGTGCTAATATGCCTACAACTCTCGAAGCTACAGAGTATCTGCAGGAGAATGGTGTTATCTTTGCACCTGGTAAAGCAGCTAACGCCGGTGGTGTTGCTACATCTGCACTTGAAATGTCTCAGAACAGCGAACGTCTGAGTTGGACATTCGAAGAAGTAGATGCTAAACTTAAAAACATCATGGTTAACATCTGCCACAACATGACTGATGCAGCTGAGAAATACGGATTCAAGGGTAACTACGTTGTAGGTGCTAATATCGCCGGATTTGAGAAGGTTGTAGAGGCTATGACAGCTCAGGGAATTTGCTAATTAAGAAATTCTAAGATAATATGTAACTGTTCAGAGCCAAGCAAAATTTCAAAAAACAGTTTTAAAAATGCTTGCATTTTTAAAACTGTTTTTGAAATTTTATCTGGCGGATACGCCACACCGACGAAATGCGCAGCATTTTGGAGGTTGGCTCTGAACAGTTACGATAATATAAGATAAGATATGGTTAAGTCCTGTAAACTCAATGTTTATGGGACTTTTCTTTATGCGTTGAAATGAAAAAAATGAGGAATCTTTTAATCATTTTAAATGCATAACCCGTTATTATATATATACAGATATTCAATGGAAAGGAGTCTGATGCGTGTTGAGTGATGACGAATTAGTGGAACAGATTCTACTTGGAAATGAAAATGCAGCAGAAGAATTCTTAAATGCTTCGTAATAAGGAATTATTTACAAGAAGGGTGATGGGTATGCACCAAAAGGATATGGAAAGGTTTGCTTTCCTGTTTTTATGTGGGAAGCGTGACAGGGAAATCTTATTGGGAAAAGAAAAGATGACGTTTTCAGATTTAGACAGGCTGACGTATGTGACAGATTTTTTATGGCTAAACTTGTATAACCTGGAAATCTGGAATAAGTATTCAGGACAGTTTGGCGAACAGTTTCGGCAGTTGGAATTGTTATATGATGAGACTTGCAGCATCGTGTCCTGGGAGTCGACAGAAGCAGATGAGCATCTGCATGAGCGATGGATCCGTGAATTTTGCATCCAGGTACCGGATAAGGAAATTCGGAAACAGCTGGAACAAATTATAAAACAACAATATCAGGAACAAGGGATGGTAGATCCCACAGAGACAGACATCGTGTAGGTGCCTGTCTTTTTTTCACAGAAAATTAGGAAAAGATTTGAAGGGAGACAGGTGAGAGCCATGAAAGAAGAAACAACCATTACCTTTCTTGCTTCGGAGTGCGGGGAGTTCCATGGGATGGGAGAATGCATCGAATGCACATCTTTAAAAGAAGCGTTTTGGCGTTACCAGAGATTTTGCAAGCGTTCCCCTCAGATGGGTCCGTCTTTGGAGTTTTCCCTGCACCATGCAGACGATCCTCTTTATAACGAAGGGGAGTATCCATTAGTAACGGGTGAGAGGGGAAGGGAATTGCTGTCCTGTGTTCTCTATTATGCCAATCATCCGCTGGTGCAGGAAGCGGTAAGGGAACTGGAAAGGCTGGAAGAACAGCAGAAGAGACAAAAGAAACAGAGTAGGGAACGGTAATGCGATACAGGGAGGTGTGTGTTTGAAAGACATCAAAGAGAAGGTATGGGATAAGAACCCGAAGATCCGCAATCCTGCCTCCCGGCTTCCCAAAGAACTGGTGCGTTCTGCCATGCTGGAAACGAAAGAGAAATCCCGGATGGCGGCAGACAAGGTGGGAAGAGAAACCGGAGAGGAATCTCCGGTGGAATATGCTGGAAACCGGATAGAACGGGCGGAACAGCGGGTTGGAAAGGAAAGCACTTCGGCAGCCTATCGTGGTGGAAAAAAGCTGGCAGTGAAAACTTATGAGAAGTTAAAGGCGCAGAAACAAAAGCAGAGAGAAACTGCGACATCCCCTTTAGAGGGAGAAACAGGAGTGGGTGGCACATCTACCCAGGCAGGGCATAAATGGCAAAGAAAGGGCGAACGGAAGCCACAAGAAGCATTAAACTCAAACCGGAAGCCGAGAAAACGATCAAGGAAGCTGGAAATCGGACAGTAAAAACAGCGCCCCGTGTAGTGAAAACTTCTCTGATTTCTTCCAAAAAGGTGAAAACTCATGCAGCCTTACAGAAAAAGCAAGCACAGAAATCCATGAAAGCAGCCAGGGAAGCAAAATGGGCTACCATACACTCGGTTCAGACTGCCAAGCAAAGTGCAAAGACTGCAAAGGCAACCGGAAGAGGATTAAAAGCCATGGCAGAAGCCGCCGCTCATGCAGTGAAAGCTGCATTTGCAGCACTGATGGCAGGTGGAGGCGCAGTGTTTGTCGTTCTGATTCTGATTGTGGGGCTCATTGGAGGTGCTGCCTTTTTAGGAAATTCCCAAAGTAGTGAGGTTTTAAGCGCAGAAGTGCTGGCACATACGCCTGCCATTCAAAAGTATGCCAGTGAATTTGGTATCCCGGAATATGTCTCAGCAATCCAAGCCATTATGATGCAGGAGAGCGGAGGTAGGGGAACAGATCCCATGCAGGCTAGTGAGTGTCCTTATAACACCCAGTATCCAAATACACCCGGAGCGATTCAGGATGCAGACTATTCCATCAAGGTGGGGATACAGTATTATGCGGATTGTGTCAGAGAAGCTGGGTGTGAAAGTCCACAGGATATGGACAAGCTGAAACTCAGCCTACAGGGGTATAATTATGGGAATGGATATATCTCGTGGGCGTTGGAAAAATTTGGAGGTTACAGTAAAGTCAATGCGCTACAGTTTTCCCAGGAGCAGGCAGCAGCCCATGGCTGGTCGGGTTATGGCGATCCGGAGTATGTGCCTCATGTGATGCGGTATTATTCCGGTGGCGGTTGGTTTACCGGACTTTTTGGAAATAGACAGCTTGTCAATATTGCAAAAGGTCAGCTTGGAAATGAAGGCGGAGAGAAGTTTTGGTCGTGGTATGGATTTACCAGCCGGGAGGAATGGTGTGCCTGCTTTGTCAGCTGGTGTGCGAATCAGGCAGGTTTGATTCAAAGTGGTGCGGTTCCCAAGTTTTCCCTTTGTACGGATGGTAAGAACTGGTTTCAGAATCAGGGGAAATGGCAGGGGGCTGGGAGTATGCCAAGTCCCGGTGCGATCGTCTTTTTTGACTGGGAGCATGATGGAACATGCGACCATGTAGGAATCGTGGAACGCTGTGACGGAACAACCGTCTATACCATAGAAGGAAATAGTGGAGATGCGGTAAAAGAGAGAAGTTATGCGATCAGTTCCAATTCCATTATGGGATATGGAATGGTAGTTTATTAGAAACAGGAAAATGAATGATAGATGGAATTGTAGAGCTTGAATAACAATGCTATAATAGGAAAGGAAGGCAGGGCAGATGTCCTGCCTGTTAAAATATGAAAAGTACAATCGTAAGATTGATCAATATAGAAGAACTGGGGAGTGGAATGCTTGAAACAGGAAGAGATTTACGAATATGTGAAGAAACAATATGGAACAATTCCGGAATATCTTTGGAAGAGTTCTCCGGAGAGTGCAATTCTCCGGCATAAGAATGGAAAGTGGTATGCAGCTATTCTGCGAGTTGAAAAATCAAAATTGGCTTTGGAAGAGGAAGGGATGGTAGATATCATCAATGTGAAGTGTGAGCCGGATATGGTTGGCCTTCTGACACAAACTTATGGTTTTCTTTCAGGATATCATATGAATAAAAAATACTGGATCACGATATTGTTGGATGGAACGGTGAGCGAAGCAAAAATTTTAGACTTTTTGGATATGAGTTATGATTTGATTGACGGGAATCTATATGAAAAATAAACAAGAAAAGAAAACCTGCAATGATAAAGGAGAATGGGGAAATTTTATTTATAATGGTAATTCTTTAAAAGATATTCTTTTTTGGAATTTTATGAGGAAAGTTCTTCTTGATAATGAAGAAGATAGATGTTAGAAGTATAAGGAAAAATAATGGTGAATTTTGCTGAAAAATATTGCTAAGAATTTATCAATAGTGTAAAATGTAACGAAAGACATCACTTATTTATCAGACAACCGTGTATATGCTTCAAAGGGATGTTTCTTAGTTTGGGAAGAAAATCGAAAAGATTTTTTTCCTCAGAAATTACGAAAAGGGAGGAAACCTATGTGAAAAGTAGGGTAGTGAAAACTGTTTTAGGCATACTGGTTATAGGATGTTGTTTGGGTGGTGGATACTATATGGGGAATCTAAATAGTAAAGATGACACGGAACCAGTAGCATTATTAAATGAAAAGAAGCCCCAAAAAGAAGAATTATATGATACAGAACTGATTGCCATCGTAAATGCAGATGAAGGTATAAAGAAGCAAGATGATGTTATTAGTTATAGTCAATCTTTGTTAGGAACATTAAATGTTAAGTATGAAACAACAGGACTTGAAGATGCAAAGCGGGGTATAGAAAACGGAAAATATAGTGCATATATGATTTTACCTGGAACATTTTCGGAAGCTGTTGAATCTATTAACGGTACGCCGCAAAAGGCAGTTTTAGAGTATGCAATTGCACCAAATCTTACACAGGATGCACAGGCTAAGGCGATTTATTCTGTTGGAAATGCATACACGACATTGAATAATGGAATTAGTGAACTGTATTTATCTTCTGTACTGACAGAGGTGCATAAAGTTCAAGATGCAGCGGGAAACATCAAAGAAAATGATGTTCGTGATTTAAAAGCACTTGGAGAAGTAAGTGGTGATGACTTAAGGGAAACCATTGAATTACCCGAACTTGCAACAGTAGAAAAGAATATAGAAGTTTTGGATCTTGTTCCACACTATGAAGAAGAAGATAAACTTTTGGCTGAGATAGATAAGACTTATCAAGAGGCGTGGAACAAAGGCGATGAGGAATATAAAAATGTTTCTTCAAAAATTGGCGAATTGAATCAAACGTTATATGGAAAAGGCAGTATGCATGAAGCGATACAGGCTTTTAATATGCACATGACACCATATGAGTATCCGGAGTATATAGATACAAATCCAGCAGAACAAAAAGAGTTGGGTGTTATTAGAGATAGTAGTATTGAAGCGTTAGAAGGGATTCCAGATAAACTGAAAGAAATAGAAAGTGCTACGAAGGAATATATTGCAAAATCAAAATTTATAATTAAAATTAATAAGGATGAGAACGATATAGAAAGATGGGGTGCAGCTGATAGTAGTGCCTCTTCGGAAGAGGAGTGTGACGGATATTCTGTAGAATATGAAGAAAATACCTATTCTTTTTATCGAAAAAAAGACGTAGATGAGAAATTAGTGGCATTAGAAAATCAACATATAATAGAAAAGAATAATGGTTTGGCGAACTATTATAATACTATTAGTGATTTTCAAAAAAATCCTGCTTTGAATGACTTAAAAGAAAATTTCAAAAAGTTATATTCAAAATTAGAAGCAATTGAACCAGAGACATATTTACCAGTTTCTGATGAACAGTGGGAGAACTATATAAAAAGTGTAATTCCGGCACCGATTTATGAAGTAGAACCTAATATAAATGAAGTAGAAGATTTAAATTCAATTCAAATTAAAAATTATAGGTTAAAAAATCAAATAGAAGAGCCAAAATTTTCGGATGTAAATGTGGATGTAGACGCTATAAGAAATGCAATGAATGAGATGATGAAAGTGTCTGAGGCTTATGCTCAAGATAGAGGTAACATTCTTAATGGAGTAAATGATGAGTTACAAGAGAAAGATAAGAATATCAAAGCTCAGGTAACAAATTTAAGAGGAGCTTACGATAATACAGATTTGAAGAAAAATGAATTAGATGAAGCACTTTTAAGGTATACTCCGCAAGAATATTTAAATCAAGAAGCACTTGGACAATTGGAACAATCTTTAGATAAGAATCAGAGTAAGGTAGAAGAGAAGATTGAAAACCAGAATAAGCAGTATGAAAGTTATGTAGAGGAGGTTTATAAGGCTTCTGAAGACAATACGAAAAAGCAATCAGAAAGTATTGAGGCTGGTGAAAAAGCATCTAATGAAAAATTAGATACAAATCTTGCAAATGCAAAGAGTTTAAAACAGTCTACATACGAAGATAATAAACTCATGTTAAATGATATTAGTGGAGTTTTACCTTATTCAAGACTTGGAACACAAGAGAATATTATGGCATATCGTTTTATGACAGAGCCATTATCTGTAAATGATCTTACAGTTGCCAAGAAAGAGAATTTAGAAGGTCAGGAAGTAAATGTTGAAGTTTCTGATGAGAAAAAAGAAGTAGAAGAAAAAGAAACACCGATTTTTATTTGGGTTATTCCAGTAGTTCTTCTTGCAGTTTGCATAGGAAGTTATTTTGCTTTTAGAAAGAAACGCATAGATTCAAACGAAGATCATTTATAAATGAAATAAAAAGGGTATTTCCAGTTGAAAACGTTGGAAATATCCTTTTTATTTTGATATTTAAAATATTGAATAAAATGACAAAAATGACAAAAGTGCAAGAAAACTATACGAAAGTATGGAGAAAAAGATAAATAAAATGAGCGAATTACACAATAAAATTCAAAAAAGTTGTTGTAAAAAACTGGAAAAAAGTGTAAAATAAAGAAAAATTATTTGCGGAAAATCGCATGGTTTCAGAAGATGTAAAGTTCCTTAGAACTTTATTTTCTATCACATTTCACAAGGAGGAAAAAAATATGTTACGTGTGGATTATGAGGCTCTGGCAGCCGGTTCAAAAACTTTACAGGATCAGGGAGCAATATTTGAAGAATGTATTGATAGAATGCGTCAGGTAATTGAAGGTCTTCCGGATGTATGGGAGGCAGACACCAGCAAACGTTATGTAGAGCAGTTCCAGGAAGCAGAACCGGGACTTAAGAATGTACGACAGATGATTGAAGATATGGCTGTTCAGATGCAGAAAATTTCTGATAACTTTGCACAGGCAGATAGCGATATGGCTGGACAAATGTAAATATGAATGAAAGTAGGAAGCCGCCAATGTATAATGGCGGCTTTTCTTAAAAGGAGGACAGGACGTACAAATGGAAGGACAGCAAAATACACAGTCTCAGCCGGGACTGAACTTAGATACAGAAATCTTACAAAAAAATGAAAATATTAGCACTTCCTTATGTGACCGTTTTGGCATCCACATGTATACTTCGGAATTTATGGAGCAAGAAAAGGCTTATCAGGAAGAACAAGAAGAGAAGAATAATGAAATATTTTTGAATGTTTTGAATAATCCGGAAAAAGAAATTACAGAAACCGCATTTCAAAGAGTTATGCAAGCAGATACAACCGCAGTTATTAAAACAGAATATAATGAGAACAATGAAACCAATAATCAATATATGAATATTGCATATGGTATATTTGGCGCTATATTGGCTGGAGTTGTCCTCTTTTTCATAGAAAAGTATAGGAGAAAACGTAATGAAAATCACCATAACAATCAAAAATGAATGGAGTGGAAAAACTTATGATATTTCTCTGGATAATCAGCAGAAGATTGCAACTACGTTGAGAGTTATGCGAGAAAATCTCCCAGAGTCTATGCAGGGAATTGGGATAGAACCAGAAGTGCAATCAGAAAGGACAAGTCGACGCTTGAATATGAGAAAAACGTATGAAGAATCTCATATTTATACAGGGGATATATTGATAATTTCGCAGGGACGGGAGAAATTAGGAGAGGAATAGATTGAAATGAGAAAAAAGAGTTTAGAAACTTCTAATATGAAACAACCAAAGATAGAAACAGAAAAGAATATAGAATTTTTAAAAGAAGAAATCAAAAAATCTGCTATTCATGCAAAGGATAGTTATGATTATAAGAAACTTTGTGTAAAAAGAAATGGACTATTATCTTGTCATTATGAAGAGGACAGGGAAGACTTATATTTTTATTATACTGTAAAAGGAATGAACCCTTTTACTCAGGTGAAATCTGAAAGTCGAGAAAAGAAATATCAGATATTGATTAACTTTTCTAAGTTAAAAGAACTTCAAGCGGATTTTCTTTTGAAACTAACAGAAGAAAACTTGTACTACGATGAAAATGGATTGTTATATTTAAAAGATAGAGATATTTATGGACGTGGAGAAAAGCCGGATGATACATATTTTTTAAATGCCTACAAAAGTTTTGTGGCAGGAGTTTTAGGAAGTAAGTATTCTGTAAAACAGATTCAAGAAAGTGGAATTGAAATCTGTAAGGAAGAAAAGTGGTTTGAACCAATTTATAATTGCCAAACTGTTGAAGAAATTGCAGATGTTTTGCGTAACGTAAAAAAAGATTATGTTACAGAGCAGTCACAACAGATGCAGAAAGTAAAGAAGTCTACTTATTCTTTATGGAGAATCGTAGCAATTATTACTTTGATTGGTACACTAATAGGTGGTGGCTATGCGGCATATTTATCTTTGAAAACAGTTCCAGAACAAAGACAATTATTGGCGGCAAATGAAGCTTTTATCCAAAAAGATTATCGAACCTGTATTGATAGTTTGAGAGAGGTGGAACCAGCTGATATGGAGAAAGGCACACTGTATATTTTAGCCTATTCTTATGCTAATATGGAAAGTTTCCGCCAAGACGAGATGAGAAATATTATTGATAATTTTTCGACAAGTAGCAATCCGAAAATTTTGGAATATTGGATAAGAATAGGAAGGCTGGAAACGAAAAAAGCAGAGGAAATTGCCTTGTCTCTGTCAGATGATAAACTTTTGATTTATGCGTATATGAAAGAAGCTGATGATTTGGAAAATAATACTAAGATAGACGGTTCCAAAAAGAAACAGCGTCTTGATGAATTGGAAAGCCAGATAGAAAAACTTGGTGATAAATATGAACCAAAAGAGGAAGAAACCGTAGAAAAAATAGACGGTGCCGTGCAGGAAAATACTTCTACACAAGAACCACAGACTCAAGAGCCGACAGATACTGCACAGTAGAAATAATAAATTTTGCAGGAGGAAAGAGTATGGGAGATTTTTGGGATGATATCAAAAAGAAAAACGAGGAACGTAGAATAGCAGGGATAAAAAGCGATATTCGTGTATTGGAAGAACAGATAAAAGAATATGAAGATGCAAAGAAGAAAGTAGAAAGTGCTAAAAAGAAGTGCAATAGTGAATGCGAAGAATGGAAAGAAAAATTGGGAGAACTGAAAGGAAAAGAAATAAAGCAGACAGGGATTTTTGAAGGCGAAATGGCAAATGCATTGGAAAATTATATAAACGATGCGAAAGAAGAAAATGATACTGCTATTCAAAGAACTGGGGATTTAGTAAGTAGTTTGGGAACGCAGATAGAAAAAATTGACGATAAAATTTCACAACTTGAAAGTAGAATTAAATATAAGAGAAGTTTAATATAAGGAGGTAGTGAAATGGCAGATAAAATTGCAGTAAATGATGAAAACTATACAGATTTGAAAAGTGCTTTAGAGGGAAAGCATGAAATCATATTGGAACTTCTCGAAAAAGTTATCAAAGACTTGCAAGAATTGACAGGAAAAGATGGAGAATTCTATACGGATGCAATTTCTCCAAAAGTAAATCTTTTATGTGAAGAATTAAATGATGCCAGAGCCTCTATGGAACAAGTTTATTCTTCGCATGCTTCTATTATTGCCAGTTTCAAGAATGCTATAGCAGACTTGGATATGTGTTGCTAAGGAGGAAAATAGATGGTAAAAAATATTAATATTGATATAAACAGTGTAGAATCCATTATTAATGGGGCTGTATCAGATATAGGCACAGTGCAAGATGATATTAATAAGATTTATTCAGATTTAAATAAATGTTTATCAGAAGCCTTTGGAGATGAGGCAGATGCACTACGGGAGCAATTAACAGTAGAAAGTGCGTTGGCAACTGCTTTATGTAATACATTGAAGAAATTTTCAGAGAGCATTCGATTTGCGGCATCTGAGTTTATAGAATTAGATACCACAGGTGCTAGTCAAATGGGTAAAAAGTAAGGAAAGAAAGGGGACATAGAATGAAACGAGTATTCCAGGTAAGCGAGATCACACAGCTGTGTAAGGATATCAAAAGCATCTTAGAACAGTGCAAGGAGCATGTGTCTGCTATGAGGACCTATGCAGACCAGGCAGGGGAAGCACTGGAAGCAGTGCCTTCTGAAGCCCGTTACGGGATAGCCGTCCATGACGTTTCTCAGTTACGCAGTGCCTTAAAGACGGAACAGATGGAGACCGCATTGACAAAATTGGAGAAATGCCGCCAAAGAGCCTGCGACTTGATCCCGGCAGCCGATACGGACTATGCCTCCCAGACAAGAGAACTTGCAGGGGTAACGAAAAGCCTCCAGACACTTTTGGAGGAAATGGAGCAGTTTTTAATAGATACGCCGCTTACTACGGACTACTCAGCATTCAAAAAAGCCTTTGAAGAGGTGCAGGCAAGGTGGAACAAGGTAACGGAAAATGGGGAAAAGGCAGTGGAAAAGCTGATGGCAAACATCAAGGGAGCGGAAGCCATCTGCCATGCCTTTTCCAAGGATCCGGTAAATTTAAGCACGGGAAACTTTATCTATGACCGGACAGATCTGGAAGTCGGCGGAAGGGAGTCTTTTGCTTTCCGCCGTTTTTATAATGCCATCAATGCACACAGGGGTGTGCTTGGAAAAGACTGGAACCATAATTATGAGGTACATCTGGAATTTACAGACGGGGAAGCAGTGCTTCTTCGGGAGGATGGAAAAGAGGAGCGGTTCTTCTGGGAAAAAGACCGTTACCTTTCCCTGTTTGCCAGCGAAGGTGCTTTGGAAAAAGAGAAAAACGGATATACTTATCGTACAAGAGCTCAGAAAACATACCGCTTTGACAAAGAAGGGAAATGCCTGGAAACCGAGTCTCTTACGGGTAGCCGTATCACGTTTGCTTATGAAGAGGAAGCACCGTTTCGTCTGGTGAAGGTCCAAAAAGAGACCGGGGAATTCTTTGCCTTTTTCTATGACACAGAGGGCATGCTGGAGCGTGTAGAAGACCATACAGGAAGAGGTGTGGCATACAGGTATCAGGGAGAACTTTTGAAGGAAGCCACACTTCCGGACGGGAATGCTTTCCGTTACGGTTATACCTCGCAGGGAAAACTGGAGCAGGTGGAGAACCCAAGGGGGATCATGACGGTAGAAAACTTCTTTGATGAGGAGAACCGAACCACCTTACAGAAGTTCCCGGACGGGACACAGATGTCTTATACATATGACGAGGAAAAGAAAACGGTGGAGCTTACCGAGCGGAACGGAAGCCGTGTGGTTTATGTCCATGATGATAAGTATCGGGATATCAAGCATATCCACAGCAACGGGGAGGAACGCTTTGCCTATAACCAGAACAATCAGAAGACCTTATATGTGGACCGCCTGGGGAATAAAACCCAGTATGCCTATGATCCGGCAGGAAATCTGGTGCGTGTGATCGACGCCCTTGGAAATAAGACGGAAATCCGGTATGGAGAAAAGAACGAGCCAACCGGGATCAGGATAAACGGAAAGGAAAAACTGTGCGGGGAATACGATGCACAGGGACGGCTTGTAAAAACCAAAGATGCCCTGGGAAATGAAATGGAGATTGCCTATACAGCGTCCGGGTGGCCGCAGATGATCCTGCAGGCAGACGAAAGCAGGATCACGCTTTCTTATGATGCAAGGGGAAACATCACAGCGATGGAAGATGCACAGGGAAATGTCACCCGGTATGGGTATGATGCCCTGAACCGGATGACAGAAAGTATAGACGGAAAAGGGAATGTTACCCGTTACACCTATGACATCATGGGAAATGTGACCCGTGTGGAAAATGCGGAAGGAAACTGCCAGAGCTACGAATACAATGCAAGCGGAAAAGTAACAAAGGTAACGGACTTTGACGGGGAAAGCATCCGAAGGGAATATAATGTCTTAAACCGCCCAAGCAAGGTTATTGATAAAGAGGGAAGGGAAACCCTCCTGACCTATGACAGCATGTGGAACCTGGCACGGATCACGGAACCGAATGGAGCAAAGACGACTTATATCTATAATCAGGAGAACCTGCTTGGAAGAATCAAATATGCAGACGGCGCTGTGGTACGCTATACCTACGATGCCAATGGAAACCGGATATCGGAAGAAGATGAAAACGGAGGGCAGACAAGCTTCGGATATGACGCTCTTGGAAGGGTGACAGAGGTCAAAGGAGAAGAGGGACTGCATTACCGGTATGCGTATGACGGGGAAGGAAACCTGATCAGTGCCGAAGATGCCCTTGGAAATGTGGTGCAGATGGAATACGACTCAGCGGGGAATCTCCTGAAAGAGACGAATCCGTTAGGAGAGAGCAGAAGTTATACCTATACCGCTCTTGGAGATCTGGAGAGCGTGACAGATGAAGCAGGAAGAACCACCAGATACAGGTATTATCTGGGAGGACTGCTTGAGAAGATCCAGAACCCGGACGGGACAGAGGAATCCTATTCCTACGATGCTGCAGGGAATGTCAGGACACATACTTATGCAACGGGATTTGTTATAAGCTATTTCTATGACTGCATGGGCAGAATTACGGAGATACAGGGAAACAATGGGGAAAAGAAGAACTATACCTATGATGCCCTTGGCAATGTCACGTCCATGACAGATGGAAAAGGAAACGTGACGAAGTACGAATACACTTATAGCGGACAGTTAAAGAAAGTCACAGATGCATTCGGAAATGAAACCGAATACAGCTATGACCTCTGCGACAGGCTGATCGAGATCCGCCAGTATGGTGCAGACGGAAGCCTGTTAACACAGCAGGAAGAAACAGGACAGGAAAACCTCTCAACATGGTGTTTGGATCCAGAACTTTTAGAAGCTGAAAAACAAAATGGCAGAAACCGGCTCTGTCAGGTGACCCGGTATACCAGAGATTTAAGGGGAAGAGTGACAGGTATTACCGATGCTCTGGGACAGAAGGAAGCCTATACTTACGATCCAAAAGGACAGTTATTAAGCAAGCTGGATAAGGAAGGATATCTGACAAAGTATGTATATACAAAGCAGGGGGATGTCTCCGGGATCCAGTATGCAGATGGAAGAGAAGTCAAGATGTCCTATAACCCGCTCAGACAGCTGATGGAAGTACAGGACTGGATTGGACTTACAAAGATTCAGAATGATGCACTGGGAAGGGCAGTAAAGGTCACCTATCCGGACAAAAAAGAAGTCGCTTACACCTACGGAAAAGCAGGAGAGAGACGAAGCATGACATACCCGGATGGTAGGACGGTCTATTACGGTTATGATGAACAGGTCAGACTCTCAGAACTGAAAGAGGGAGAGCGCATCATCACCTATGGATATGATTCATTTGGAAGATTAAAGGAAAAGAACTTCCCGAATGGAACGAGGACGACCTATGCGTATGATGAAAAGAGCCAGTTAAGAGAACTGTTGCATACTGACAAGGAAGGTATACTGGATCGTTATACCTATGAGTATGACCTGCTTGGAAATAAAACTGGTATCACAAAAGAAAGACGGAATCTGGAAGAAGAAAGCGGAGCTTACACCTATGGTTACGATGCGCTAGAGCGTCTGTCCAGTATCCACAAAGACGGTATCCGGCAGACCCGTTACACCTACGATGCCTTTGGAAACCGTACCGGAAAAGAGGAACAGGGAACACAGATAAGATACCGTTATAACAGCCTGAACCAGCTGGTAAGTCTGACAGACCAGAATGCAGGTGGAAGCGTCAGCAGAGAAATCTACCGTTATGACAGACGTGGAAACTTAAGCCAGATCTTAAAAGATGGACAGGTAAAGAACCAGTATGTCTATGGAGCCATCAACCGTCTGGAACAGGCTGTGAATGGAAGTGGAGCAAAAGCCAACTATCTCTATAACGGGCTGGGACACCGGGTAGGAAAGCAGGAAGCTGAAAATCAAGAACCAATGAAACGAATCAGCTATCTGATCGACCTGACGAAGGAATACCATAACCTGCTGGAAAAGACAGAGAATACCAATGTCCAGACTTACTTCTGGGATGGGAACGTGGCACTGTACGAAGAGAATGGCAGGAGGAACTATTACCTTCAGGATGACCTTGGAAGCCCAATCCGGATAGAAGGAGAAGATGGAATCCTGCAGGAGACTTATGGCTATGGTGCATTTGGAGAAGAGCTTTATGACATACAGGGAGGAATCCAGCCATTTGGGTATACGGGATACCAAAGAGACAGTGTTGCCGGAACTTACTATGCGCAGGCAAGGGAATACAATGCAAGAGCAGGCAGATTTGTAGGGCAGGATGTAATTGCCGGAGTCATAGAGAAACCGTTTAGCATGAACCGATATACCTATTGCTTTAATATGCCGATGGTGCTGGTGGATCTGAACGGGGCATGGCCGAAGTGGATAGAAAAAACAGCTAATGCTATAAAAAAGTTTTGGAATTCTAATATTTATGGAGAAACGACGATATTGTATAAGCAGGATTTATATGGAAATACATATGAAGTTAAAGAACATACAGGAGGAAATATTTGGGTTAATAAATATGTTGTTAATAATACAAATGGAAAAGAAATCAGAAATTTTGCAGGATGGTCTATAAATGCGAGAGTAGAGATTCCGGGAACAGGCTATTTGTTTAATCAAAGTATATCGGGAGAATCATGGAATATTTCATCATGGAAATATAAAGAATCCATAATAATTAAAGACAAAAAAAGTAATCTATATAGTGAATATGGATATGGATTCGATAAAAATGGAATGAATATTTTAGTTGCTGCAGGTGGAGATACAGGTAATTTACCAATTCCTCTACCAAATAGTAAGGTTTTTGATTCTAAAAGTAAGATATCATGGTCGTTGGCAAATGAAAAGAATTTCATGAAATGGAATAAAATTGGAGAAGTAGCGTTGGTTGCTGCTGCTGTAACAGGAATGGTAATTTTAATTTTGGATGATGGAACAATTATTGGTGTATTAGATGATTTTATACTGGCACCGTTAGCCGCATATATTGCAACGGTAGCTCCGTCCCTTTATCAATGGATTATTAATAGTATACCTCAGATGACGACTTGTGGAGGATAAAATTTGAAAATGAAAAAAATAGTAAAAATAGTATTTATAGGATTATCTGTTTTAATAATTGTGTTAACTATCTGCATTATCATATGGCTGTTTCATCAGAAATCTGACATCAGTGATGTGCCAAATCAAATAAGTGTTTCATCAGGAAATCAAATCTCTTCTACAATAAATATGGAAGAAGATTTAGAATGGTACGATACTTTAGACGAGGCTAAGCAGGATGTTAGTATTATTAAAAAAAATGAAAATTATGTGGCATATCGATCCCAGACAACGTAAATTATACAAAAAAAATATGAAGATCGGTTGATATATTTTTATTTGTTAACTGAGGAAGGTTTGGATGATTCATCTGTAAAAGCAGATGCATTTGCCTACATGATTTTTAAAATCAAAGATAATCAAATATCACAACCATATTGGATTGAAAGCTATAATTTAGAAGTTGGATTTGAAAATAGCCACTATACATATGATTTTGATGATTCAGTTGTTGCTTTCATTATTAAGGAAACAGTAGTTGATATATTGGAAGATGAGAAAGATGGATTCCCGATATATTTTGGAACATGGGCTGGACAAGAAGTAGAAGGTTTAACAATTGATGGAATAAGACCTGAAGTAGTTCCTGTTAAATTAGAAAATAAAACATATTATTTTTGGTTTTATTTAGAAGCTGAATGGAAAGATAAAGTAAAAAAGATAAATTGGAGTGATTTTACCTATCAACAGATAATAGATCAGTTGAAAATTAGATATTAGAGAAAACATAAAAGCTCCGGAAATCTATCAATGCCTGATGGATATATTTCCTAAATTACAAACAGTTTCAACTGCAAGAGAGAGACGAAGCATGACATACCCGGATGGTAGGACGGTCTATTACGGTTATGA
>ERZ773269.1902-NODE-1902-length-17661-cov-3.369647_pt1 | contig 17661 bp, 14 predicted proteins | sample MGYA00511958_ERZ773269 | MGnify/ENA primary metagenome ERZ773269 (study PRJEB29015, sample SAMEA2737761) | human gut metagenome | biome: human gut; feature: human-associated habitat; material: faeces | place: China | collected 2012 ... | reverse complement strand
AATTCGCGCTGTATGTCTCGGGATTTTGGCATATTCATGCCAAAACGCCTCGCGGAATAGTGGCGTGTGAACAACATATAATGTTACTTTACACTAAAATGGTTTCATGTTATCATTATCTAAATTGAAAGATTTGATAGTATGAAGCCATTTTTATAATGTTGTTAGATAATACAGGAAGCGAAAAGATATTTGATAAACGCAAAGAAACTCTTTAGAGATGGTGGGTTGAATTTCAAAGTAATGTGTTTTACAAAAATAAAGCATAAAGAAAATGGAGTGACTAAGTTTGAATGATAAAATAGTTGTCTGTTTAGGTAAGGGCGGACAGAGAGAAATGGCAGAGTCTTTTGCTAGAAAAAATAATGTGCCAATCGTGGAGAAACCGGGAGAGCATCTGACGGTAATGTTTGATGCCAAAGGTGTATCTCTGACAGGATATGGTCTGACTTATCAGGGAGATTTTGAGAATATGCTCCACAGAGTTACAAATGGAAGACTTTCTCATGAAATGCTGGTGCGTGCAGCTAAGTCTGACGGAGAGAATCTGAAGGCAATTGATGCTACCGCTGGCATGGGAGAGGATGGTTTTCTTTTGGCAGCGTATGGATATGAGGTGACATTGTATGAACAGAATCCGGTGATTGCTGCTCTTTTGAAGGATGCACTCCGCCGGGCAAAGAAGCACCCGGTATTAAAAGATATCGCAGCCAGAATGAAACTGGTAGAAGGTGACAGTGTAGAATGTCTGGCGAAACTTATGGATCCGGTTGATGTGATTTATCTGGATCCCATGTTCCCAGAAAGACAGAAGTCCGGTCTGATCAACAAAAAGCTTCAGTTAATCCAGAAACTGGAACCTCCGTGTTCAGAAGAAAAAGATCTCTTTGATGCAGCTATCAAAGCCAGCCCATCCAAGATTATTGTAAAGCGTCCATTGAAAAGTGTATATCTTGATGGTCGGGAACCGTCATACATACTAAAGGGGAAAGCAATCCGCTATGACTGCTATGTAATATAAAAAGTATTGGTATTCACACATGTGAACAGTAATAGAACAGAAATGATAACATTTTATGACAAAATCTTTACGAAAAAATGGTTTCATGTTATTATTATCTCATATGAGTTAAGAATAATGGCATGAAGCCATTTTTAATTGAGAGGTAATCAGATGAAGAAAAAGTTATTCAATAAGCGGGGATGCAGGGGTAAAAAGCTGGCAATTGGTTTTATGGCAATATTTCTGTGCGGAATGCAGCCGGCACAGTCAGTTATGGCAACGATGCACTATGACAGAAGACAGACAGTTGCTTCAGAGCAATTTGAATCTTCTGTAGAAACATTCAGTGCAGCTTCTGCGGCAAGAGCAACGGTAAATAAGAATGCATGGAAGAAAATCAATGGTGTCTGCTACAACGGAAGCGGAAAGCCTATTCCGGGGGCGATCACCAGAGGAATTGATGTATCAGAGTGGCAGGGAACAATCAACTGGGAAAAAGTTAAGAGTTCTGATGTTGATTATGCGTTTGTACGCATTTCCTATGGGCTGAATTATATGGATAAAAAATATGATTATAACATGGAGCAGGCGGAGCTTGCCGGTGTGCCTGTAGGAACTTATGTATATAGTACGGCGAAGAATACAGCAGGGGCATTAAAAGAGGCACAGCTGGCTATCAATAAGATGAAGGGGTATAAGGTTTCCTATCCTGTAGCTTATGATCTGGAAGATTCGAAAATTCAGAAACTGTCAAAAAAGACTGTATCCGAAATGGCTCTGGCTTTTTGCAATGAGGTCCGCCGTGCCGGATATTATCCGATTATCTACTGTAATACATACTGGTATGATAATTTTATAGACTGGAGTATGCTTTCTGGCCTTGACGTGTGGATCGCCAGATATGGCGATACGATTCAGGCACCAGACAGAGCGAGGTATTCCTATACGATCTGGCAGTCTACCGATGGAAATACAGAAAGTGGTTTGAATCCTACGAAAGGGCTGATTGCGGGAATACCGTCCTGGAATGATTCTGATATTGATTTTGGATATGTGGATTATACGAAGAAAATAACACCAAGATGGGAGCCTGTGGCTTCATATGTTCCGGCAGATAGAGCGAATACCGGATCTTATGAAAATCAGGCAAAAAATGGCTGGGTAGAAGAGGATGGAAGTACTTTTTACTATGTAAATGGCCAGAAAGCAGCCGGATGGAAAGAAATAGACAATAAGAAATACTATTTTGATCCGGATACAGGAAGCCTCTATAAGGATAAGCTTTTTAAGGATGACGGGCAGGTCTATTATGTAGACAGTGACGGAGTCATGTATGCCAATAAATGGCTGACAGATTATAAAGGGAAAACGTATTACTTTAAATCTGATGGTGCCGCTTATAAGGGAATGAAACGCGTAGATGGAAAATATTACTGGTTCCATACCACACAGGGATATATATACAAAAACAGAAAAGTGGTCCGAAGTACCGGAGATATTTATTATTTTGGAAGTGATGGCGTACGCTGTGAAGATGGAATGAAACGCGTAACGGAAAATGGCACTTCTCGCACTTATTATTTCCACACAGATGGAAAAGCACATAAAGGCTGGCTGACATATAAAGGTAAAAAATATTATTTTTATAAAGGAAACAGTAAAATATTATCAGGAACCAGAGCAGAGAATATTGCTCTGACCAGCTCAAATAATATTGTTTCTGTCTTTGATAAAAACGGAGTATGCACAAAACAGTACAAAAAATAAATCAGCCGGTATGTGTCTTTTTCCATTCATTTATAAATTCTATCTGTTCCTGATCGGAGATTTCCTGTGATGCTGCGTCGTTTCCGGCGGCTACACAGCACAGGAGAATGAAAGTCTGACAGAGAAGAAAGACCAGAATAAATAATAACGTAATCATAAGCTGCCTCCTATTATATGCGAGAGATACTGACTTTTGGTATAGACTTTGTGGATATACCAAAAGTCTTTGCATATTTTGAGAGTTTTATACATTTTATTCAAAAAAAGCAGAAAAATACCAGATGCTAATGAGAAATGTAAAGGGATTGTCAGGAATACTTGTAAATAATAATTGTTGGAAACACGAAGACAAGTTTTCGGGAATAATTTAAAGTAAGACTGGGCTTATAATATTTCAATAAAATGACGTTAGGGTCAAAAGTCTTATCGTGCAGGCGTGAATGACTTTCTGACTTTTTTCTCCTGATATCATAAAATGTTATAAGTGAATTGAGGAGTTGTTTATGATAAATTCAGATGATTCCGGCTATTCAGGAAAGGGCATTGGTGTCTGTGTGCTGGATACCGGGATTTATTCTCATATAGATTTTACAGGGCGGATACGGGCATTTCATGACTTCATCGGACACCGTATCCAGCCGTATGATGATAATTCTCATGGAACCCATGTATGTGGTATCATAGGCGGTGACGGAAGAGCTTCACAGGGGCGTATCAGGGGAGTTGCACCTGGCTGTGAACTGATTGTGCTGAAAGTTCTGGACCGTATGGGAAACGGAAGAAAAGAGGATGTGCTGAGGGCTTTTCAGTGGATTTTGGAGAATCGGCGGTATTATGGGATCCGTGTGGTCAATATTTCTGTCGGAACGACTTGCCGAACATTTGAGGAACATAAGGTTTTGATTGATGGAGTAGAGCGGTTATGGGATGAAGGACTGGTTGTAGTGGCCGCAGCAGGAAATCAGGGACCTGGTCCGGGAAGCGTGACGGCGCCCGGAAGCAGCCGTAAGATCATTACCGTAGGCTCCAGTGATCTTCTCACGGGGCGGACTGCCATATCAGGAAGAGGACCGACTTTTGAATGTATCTGCAAGCCTGATCTGGTTGCTCCGGGAAATCATATACTTTCCTGTGCTTTGGGACCGGATAACGGATATGGAGTTAAGAGTGGCACATCCATGTCCACACCTCAGGTTTCCGGCGCGGCAGCACTGATGTTAGAAAAAAATCCGGAGCTGACAAATGTTCAGATTAAGATGAAATTAAAAGAATGTGCCAGAGATCTGGGGCTGCCTAAAAATCAGCAGGGTTGGGGAGAATTGGATTTGGGACATCTTATGCGATCAGTATGAATTAATTGTACAATTGCAGTTTACTTCACTTTTGACAATACACCTTGCAGTGCACAGTAACATTGTATTTTATAAAATACCACTTTACCATACAAAAGCATTGACGAATGGTCAGATTTCGGCTATTATGATAGTTAATTGATTATCAAAGGTGCTGGACACACAGTGAACAGTAAAATTATCAAAGCCAAAGAGGAGGACTAACATGAAAAAAATTCAGATGCAGACACCACTTGTGGAAATGGATGGAGATGAGATGACCAGAATTCTCTGGAAGATTATTAAAGATGAACTTATTCTCCCATATATTGATTTGAATACTGAGTATTATGATCTTGGCCTGGAATACAGAAATGAAACTGATGACCAGGTAACTGTTGACGCAGCAGAAGCTACCAAGAAGTACGGCGTTGCAGTTAAATGTGCAACGATTACTCCGAATAAGGCGAGAATGGAAGAGTACACCTTAAAGAAAATGTACAAAAGCCCGAATGGAACGATTCGTGCGATTCTTGATGGAACCGTATTTCGTGCTCCGATTGTTGTAAAGGGTATCGAGCCATGTGTTAAGAACTGGAAGAAACCGATCACGATCGCACGTCATGCATACGGTGATGTGTATAAGAATACAGAGATGTACATTGATGGACCAGGAGATGCTTATCTGGTATTTGAAGGTGCTGACGGACAACAGAGAAAAGAATTGATTCATCACTATGAAGGTCCGGGGGTTCTTCAGGGTATGCACAATCTGGATAATTCTATCACAAGTTTTGCAAGATGTTGCTTTAATTATGCGCTTGATACGAAACAGAATCTGTGGCTTGGCGGCAAGGATACGATTTCCAAGATTTATGACGGACGTTTCAAAGAAATTTTTGCAACGATCTATGAGAATGAATTCAAGGATAAATTCGAGGCAGCAGGCATTGAATACTTCTACAGTCTGATCGATGATATTGTAGCCCGCGTTATGAAAGCGGAAGGTGGATTTATCTGGGCATGCAAGAACTATGATGGTGATGTTATGAGTGATATGGTTTCTTCTGCGTTTGGTTCGCTGGCTATGATGACATCTGTTCTGGTATCCCCTCAGGGTTATTATGAATATGAGGCTGCTCACGGAACTGTACAGAGACACTATTATCGTCATCTGAAGGGCGAAGAGACCTCCACAAACTCTGTGGCAACAATTTTTGCATGGACTGGTGCACTGAGAAAAAGAGGCGAATTAGACGGCAATAAAGATCTGATGGAATTCGCAGACAAGCTTGAGAAAGCTACTTTGGAGACGATCGAGAGCGGTAAGATGACAAAAGACCTTGCATTGATTACTTCTCTTGAGAATGTAACCGCGCTGAATAGTAAGGAATTTATTCTTGCAATCAGAGAAAAGCTGGATGAGATTTTATAATTTGTAAATGATTATGTCTCAAAACTGATAGATCGTATTTTATAAGATATATAATAAAAATGGGAGGAACCTGCATTATGCAAGTTCTTCCCATTTTTCATATAATCCCTCAAGTTCTTCGGTAATTGCGGCCTTCTCTTTGCTGAGTTTTGCACATTCTGCTACGTTGGTGCAGATATCCGGGAGAACCATGGTTTCGTCGATTTCTTTGTCTCTTGTTTCAAGTTCTTCAATGCGGGCTTCAACTTTTTTCAATTCATTTTCGCGTTTTCTTTGGCGTGCCTGTTCTTCTTTCTGTTGTTGCCAGGAGAGTTTATTGTCAGATGCCTGTTTGGCTTCTGCGATTGCCTGGGCGGCAGCGGGTGCATATTTTTCAGTCAGTTCTTCTTTCTTTTCCAGATAATAATCATAGTCTCCGATATAATTTACGACTGCCTGGTTGGTCAGATCCAGAATTCTGGTAGCTGTCTGATTGATGAAATATCGATCGTGGGAGACATAGAACACGGTTCCGGTATAGCTGTTTAATGCCTCTTCCAGGATTTCCTTGGATGCGATATCAAGATGGTTGGTAGGCTCATCGAGAATCAGAAAGTTTGCCTCTGAAAGCATCAGCTTGGCGAGAGATACACGGCCTCTTTCTCCACCGGAGAGGGCAGAGATGAGCTTAAATACATCGTCTCCTGTGAACAGGAAAGCAGCGAGCATATTTCGAATCTCTGTTTCTGTAAGAGTAGGATAAGCATCAGAAATTTCTTCAAAGATAGTTTTCTCCATATGCAGTACGTGATGTTCCTGATCGTAATAGCCAATCTGAACTTTAGAACCAAGACTGAATCTGCCGCCGTCTGCATCAATCAGTCCATTGATGATCTTTAACATGGTAGTCTTACCGGTTCCGTTATTACCAATCAGAGCTACACGTTCTCCACGTTTGATCTCAAAGGAGATGTCACTGAAAAGTGTCTGTCCGGGAAAAGATTTGGAAAGACTTTCCACAGTAAGGACATCATTTCCGCTGACAAATCTTGGTTCCAGGGAAATGCGCATCTGATTCTGAATCTCCTGTGGTTTATCAATGCGCTGGACTTTATCCAGCATTTTCTCGCGGCTTTCCGCACGTTTGATGGATTTCTCACGGTTAAAGGAGCGGAGTTTTGTGATTACTTCTTCCTGATGGTGGATTTCCTGCTGCTGGTTGACCCAGGCATGGTAAGCGGCTTCACGGAGCATTGCTTTTTTTTGACTGTAGGCGGTATAGTTTCCCTCAAAAGTTGTTACTTTTTTATTGTCCACTTCAACGACTTTTGTGACAACGCGGTCGAGAAAGTAACGGTCATGGGAGACGATCAGGACGGCTCCGCTGTAATTTAAAAGATACGTTTCGAGCCAGGAGATCGAGTCCATATCGAGGTGGTTGGTCGGCTCGTCGAGCAGAATGATGTCCGGTTTGGTGAGCAGCAGTTTACCAAGTGCCACGCGGGTCTTCTGACCGCCGGAGAGGGAGTCCACCTGTTTTTCAAAATCGCTCTCGGAAAAGCCAAGACCTTTTAAAACACCGACGACTTCACTGCGGTACGCGTATCCGTTTTCCAGTTCAAAGGTATGGGAGAGGCGGGTGTAGGTGGAAAGAAGTTCATCCAGCTCTGCACCGGATTTTGTATTCATATCACTTTCCATCTGACGGAGGCGTTCCTCCATATCGATCAGATTCTGTTTCGCGGTCAGCACTTCCTGGTAAATGGAAAGGTGTCCGGTCAGATCCTGATGCTGGGCGAGATAGCCCATCGTCTTTCCTTTGGAGAGGATGACCTCTCCCTCATCGGCCCTCATTTCGCCGATGATGATTTTTAACAGCGTCGATTTTCCGGCACCGTTGATGCCGACCAGTGCGGTTTTTTCGCGTTCTTCTATATGAAAAGATGCATTTTTGATAATTTCCGTTGTCCCGAATGCTTTCGAGATATTCTGACATGCAAGAATCATGTGGTTCCTCCAGATAACATATTTCTGTATTTTGACATAATACACCATCCTTATTATAGAGAGTAATACACAAAATTTCAAGAAATCTTTGACAATTTTCTATCAACCATATATAATATGAATATATGCAGGTGTAAATAAGGAGGAATTTATCTTGGAAGAAAAAGGAATTTCGCGGGCAGTTATCAAAAGACTTCCTAGATATTATCGTTACCTGGGCGAATTGTTGGAGGACGGAGTAGAACGGATCTCTTCCGGTGAGCTGAGCGAGCGGATGAAAGTGACAGCTTCCCAGATTCGCCAGGATTTAAATAATTTCGGCGGCTTCGGCCAGCAGGGGTATGGTTATAACGTGCGGTATCTGTACAGCGAGATTGGAAAAATTTTAGGTCTGGACAGAGTCCACAATATGATTTTTGTCGGAGCCGGAAATCTGGGACAGGCGCTTGCTAATTATGCGGCCTTTGAAAGAAGCGGATTCAAAACGGTCGGTATTTTTGACGTCAACCCGGTATTAAAAGGAATCTCCGTGCGCGGAATTGAAATCCGCATGGCGGACGAGCTTCCGGAATTTATCAAGGAACACCATGTAGAGATTGCGGCTTTGACACTGCCAAAAGCAAAAGCGGTAGAGATGGCAGAGATTCTCGTGGACAACGGTGTAAAAGCAATCTGGAATTTTGCACATACCGATCTAAACTTAAAACTTCCGAAAGATGTGATCGTCGAGAACGTCCATCTTTCCGAAAGTCTGATGCGTCTCTCCTACAATCTGACCAGATATGAGGCGGAGCATCCAAAGAACAATTAAGAAACCAAAACAAAAGCAGGAGAGTCTTCGGGAAACCGGAGACTTTTTCTGTTCACTTTCCGGATAAGGCAGGAAAAGGAGGAAAAGCGATGAAACGGATTCTTACAGCAGCACAGATGAAGCAGGCAGACCGCAATACGATCGAAACCATGGGGGTACCGTCCCTGGTACTGATGGAGCGCGCAGCGCTGTCCTGCGTGGAGGAGCTTCAAAATGGAACATGGGATACAGGAAAAGTCCTTGCTGTGTGCGGTCCCGGAAATAATGGAGGGGACGGTGCGGCAATTGCACGGATTTTAAAGACGAAAGGGGTGGATGCGGAACTGTTCTGTCTTGGAAATCCGGAAAAATACAGTGAAGGCATGAGAGCACAGAAGAAAATTGCGGAAAATTATGGGGTCCGTGAGGTTAAGAATCCGGATTTCCGGGAATATACTGTTATCATAGATGCCATCTTTGGAATTGGCGTATCCCGTCCGCTGGCAGGGGAGTACCGGAGGGCAGTGGAAGCAATCTGCGCAAGCGGTGTTCCTGTTCTTGCCGTGGACATCCCTTCGGGGATCCACACGGATACCGGAGAGGTCCTTGATGCGGCGGTGAAAGCCAGAGCCACGGTGACATTTGCCTGTGCAAAGCCAGGGCTTCTCTTTGATCCCGGAAAACGATATGCCGGAGAGGTCCTGATCCGTGATATCGGAATCGGCTTTGATGCAGGAGAAGAGGAGACGCCCTGGTACGGTTCAGTGGAAAAAGAAGATCTGGACCGGTTTCTTACCCGCACGCCGATGGGAAATAAGGGAACCTTCGGAAAGGTGCTGGTACTTGCCGGTTCCGGTGCCATGTGCGGAGCCGCTGTTTTGTGTGCCAGGGCAGTCCTTGCATCCGGTGCCGGCATGGTAAAGGTTGTGACAGAGGAAAGAAACCGTACGCCGCTTTTCTGTGCCCTGCCGGAAGCAATGGCGGATTTCTGGAAGGAGGATGAGCCGCTTCCGGAAGAAGCCCTGCTGCAGGATCTCGCCTGGGCGGACGCTGTTGTTGCGGGACCGGGACTTTCCAAAAGCCGGACGGCAAAAGAACTGCTCGTTTTTACGGTGCAGCACACAGAAGTTCCTCTTGTTCTGGATGCAGATGCGCTGAACCTGATTGCAGAAGATGCAGAGATTCTTTCGGGCTGCCGGGCAGAAAAAATTTTAACGCCTCATGTAGGAGAGCTTGCACGGCTGCTGCACATGACCATTGCAGAATGCCAGCGTGACCCGGCAGGAAGCGCCGGAAGGGCAGCCGAAAAATACCAGGCCTGCTGTGTACGAAAGGATTCCGTAACCGTGACAGCAGAGGAAGGGCGTGAGCAGTATTACATAAACACAAGCGGAAGCAGTGCGCTTGCGACGGCGGGAAGCGGCGATGTGCTCGCGGGAATCACAGGCGCCTTTGCAGCAAAACGTCAGTGTGAAAAAAACGAGAAAAAAATCAGCCTTGCCAAAACAGCGGCACTGGCGGCATATGCGCATGGAAAGGCGGGAGAGGCTGCGGAAGAAAAAAGCAGTGCTTCCTATGTAACAGCATCCGAGATTATCAGAGGATTGCAGTCAATCTGAGCAAAGCAGATCAGAATCACGGGTTCCCAAAAGGACTCTGGGCGGACTTTTTTGAAGCGCCGGATGAAATTTGTGAATACCTCCGGAAAAACAGGCAATATTAAATACATGGAAACGATTTTAAAAGGCGTAAAACGCCGGATCGTTATCGTATGGGAAAGCAAAACGGAAAGAATCGGAGAGTGAGCACAAGTGGTAATCAAGCGTGGCGATGTATATTATGCCGACCTGCGGCCCGTTGTGGGAAGTGAGCAGGGCGGTGTCCGTCCGGTGCTGATCATTCAGAATGACATCGGCAACCGGCACAGTCCGACGGTGATCTGTGCGGCGATTACATCGAGGATGAATAAGGCGAAGCTGCCGACGCACATTGAGATCGAAGCGTCCGCCTATGGGATTGTACGGGATTCTGTTATTTTACTGGAACAGCTTCGGACGATCGATAAGAGAAGGCTGAAAGATAAAATCTGTCATCTGACGCCGGAACAGCTGGCCCTTGTGAACGAAGCACTGAAAATCAGCCTGGATCTGCCTACATAAGGGGTATTTTTGGCGCGGTTCACGGTTGACGAATGAGAAAGATCGTGCTATATTCTATATTATATGGGCTTCTGCCGTTTTTCGGGGAAACCTTTTTACAGAAAAGTAATACTTTAAATAAAGGAGACAAAAGAGGTATGTCAGGACATTCAAAATTTGCCAATATTAAGCATAAGAAAGAAAAAAACGACGCAAAAAAAGGTAAAATCTTTACCATCATCGGCCGTGAGATCGTAATCGCTGTCAAAGAGGGCGGACCGGATCCGGCAAACAACAGCAAGCTGCGTGACGTTATCGCAAAAGCAAAAGCAAACAACATGCCGAACGATACCATCGACCGCGGTATTAAAAAAGCTGCCGGAGATGCAAACGCAGACAACTACGAGCGTATCACCTACGAAGGTTATGGCCCGAATGGTATCGCGATCATCGTAGAGACTCTGACCGACAACAAGAACCGTACCGCAGCAAACGTAAGAAGCGCTTTCACCAAAGGAAACGGAAGCGTTGGAACACCGGGATGCGTATCCTACATGTTCGACAAAAAAGGCCAGATCATCATCGACAAAGAAGAGTGCGAAATGGATGCTGACGATCTGATGATGCTTGCTCTGGATGCAGGCGCAGAAGACTTCGCAGACGAAGAGGACAGCTACGAAATCATCACCGATCCGGATGACTTCTCCGCAGTACGTGAGGCTCTGGAGAAAGACGGTATCGCCATGGCAGAGGCAGACGTTACCATGATCCCACAGACCTACGTAGAGCTGACCGATCCGCAGGCATTAAAAGACCTGAACCGTACCCTGGATCTGCTGGATGACGACGACGACGTACAGTACGTATATACCAACCTGGACGAGTAATTTCACTGGAAATTACATAGAATCATAAGAATCTGCGCATACTGATGAAGCTATTTTGGAATAGCAGAAAAGAGGAAATCCGTATGGCAGAATCACAGAAAAACCAGACAGAAAAAGAAAATATTGTAGAACTGAAGACCAACATTTATCTGCTGTCCATCATCGGCGAGGTGGAGGGGCATGAATCACTCGGCGAGCGCACGAAAGCGACGCGCTATGAGCACATTCTCCCTGCTCTTGCCCGTGCCGAGGAGGACAAAAGTATTGATGGTCTTCTGATTCTCCTGAATACCGTAGGCGGAGATGTGGAGGCCGGTCTTGCAATTGCAGAGATGATTGCGTCCATGCGAAAGCCTGCGGTATCGCTCGTTTTAGGGGGTGGTCATTCGATCGGTGTCCCGCTCGCCGTTGCAGCAGACTATTCGCTGATCGTGCCGAGTGCCACCATGGTCATTCACCCGGTGCGTACAAACGGCATGTTCATCGGTGTTGCACAGACGTACCGTAATATGGAAAAGACGCAGGATCGGATCACAGGTTTTGTATCGGCCCATTCTAAAATCACCAAGGAACGGCTCGAGGAGCTGATGCTCGATACGAAAATGCTGGTCAAGGATGTCGGAACAATGCTGGACGGCCCGCAGGCAGTGGAAGAAGGCCTGATCGACGAGGTCGGCGGCATTGCCCGCGCGCTCGAAAAGCTGAATGAGCTGATGAAAAAGGCAGCAGGGACAGAAAATTGACTTCACGGCGCGGCTTGTGTTTCAGGGGATTTTGTGTTAGAATGAGTTCGCTGTGAAAATTCGAACGGAAGTTTTGTCCGGACTTTCACAAAAGAGAAAAATAAGGGAACAGGATAAAAAAATGACAGTAATAGAAGCTTTATTTCTGGGCCTGATCCAGGGAATCACGGAATTCCTGCCGATCAGCAGCTCCGCACATCTGATTATCTTCCGTCACTTTATGAAGATCGAAGATACGCAGACGGTGTTTTTCAATGTGCTTTTGCACTTTGGCTCCATGATTGCAATTCTGCTCACATTTTCGAAGGAATGGAAACGTCTCTTCCTCGCGCTGTGCGGAATCATAATCGATCTGTTTCATAATTTAAAGGAACACTTTTCCAGTCAGCATCAGGAGAGAAAGCAGTACCGGAAGGTACTCGGCAGCAACTACCGTATGCTTGCTTTCCTGCTGATTCTGACCACCATCCCGACTGCTGTAATCGGCGGCATGATTCAGAGCCTTGTCACACTGACCTCCTCGAATCTGCTGGCACCTGGCGTTGGTCTGTATCTGACGGCGATTCTGCTTGTGGTGGCAGATATGCTTCCGGAGGGAGAAAAAACGCAGAAAAATTTGAAGCCGAAAGATGCACTGATTGCCGGATTCTTCCAAGGCTTTTCCACGATTCCGGGTCTTTCCCGTCTTGGTTCGACTATTTCTGCGTGTGTGATCGGCGGCATGACCCGTTCGTACGCTGTGAAATACTCTCTGATTGTGAGTGTTCCGGCGATTATCGGGGCAACGATCGTTGAAATTGCGACCATGGGAAAAAATAAAATTGTTTTTCATCCGGTATATCTGGTCGGCGTTTTCATGGCGGCACTTGCCGGTTACTTTACGATCCGCATTCTGATGCGTGTGGTGAAAAAACGGAAACTGAAATATTTTGCTTTGTACTGTCTTCTTGTCGGGACATTCTCCATTGCAGGATATTTTCTGCTGTAATACGAGAAAGGGGAGAAGTTCTGCATGGCAAATACAACAAAGGGAAGCGGGAAGACAAAGAAAAAAACTTCTGCTTCCGGAACAGCAAAAAAGAAACAGACCCAAACAACGGCCAGAAAAACAACGGCGAAAAAGAGCAGTACCGCAAAACGTACCTCCGGCACAAGGAAAAACACAGTCCGTGAGCCGATGGACGAGGGAGTGCGCGCAGAAATTATTCTGCTTTCCGTGCTTGCTGTTTCGATTCTGCTGATGCTCAGTAATTTCGGTATGGGCGGCGTGATCGGACAGGCTGTCTGCGACTTCTTTTTCGGCCTTTTCGGCGTGACAGAGTGGGCAGCACCGGTTCTGATCTTCTTTGGAACAGCATTTTACATAGCAAACAGACAGAACTTTTTAATTGTGCGGAAAACCGGGGGAGCGATCAGCTGCTTCGTCTTTTTCTGCGCTTTTATGCAGCTTCTGGCGTCCGGCTATACGAGAGATACGACATTTCTGGATTACTATTTTGACAGCGCCTACGATCATCTCGGCGGAGGAATCTTAGGAGGGTCTGTCGTGAAAATTCTCGGCATGGGATTCGGCCAGATCGGTGCGTGGGTGATTATTGTGATCGCCATCGTGATTTCCGTGATCGTGATGACGCAGAAGCCGATTCTCGCGCCGATCCATGAAAAGACGAATGACCACCGCCGGATGGCGGAGGAGCGCCGCCAGGAGCGTCTGGCGCGCCAAGCTGCGATGGAGGAAGAGGAAGGAAAAGAGCTGATTCTTGAGCCAGTGGAGGAACCGAAAAAAGCCGGGAAGAAAAAGAAATCCCGCCTTCTTTCTCATGTGGAATCGAAGGCTGATTTAAACGAAAACGACGATACCCATCAGATGGAGACGCCGGAGCTTTCGATTCACCGTGGTTCTGTGCCGGCTGAAGAGCCGGAAAAGACAGGACCGGAGATGACACGGCAAGCTGCAGAAGAGGCGAAAAAAGAGAAAACGTCTGCGGATCATACGAGAAATCCGCGGTCTTCCTGTGAAGAGATCGAGGCGGATATAGACGGCATTCGTCAGGAAATCGGGAAAAAAGCAGAGGAAAAGCGGCCGGAGTACAAAACACCGCCGATGAATCTTCTGAAAAAAGGGATGCGCGGTGCCATGGGCGATTCCGATGCGCATTTGCGGGAAGTAGCGCGGAAACTGGAGGAGACGCTGGACAGCTTCGGTGTCAAAGTTACAGTCAATAACGTAAGCTGCGGACCGACCGTCACACGGTATGAGCTGATGCCGGAACAGGGCGTGAAAGTAAGCCGGATTGTCGGATTGACCGACGATATCAAGCTGAGTCTTGCAGCAGCAGATGTCCGCATTGAGGCACCGATCCCGGGAAAATCCGCAGTCGGAATCGAGGTTCCAAATAAGACGAACACGGCCGTGATGCTGCGTGATCTTCTTGAAACACCGGAGTTTAAGAACTTTTCTTCGAATCTGGCCTTTGCTGTCGGAAAAGACATCGCCGGTCAGGCGGTCATCGCAGATATCGCGAAAATGCCTCATCTTCTGATCGCCGGTGCGACCGGTTCCGGTAAATCGGTCTGCATCAACACACTGATTATGAGTATTATTTATAAGGCAAAACCGGAAGACGTCAAACTGATCATGATCGACCCGAAGGTCGTTGAGCTTTCTGTTTATAACGGCATTCCGCACCTTTTTATTCCTGTTGTCACAGACCCGAAAAAGGCTTCCGGAGCTCTGAACTGGGCGGTTGCGGAGATGACAGACCGTTATAACAAATTTGCGGAATTCAACGTGCGCGATATGAAAGGCTACAATGCAAAAGTTGCCGAGCTGCCGCCGGATGAAAACGGCAAAAAACCGGAAAAACTGCCGCAGATCGTCATTATCGTGGATGAGCTTGCCGACCTGATGATGGTTGCGCCGGGAGAAGTGGAGGATGCGATCTGCCGTCTGGCACAGCTTGCCCGTGCGGCCGGCATCCATCTGATTATTGCAACACAGAGACCTTCCGTCAATGTCATCACTGGTCTTATCAAGGCAAATATGCCGTCCCGTATTGCATTCTCGGTTTCTTCCAGCGTAGATTCCCGTACGATCCTCGACATGGGAGGTGCGGAAAAACTGCTTGGAAAAGGCGATATGCTCTACAAGCCGCAGGATTACCAGAAACCGGCCCGTCTGCAGGGATCCTTTGTTTCGGATAAAGAGGTCAGCGATGTCGTTGCCTACTTAAAAGATCACTACGGCGAGAACGCTTATGATCCGGATATCGAAAAACGGATTCACACCGTAAGCCTGGATGGCGGTTCTGCCGCAGGCGGCGGAGATAACCGCGATAATTACTTCGTGGAAGCCGGAAAATTTATCATCGAAAAAGATAAGGCATCGATCGGCATGCTCCAGAGAGTGCTGAAAATCGGTTTCAACCGCGCGGCCAGAATCATGGACCAGCTCGCGGATGCCGGTGTCGTAGGACCGGAGGAAGGAACCAAGCCGAGAAAAGTTCTGATGTCCATGGAACAGTTCGAAAATTATCTGGAGGAACACGGATGATGGGAAAAGATGTTGTCCGTTGTTTACAAATAACCGGAAACGTGATAAAGTATTAACATAAAATGCGCGAAAATCCAAGTCGTGCTTTTGTTAAAATATTTCTAACAAGATTAGGAGGATATTATGTACAAGATTCAAGAAGCGGAAATGCTCGCGAATAATATCTACCGTATGGTAGTAGAAGCACCGCGAGTAGCACAGCACTGCCTCCCTGGACAGTTTGTTATTGTCAAGGCAGATGAAGAAGGAGAAAGAATTCCTCTGACCATTTGTGATTACGATAGAGAAGCAGGAACTATCACCATCGTATTCATGCCGATCGGAGAATCTACCAAAAAAATGAAAGATCTCAAAGCGGGAGATGCTTTCATGGATTTCGTAGGACCTCTGGGGCAGCCGTCCGAGTTCTGCAGCGAAGATATCGAAGAACTGAAGAAAAAACGGATCGTATTCGTAGCCGGCGGTGTTGGAACTGCACCGGTTTACCCGCAGTTAAAATGGCTGCATGAGCATGGAATCACTGCTGACGCCATTGTCGGAGCAAAGACAAAAGATCTCGTTATTCTCGAGAAAGAAATGTCTGCTGTCAGCAATCTGTACATAACCACAGACGATGGTTCTTACGTAAGAAAAGGTATGGGTACCGATGTACTCCGCGACCTTGTACAGAACCAGGGCAAACAGTATGATGTCTGTGTTGCCATCGGACCGATGATCATGATGAAATTCGTATGTCTTCTGACAAAAGAACTGAACATCCCGACCGTTGTCAGCATGAACCCGATCATGGTAGACGGAACCGGTATGTGCGGTGCCTGTCGTCTAATGGTAGGCAATGAAGTAAAATTTGCCTGCGTAGACGGACCGGAGTTTGACGGTCATCTGGTAGACTTCGACCTGGCTATGAAACGTCAGCAGATGTATAAGACAGAAGAGGGAAGAGCTCTCTTAAGATACCAGGAAGGCGCAACCCATCACGGTGGATGCGGCCAGTGCGGAGGTGACAAATAATGGCAAAGGGATTAAACAGAGTACCGGTACGTGAGCAGGAGCCGAAGGTACGTGCCACAAATTTTGACGAGGTATGTCTTGGATACAACAAAGACGAAGCAGTAGAAGAAGCACAGCGCTGCCTGGGCTGTAAAAATGCAAAATGTATCACAGGATGCCCGGTTAATATCAACATTCCGGCATTCATTGCACAGGTAAAAGAAGGAAACTTCGAGGAAGCATACAAAATTATCGGTGAGTCCAGTGCACTCCCGGCAGTCTGCGGCCGTGTATGCCCGCAGGAGAGCCAGTGCGAGGGCAAATGTGTCCGCGGAATCAAAGGCGACGCTGTTTCCATCGGTAAACTGGAGCGTTTCGTTGCTGACTGGGCAAAAGAAAACGGTATCAAACCGGTTCCGGCAACAGAGAAAAACGGCCACAAGATCGCGGTTATCGGTTCCGGCCCTGCAGGTCTTACCTGCGCAGGAGACCTTGCAAAACTTGGCTACGATGTAACCATCTTCGAGGCACTTCACAAAGCCGGCGGTGTATTAAGCTACGGTATTCCGGAGTTCCGTCTTCCGAAAGACAAAGTAGTTGCCGCTGAAATCGAGAACGTAAAATCTCTCGGTGTTAAAATTGAGACCAACGTTATCATCGGAAAATCCGTTACCATCGACGAGTTGTTAAAAGACGAAGGATTTGAAGCAGTCTTCATCGGTTCCGGTGCAGGCCTTCCGATGTTCATGGGAATCCCGGGTGAGAACGCAAACGGCGTATTCTCCGCAAACGAGTTCCTGACCAGAAACAACCTGATGAAAGCATTCCGCGATGATTACGATACCCCGATCGCACACGGCAAGAAAGTTGCTGTAGTCGGCGGCGGCAACGTAGCTATGGACGCTGCAAGAACCGCACTCCGTCTCGGCGCAGAGGTACACGTTATTTACCGTCGTTCTGAGGCAGAGCTTCCGGCCCGTGCAGAGGAAGTTCATCATGCAAAAGAAGAAGGCGTTATCTTCGACCTTCTGACCAACC
>ERZ773269.1892-NODE-1892-length-17727-cov-3.633771_pt1 | contig 17727 bp, 17 predicted proteins | sample MGYA00511958_ERZ773269 | MGnify/ENA primary metagenome ERZ773269 (study PRJEB29015, sample SAMEA2737761) | human gut metagenome | biome: human gut; feature: human-associated habitat; material: faeces | place: China | collected 2012 ... | reverse complement strand
ATATGATTATACATACGGTCTCCTATCGTCATTGTCGAAGTTGTTTTAAAGCCCATGTAATCATACAGACGAGCTGCTCTAGGATTATCTTGATCAACGTTCAAACTGATCTTTTTATATCCCTTCTGCTTAGCAACTTCAGGAGCAAACTTAATTAATTGCTGTCCAATACCTTCTCCCCAATGTTTGGGAGAAACTGCAATAGCATCCAGATACCATTCATGTGGCAATGCTTCTTTATCTGAAAAAATGATTGCATCAAGAGGCAGTCCAACCTTAGGATATGAACTTTTTAATGAAATATCAATTAGGCCTTGATCATCATAACCATACATTACCATTATCCCAACTGGACGATCCATTTCATCTGCTTCTACCCACATTCGATTATGAGAATACCGATAATGAGGTGAATAGAAGCCATGCTTCATCAAATCATAGAATTGACTTTCTGGAAGTGCTTTAATGGTATCCATATCCATTTCATCAAAAATTTGTTTTAAAATTGGAAAAACTAACGGGAAATCAGTTAATTTTGCCTTTCTAATCATTTTACCTACCTACTTAATTAAATTCCATACTTGCGGTGAATTTCTCGATCTTGATCACGTTTTTTAATTGTTTGTCGCTTATCGTATTGCTTCTTCCCCTGACCAACGCCTATTAATACTTTGGCAAAACCATGCTTCAAATAAACTTTCAAAGGAATAATTGTCATTCCTTGTTGAGCTTGAATTCCAGCTAGACGAGCAATTTCTCTTTTATGAAGCAATAAGCGCCGTGATCTCAAAGGATCATGATTGTAGCGATTACCTTCTTTATATTCACTAATATGAACATTTTCTAAAAAAGCAGATCCATTAATTATTTGAACATATCCATCACGTAAATTAATTCTGCGAGCACGAACTGATTTAATCTCGGTACCAGTTAAAGCGATTCCTGCTTCAAGAGTATCTTTAATAAAATAGTCATGATTTGCCTTTTTATTCTGAGCAATCAAGTTATCTGCTTTTTGTTTCATCGTTTTCTTCCTAATTACTTTTTATTAGTTTTAACAGTTGTATTCTGACGATGGCGAATCTTAAAATTATGACCATTATTTACATGGAAAGATTTATTATTCTTACCATTATTATTTCTATGTCCCTTATTAAAGCTACGCTTACCGCGACTATAACCTCTTTGTGGACGTTTTTTGGCATTTGGATCATAAATTTCAAAGTCTAATTGATGTTGCTCAACATCTGCATTGATTAACTTAACCTTAATTGGCATTCCAATCTTAAATTGCTTGTGAGAATTGCGACCTGTTAAAGTCAATGACTTTTCATCAAAGTTGTAATAATCATCGTTTAAGTTAGAAATATGAATCAAACCTTCAACAGTATTTGGCAATTGAATAAACATCCCAAAACTTGTTACTGATGAAACAATAGCATCAAACGTTTGACCAACTTTATCAGCCATAAATTCAGTCATCTTCAAATCATTTACACCACGTTCATTATCAATTGACTTTCTTTCTTGTGTTGAAGTTTGTTCAGCGACATCAGGAAGTTGTGACTTGAAATGCTTTTGGACATCCTTATCCATCTTTTTATCAGCATATTCATGAATCATTCGGTGGACCATTAAGTCAGAATAACGACGAATTGGAGAAGTAAAGTGAGTGTAGTATTTAGCTGCCAAACCGAAGTGACCAAGTGGTTCTGGAGAATAATGTGCTTGTTTCAAACTACGAAGCATCATCATTTGCACAACTGCTTCTTCAGGTGTACCTTCAGTCTTAGCTACCACCTTCTGTAAATCTTTTGGTTTTACATCATTTGGATCAGCTTTTACATTTAAGCCAAATGCACTTACAAATTCAAAGAATGATTGCATCTTTTCTTGATCTGGAGTTTCGTGAACACGGTAAAGAAAAGGAACATGCTTCTTGTAATAATCTTCAGCAACTGTTTCATTCGCCATTAACATAAATGATTCAATCATTTTTTCAGCAGTACCACGTTCATGAAGAACAATATCAGTTGGCTTACCTTTATCATCAACAATAATCTTAGCTTCTGGTTCTTCGAAATCAATTGCACCGCGTTGATGCCGTTGCTTATATAAAATACTGTGTAAGTCAACCATATCATGAAGCATTGGAGCAACGTCTTCATATTTTTGTTCTAGTTTTTCATGATTATTTGGATCAAGAACTTTATTAACGTTGTTATATGTTAAACGACCATGTGATTTCATAACTGATGGATATATTCTATAACCAACACGTTTACCTTCTGGTGTAATCTCCATATCACATGAAAGAACCAAACGTTCAACGCCTTCATTAAGCGAACAAATACCATTTGATAATCTGAATGGAAGCATTGGAATAACACGATCAACTAAGTAAGTACTATTACCACGTGCAAAAGCTTCCTTATCTAAAGGACTTCCTTCTTTTACATAATGGGACACATCAGCAATATGTACACCTAGGTGATAATTACCATTAGGAAGCTTCCAAACTACTACAGCATCATCAAAGTCTTTCGAATCGTCTCCATCAATTGTTACAGCAGGTTGATCAGTAATATCAACGCGTTTTGCTTTTTCTTCCTCTGTTACATGATCTGGAATATTATTTGCTTGATCCATAGCATCTTCAGGCCAATCAGTTCGAATATCATTGTCAACTACAATTGACATGATATCAACACCAGGATCATTCTTATTACCAATAGTTAAAAGAGCTACACCTTGCATTTCATCAGGTTGATCTTCGTTAGGATATTTGGTAATAGAAATTTTTACCATATCACCCATTTGTGGCTTAACACCGTTATCGGTGATATTAATCTTATATTTCTTTAACTTACGATTTTCACTAACAACATAACCGTAAAAGCCACTTGATTTTACTACTTCATCAGCATACGGATGAAATTCACCAACTAAAGTTTCAACTCCACGTTCAGTAATTTCCTCAATTTTACCCTCGGGTCCTCTGCCATTCCATGGATTTGCACCTGCGATGATCTTTACTTTAACATGGTCTCCATCAATTGCAAACTTAGTATTGTGCTTATCAATGAAAGCATCTTCCATACTTTCATCATCAAATTTAACAAAACCAAATCCTTTATCATTTGCTTTAAATGTACCTTCAGCAACAGTATTCAATTGATTCAACTGATATTTTCCTTGACCATCAGTTACAATTTTTTTACTGTGCTCTAAAAAAGTTAAAGCTTTAACTAAATCTGGAAAATTTAGTCTTTGATTACGGCTAAGATCATTTTCAAGTTGATCTACATCGTATTGCTCTTGAGGATTATGTCTGAATGTCTCATAAACATCAGCTAAAACTCGTTCATTTTGTGTCATTATCTAATTTGCCTCAATTTCTTTATAAGATAAGTTAAGCTAAAAGAAATTAAAAAGCCCTCCTATGACCGGAAGGCTTTTTTTACTTGGATGAAAGTATTGCCAAGATCAAAGCAAGAGCGAAAAAGAGAACCAACAATACAGCGGTAATTCTTTCCATTAATGCTTCAAATCCACGCTTTTTTGTCTGGCCACTAAATACTGCACCGCCGGACAATGCGTTTAAGGCATCTTGTTGCTTTTGCGGCTGCATCAATGTAGCAATAATAATTAAAAAGCTCACAATGATGAGTAGCGTCATGACGATATTATACAAAGCGCTGCCTCCATTACCTAAATTTCTTACTGTACTGATTTTACCATATTTAACTAACGAATGCTAAAAGAAAAAGGGAGCCACCTTAAGCGACACCCATTTTTCTTTCACTTTAAATATTAATTAAAATTGTTTGTGTAAATTATAGAAACTGTGAATTCCCTTGTATTGAGCAGTTGAACCCAAAGCTTCTTCAATTCTCATTAATTGGTTATATTTAGCAATTCTGTCAGTTCTTGACATTGAACCAGTCTTAATTTGACCAGCATTAGTTGCAACAACTAAATCAGCAATTGTAGTATCTTCAGTTTCACCAGAACGGTGAGAAACAACAGCAGTGTAACCTGCTTCCTTAGCCATTTCAATAGCTTCAAAAGTTTCAGTTAAAGTACCAATTTGGTTAAGTTTAATTAAGATTGAGTTGGCAACACCCATCTTAATACCTTTTTCAAGGTAACTAGTGTTAGTAACAAATAAATCATCACCAACAATTTGTACCTTATCGCCTAAACGTTCAGTAAAGGTCTTCCAACCTTCCCAATCGTTTTCGTCCAAAGGATCTTCCACAGAAATAACTGGGTACTTATCAACTAAATCTTCAATTAATGAAGTCCATTCTTCAGCAGTGTATTCACGACCATCAGCAACAGTTACATACTTCTTAGTATCCTTGTTGTAGAATTCAGAAGCAGCACAGTCAAAGGCAATAGCAATGTCTTGACCTGGTTTGTAGCCAGCACGTTGAATAGCTTCTACTAAAATTTCAAATGGTTCTTCGTTGTTCTTCAAGTTAGGTGCAAAACCACCTTCATCACCTACGGCAGTTGATTCACCACGTTCTTGCAATAAGCCCTTCAAAGTATGGAAAGTTTCTGCACCCATACGAACAGCTTCATGAAGTGATTTAGCACCAACTGGCATAATCATGAATTCTTGAATATCAACGTTGTTATCTGCATGCTTACCACCATTGATAACATTCATCATTGGAGTTGGTAAAACATGAGCATTTGGACCACCTAAGTATTCGTATAAAGGCAAGCCTAATTCATCAGCTGCAGCGCGAGCACTTGCTAATGAAACAGATAATATTGCATTAGCACCTAAACGACCTTTATTTGGAGTACCATCTAAATCGATCATAGTTTGATCGATTAAACGTTGATCAGTAACATCTAAACCGATAACAGCTTTAGCAATTTCGCCGTTAACATTTTCAACAGCAGTTAAAACGCCTTGACCACCAAAGCGAGACTTGTCACCATCACGTAATTCTACGGCTTCATGTTCACCAGTAGAAGCACCAGATGGAACAATAGCACGACCAAAGCCGCCTAATTCAGTATAAACTTCTGCTTCAACAGTTGGATTACCACGAGAGTCAAGAACTTCACGTGCGTGAATATCAGTAATAACAGACATGGAGATTCTCCTTTTTCTAATTCCGTTTAAATAAATTGTTAATTAATCTTGGTAGTTTACTAATGCTAAGAATGATTCTGGATCAAGTGAAGCACCGCCAACTAAACCACCATCAATATCAGGTTTAGACATTAATTCTTTAACGTTAGCTGGTTTTACTGAACCACCGTATTGAATACGAACGTTTTCAGCAGTTTCTTCGTTGTACAAGTCTTTTACAGTTTCACGAATAGTCTTGCACATTTCTTCAGCTTGATCAGCAGAAGCAGTCTTACCAGTACCAATAGCCCAAATTGGTTCATAAGCAATAACAAGCTTAGAAACTTGTTCTGCAGTCAAACCATCTAAAGCAGCTTTGATTTGAGCAACTACCCATTCTTCTTGCTTATTAGCTTCACGAGTTTCAAGAGATTCACCACAGCAAATAATTGGAGTTACGCCATTAGCAAATAAAGCTTTAGCTTTTTTGTTAATGTCTTCATCAGTTTCGTGGAAGTAGCCACGACGTTCTGAGTGACCAATAATACAGTAGTCAATACCCATTTCGTTTAAAACTTTTGGTGAAGTTTCACCAGTAAATGCACCTTCAACTTCAAAGTATGCATTTTCTGCACCAGTATGTAAGTTTGAGCCTTCAGCAGTTTTCTTTAAAACATAAAGATCAACTGCAGGTGCAGCAATAACTGATTCAACTTTACTTGGATCTGGTAACTTACCCTTAACTGCATTTACAAATTCAACAGTTTGTTCTGGGTTCATATGTAATTTCCAGTTACCAGCAATAATTGGTGTACGCATTTAAAAATTCCTCCTAATTTTACTTGTCAGAAACACAAGCGATTCCTGGTAATTCTTTACCTTCAAGGTAGTTAAGTGAAGCACCACCACCAGTAGAAATGTGGCTGATCTTAGGAGCAATTCCCAATTGCTTAGCAGCAGCAGTTGAGTCACCACCACCGATAATAGTTACAGCATCCTTCAAGTCAGCTAATGCACGACCAACTTCCAAAGTACCTTCTGCGTAGTTTGGCATTTCGAATGCACCCATAGGTCCATTCCATACAACAGTCTTAGCATCCTTTAAGATGTCTCTAAATTTTTCAACAGTCTTAGGACCAATATCAAGACCCATTTCATTGTCAGGAATATCATCACCAACAACTTCGTGAGGTGCATCGTTTGAGAATTCAGTTGCTGCAACATTATCTACAGGCAATACAATCTTATCGCCAGCTTTTGCTAATAATTCTTTTGCAAGTTCAACTTTATCAGCTTCAAATAATGATTTACCAATCTTGTGGCCTTGTGCAGCTAAGAATGTATAAGCCATACCACCACCAATGATCAGTGTGTCGACTTTATCGATCAAGTTCTCAATTACAGAAATCTTGCTGGATACCTTTGCTCCACCGAGAATTGCTACAAACGGTCTCTCCGGATTGTTTACTGCATTTCCGAGGAAATCAATCTCTTTCTGCATTAAATATCCTACAACTGCTGTGTCCACATATTTTGTAATACCTACGTTAGAGCAGTGTGCACGGTGTGCTGTGCCAAATGCATCATTTACAAATACGTCGCAAAGAGAAGCAAGGTCTTTGCTGAAAGCATCTTCATTCTTTGTCTCTTCTGCTCTGTAACGTGTATTCTCAAGTAAGATGACATCTCCATCTTTCATATTGGCTACTGCTTCTTTTGCGTTAGCTCCTACAACCTCAGGATCTGCTGCAAATTTTACTTCCTGTCCAAGAAGCTCTGAGAGTCGTACTGCAACTGGTGCAAGAGATAACTCCGGTACTGGCTGTCCCTTAGGTTTTCCAAGGTGTGAGCAAAGGATGATCTTTCCTCCGTCAGCAATCAGCTTTTTAATTGTAGGAAGTGCTGCAACAAGACGGTTCTCGTCTGTGATTTTTCCATCAATAAGTGGTACGTTAAAATCGCATCTTACAAGAACCTTTTTCCCTTTTACATTGATATCATCTACTGATTTTTTATTTAACATAACATTCTCTCCATTCTCAAAATGAATATACTCTGGCTTGTTCTGCCAAATGCTTTTTAAGCAATAAAATTATATTTCTATTACTTAAAAAGGATCCGGTCCATATTAGACCGGACCCTTTGTGAGTCTTTATGAAATACTCGAAACCTTATGCAAGCTCTGAGAAGTATTTGATTGTTCTTACCATCTGGCTTGTGTAAGAATTCTCATTGTCATACCAGGAAACAACCTGAACCTGTGTTGTTCCGTTGTCAAGTGGCATAACCATTGTCTGTGTTGCATCGAACAGTGAACCATATCTCATTCCAACGATATCACTGGATACGATCTCATCTGTGTTGTATCCGAATGACTCATTAGAAGCTGCTTTCATAGCCTCATTGATCTGCTCTACTGTTACGTTACCCTCTACAACTGCTGTAAGGATTGTTGTTGATCCTGTAGGTGTTGGTACACGCTGTGCAGAACCGATGAGTTTTCCATTCAGCTCTGGAATAACAAGACCGATTGCTTTTGCAGCACCTGTGCTGTTTGGTACGATATTAACTGCTGCTGCACGAGATCTTCTTAAATCACCTTTTCTCTGTGGTCCATCAAGAGTCATCTGATCTCCTGTGTAAGCATGGATTGTGCTCATGATACCAGATTTGATCGGTGCAAGATCATTCAGTGCCTTAGCCATAGGTGCAAGACAGTTTGTTGTACAAGAAGCTGCAGAAATAACTGTATCCTCTGGTTTTAACTCATTGTGGTTTACATTATATACGATTGTTGGCAGGTCTTTTCCAGCTGGTGCGGAAATAACAACTTTTCTAGCTCCTGCTTTGATATGTGCCATGGATTTTTCTTTAGATGTATAGAATCCTGTACACTCCAGAACAACGTCTACACCGATTTCTCCCCATGGAAGTTCCTCAGCATTAGCTTTTGCGTAGATTTTGATCTCTTTTCCGTCAACAATGATAGAATCCTCTGTAGCCTCTACCTTATCAGCTAAAGCATATCTTCCCTGAGAAGAATCATACTTTAACAGGTGTGCAAGCATCTTAGGAGATGTCAGGTCGTTGATTGCAACTACCTCATATCCCTCTGCTCCAAACATCTGTCTGAAAGCTAAACGTCCAATACGTCCAAAACCATTAATCGCTACTTTTACTGCCATGATTAATTCCTCCTAAAGTTTTAAATTTAGTTCTTTGCATTTTATGCTGATATCTTCAACAAAAGTTTGTTAAAGATTCATCAACCTCTTTCATTGTACTAAAGAAAGTACAAAAATTCAAGTCTCTTTTCGAATTCTATCGAAGTGTCAAAAAAATCGGCTTTCTTTCCTTAAATTCTGTATAATATTTAAAATTACACCCTTTTAAAATGTCACACGCCTTGTCAAATTCCCATGCAATATGCTCTGGCCGGTGCCCATCTGCACCAACTGTAACAATTTCGCCTCCAAGCTCTCTGTAACGCTTCAAAATATCCGGATGCGGATGTGCGAAGGGCAGTCCATATTTGAGTCCTGCCATATTAAGCTCAAGTCCTTTGCCATGTTCGATCAGTTCTCTTAAAAGAGCGTCGATCTCATCTGCAAACATCTTATACGAATATTTTTTTTCTTTGTTCTTACCATATCTTACCACATAATCCAGATGTCCCATAACATCAAAATCATGAAAATGTCTGATATCCTCCAGACTCTCCTCAAAGGTCATCCTGTATACTTGCGCATCAGTCTTTCCTTCAAACAGCTTTTCGGACGCCGGGTCTACGCCGTGAACCGAATGGACCGATCCAATCACCATATCAAATGGATACTTTGGAACGAACCTGCTGTAATATTCTGCAAGATGCGGCCTGAGACCAAGTTCAACCCCTATCCGGACCTCTATCTGATCCCGATATTGTTCCCTTAACCTTGTCATAGTTGTAAAATATTCATCTACATCAAAAATCTGCTCTTCCTCGCCCCACTGATCGTCATCTTTGTCATAATGATCTGTAAAGCAGATGGCTTTTAAACCCTTCTGGATGGAAGCTTCTATCATTTTCTTTGGACAGACCTCTGCATCATAAGAAAAGCTGCTGTGCATATGTGCATCTGTTTTCATAGAATCGTTCCTCCTCCAAGAACATATTCTCCATCATAAAGCACCAGTGCCTGTCCCGGTGTAATCGCACGTACCGGTTCATCGAATGTACATAAAATTTCGTCTTCTCCTGTACGTTCGACTGTACACCATGCACCTTTATGATTGTAGCGAATCTTTCCCCACGCACGCTTCTTTCCATCAATATCAGCAACCGACATGAAATTCACATGATTAGCACGTACATATCTGGACATGGATTCTTCATTGGTTCCCACAACTACTTCATTTGTCTCTGGACGGATTTCCAGTACAAATGCCGGATGTCCCAGAGATAATCCAAGACCCTTTCTCTGCCCCACTGTATAATGTATGATTCCTTTATGCTGTCCTACAATCGTTCCATCGGAAGTCACGAAGTTCCCCGGCCGGATTGAACCTGCCGCAGTGTTTTCTTCTATATATGTGGCATAGTCTCCATCCGGAACAAAACATATATCCTGACTGTCTGGTTTATGAGCAACCAGAAGTCCGATATTCTCAGCCATCTTACGTACTTCGTCTTTGCTGTACTTTCCGACTGGCATCAGTGTTTTACTAAGCTGATCCTGTGTCAGATTATATAGCGCATAAGTCTGATCCTTCATGCTCGTCACGGAAGTCTTAATGGAATACCTTCCACTAGGAAGCTGTTCTACCTGTGCATAATGACCGGTTGCAATATAGTCTGCACCAATCTCCATCGCTCTTGTAAGCAGAGACTCCCATTTTACATAACGGTTACAGGCAATACATGGATTCGGTGTCCTTCCATGCAAATAGTCATCGATAAAATAATCGATGACATATTTTTTAAATTCATTTTTAAAATTCATAACATAATAAGGAATGCCCAGACGGGCAGCTACCCGTCTTGCATCTTCCACAGCGGAAAGTCCACAGCATCCGCCTTCTTCCTGCTGCTTGAATTCATCTTCATCCTGCCAGATTTGCATGGTCACACCGATCACATCATATCCCTGCTCCTTTAAAAGCCAGGCAGCCACCGATGAATCCACACCACCGGACATTCCTACTACTACTTTTTTCTTCTCCATCACATCTACCTTTGCGATTTAATACTCTTCTGCCTCATCCTCTTCACCTTCGTGAATATCTGATTTTGGTTTCTGGAGTCCTTCAATTGTAATACCGTTCTTCTGTGCATAGTCCCACAGTGCTGCATGGATTGCTTCCTCTGCAAGAAGGGAACAGTGTACCTTTACCGGCGGAAGTCCGTCAAGTGCTTCCATAACCGCTTTATTCGTAACCTCCATTGCTTCCTGAACCGTCTTTCCTTTTACCATCTCAGTTGCCATACTGCTTGTTGCAACTGCAGCTCCGCATCCAAATGTCTTGAATTTTACATCTTTAATGATCTGGTTCTCGTCGATGTCCAGATAAATTCTCATAATATCTCCACATTTTGCATTTCCAACAGTTCCTACTCCACTGGCATCCTCAATCTCTCCTACATTTCTTGGGTGTTCAAAGTGATCCATTACTTTTGCTGAATACATTTATATTTCCTCCTGATGTTTGTGATTTATTATCTATTTTTGTTTTTTTAAGAAGTCCTCATAAAGTGGTGACATCTGACGGATATAAGCCACGATTTCTTTCAGACTGTCTACCACGTAGTCGATATCTTCTTTTGTGATTTCCTCATTCAAAGTCAGTCTGAGTGATCCGTGTGCGATCTCGTGAGGCAGTCCGATTGCCAGAAGTACATGGGACGGATCTAAGGATCCTGATGTACATGCGGATCCACTGGAACCACAGATTCCTTTCATATCCAATCTGATCAGAAGTGACTCTCCTTCGATGAACTGGAAGCTGAAGTTTGCGTTGTTCGGAAGTCTCTTTGTTGGATGTCCGTTCAGTCTTGTATACGGTATCTCCTCCAAAACACGTTTGATCAGATAATCACGTACTTCTGTTTCTTTCTTTGTACGTTCTTGCATCGTGCGGACCGCACGCTCAATTGCTGTTCCGATTCCCACGATTCCCGGTACATTTTCTGTTCCGGCACGACGTTTTCTCTCCTGAGCTCCGCCATGAACGAATGAGCGAATCTTAACCCCTTTACGGATGTAAAGGAATCCAATTCCCTTAGGTCCGTTTAATTTGTGACCACTGGCACTCAACATATCAATATGACATTCGTCAACATTGATTGGAACCTGTCCAAATGCCTGTACTGCATCTGTGTGGAATAGTATACCATGCTCATGAGCAATCTCACCAATCTCTTTGATTGGCTGGATCGTACCAATCTCATTATTTGCAAACATCACAGAAATCAGGATTGTGTCTGGACGTATTGCTGCTTTGAGGTCATCTAATTTCACTACACCATATTCATCTACATCCAGATAAGTTACTTCGTATCCTCTCTTTTCAAGATACTCGGCACTATGAAGAATTGCATGGTGTTCAATCTTTGTTGTGATGATGTGTTTTCCTTTATTTCCATAAGCCTCTGCAGTTGCTTTCAATGCCCAGTTATCAGACTCTGAACCACCTGCTGTAAAGTAAATTTCTTCTGTTTTGGCACCGAGCGCATTTGCAATGATCTCTCTCTGCTGTGTGATCACTTCTTTATTCTGTGCTGCAAAGCTATATACGCTGGAAGGATTTCCATAGTATTCTGTAAAATAAGGAAGCATAGCCTCTACAACCTCTGGAGCTGTCTTTGTTGTTGCCGCATTATCAAGATAAATTAATTTAGACATCTTACATTACCCTTCTTTCTCTATTGTTGACTGCATTCTCCGTGGATAACACCTTCCGGATTCAGTTCTTTGCTTTCTTTTACAAGCTCATCCAGCTTGATTTCATTTACGGTTTTATTAATACTGTCGTTGATTTTCTGCCATACATACTTTGTGACACATTCATCGGAAGCCATACACCCTTCCTCTGAATAGAATGCTGCGCATCTTACGGGTTCCAGATTGCCTTCCAGAGCACGCAGTACATCCCCTACCGATATTTCTGACGCATCACGGGCAAGCACATATCCTCCGGACGCTCCCCGGATACTTTTTACAAGCCCTGCTTTTTTCAGTAATGCAAAAAGCTGTTCCAGATATCGCTCAGACAATTTTTGTCTCGTGGCTATGCAGCCGATGGATACCGGTTCTTTCTCGCTAAATCTCGCCAAATCGATAATGGCGCGCAGACCATATTTCCCTTTTGTCGACAGTTTCAATATTTTCACCTTCTTTTCCAATCCCTAGCAAAATACTGGGGATTTACTTTAAGTAGAATATCACCCATTTTCCGTTCTGTCAAGCTTTTCCTACGAATATAATAAAGAAATAAAGGCATCTTTTGAGGTACTTTCATGGAGTTGCACAATCCACTTATCAAAGGGACATTTATTTTAACCGTTACAGGGCTGCTCACCAGATTTATGGGTTTTTTTTATCGCATTTTCCTAAGCCATACATTTGGAGCGGTTCAGGTCGGACTTTACCAGCTTATTTTTCCCATTTATGCTCTTGGCTATTCCGCAACTTGTGCTGGAATCCAGACGATTCTCTCCCGCAGTGTTGCCAGCCGTCTTGTTCAGGGCAGAAAAAAAGAAGCCCGCCAGCTTCTCTATACCGGACTTCTCATCACGTTGTCCGTCTCCTGCTGTTTTACAATTTTTCTGCAAAAATTCGCGCCATTTTTGGCTGGCTCTGTACTTGGCGACCGAAGATGTGAACCTCTTCTGGTCCTGCTTTCTTACGTTTTTCCTTTCAGTGCTATACATAGCTGTATTACCGGATACTGCCTCGGCCTAAAAGACACCAAAATTCCTTCATCCTCTCAATTATTAGAACAAACAGTGCGTATTTTCAGTGTTCTCGTTATTTGCCAGTTTTTAAACCACACAGAAGGATCTTCCGGCATCTGGATTGCTGTTCTGGGATTGATATTCGGCGAAATATCTTCTGCCCTTTATAGTCTAAAATGCATTCGAAATCAACCTGGGCTTCATTTTCTTATTCCGCCTTCCCTTTCCTTACACCAAATGTTTTCCGATGCAAAAGAGCTTATAAAACTTTCTCTTCCCCTTACCGGTAATCGTATACTTTTAAATATACTGCAAAGTATCGAAGCAGTCTCTATCCCTGCTTCTTTATTAATTTACGGGCTTTCTACCTCAGATGCCCTGAGTACTTATGGTGTCCTGACAGGCATGGCTCTTCCTTGTATCCTGTTTCCATCCGCTCTTACTAATTCTGCTTCCACAATGCTCTTACCTGCCATTACAGAAGCCCAGACTCAAAAAAACGTGCAACGTATAAAGAAAATGATCCGAAGTTCCCTCTGCGGTTGTATTTTCCTTGGAACTGGATGCCTGGCCGGATTCTTTCTACTTGGTCCCGCATTAGGAAAACTGCTCTTCCATAGTTCTCTTGCCGGAGAATTCATACGTACCCTTTCCTGTATGTGTCCATTTTTATACGCCAACAGTGCACTCATCAGCATTATCCATGGTCTTGGAAAAACTGGCATTTCTTTCTTGCTAAATACGCTAAGTCTTTTCATTCGGATCATTGGGGTCTTATATTTTACAGCATATTGGGGAATCCTGGGATACCTGCATTGCCTTCTGGCAAGCCAGATATTCCTTTTCGTAACTGGGATTTTGTATATAAGCTATCATTTACGCCAGATGCTTTTGAGCTCTCATTACAACACATAAAAGAATGTTAGTTTTTATAATGTTCTCAAAAACATTTTCAACAATACCGGATTGACCAGACACTCTAATGCAATTCCCATAGTAAGAAATAATACAAAACTTAACGTCTTCGTAGAATTCCATTCACTCACCGGATATCGGAATAAATATAGTAAAAGCATTGCATAAGCCGGTATATAGAACAAAAAATGTGGAAGCATACTTATAACGCATAATATCAATCCTTTGACTCCAAGCATAAGAAGTGCCGATGTCAGAATCATGCCACTTGCCAGTCCAGCCCATAAAAGAAACAGATAAGCTGCTATTCTCCGGAACTTTGTCCCACCAAGTATTGCAAGTCCGCCTGCCGGAAGCAGGCGTATCTGCGCTACATACCACATATAATCAAAAGATTTCAAATCATAGCCAAGATACTGGCTTCTGAACCACTCGCTCCAGATTCCCACATCTACCACATACCTGGTCGAAGCAACATTCAAATATATGATTCCAAGAAAAAAGCCCAGCATATAAATCAGAATAGGATACCTTTGCCTTCTTTGTATCTTCACACACGTAACCTCCTGTTCAGATACTTTTGCATGTAGTCTCCCTCTATTTATATGCCTGGACTTCCTATATATTCTTATTTACTTGTTGTGATTCTTCTTTGTTCATAAATCTGCTTTTCCATCTCATGTAAACACTGATATCTGCAGATTGCTATTTTCCATATTTGTCCGCATATGCGAGAAGTGCTGCCACCGTCTTGGAATCTTCAATCTCACCGGAATAAATCTTTTTTCTCAATTCATCAATGGTGTAAGCTCCCACATTGATAAATTCATCCTCGTCCAGATGCTGGTGTGACGGAATCAGATTTTTCGCAACGTAAATATCAATCTTCTCATCGCAAAATGCCACTGTTGTCCGAAGTGTAATCAGCCATTCAAGATCCTCTGAACGATATCCTGTCTCCTCCTCCAGTTCTCTGGAAGCGCATTCAATTCCAGGCTCTCCCGGCGCATCCAGTTTTCCTGCCGGGATTTCAAGCGTATCTCGCTCCAACGCATTACGATACTGGGTAACCATGAGAATTTTTCCATCATCCATGACCGGAACAACTGCGGCTGCCCCGTCATGATGGATAAAATCCCATTCTGCCGTGTTACCATTTGCAAATTTCATATGGTCTTTATAAACTTTTATGACTGTTCCCTCATATGCCAGATCTCTTCCGACACGCTTCACTTCTTCGCTCATAATTCAGCCACCTTTCTTATATAGATGATACAAATGCTTCCATCATATTCATTTTCTTCTTGAGAGCTTTTTCTGTCATACCTTCATAAGTGAACCACAGCAGTTGGTCTTTTTCTGCGTCCGGTGTCACAGCCGTCATATATTCCTCTGTCAGAATCTTCGCAGCATTTGCCGTATTTCCAATCAGAACTCCATTGTACATCTTCTCATCCACTTTTGTAAAATCGATGCAGACTGCCCCATCTTTTTCCTCCGTTGCCAGCGTCACAAGCGGCATCTCTTCGATTCTCTGTACGATATATTCTTTGAAATCCATCACACACATCTCCTTTTATTTACTATCAGCCATAATTGTAGCATTTTAGGACTATTATAGCAATTTCTTATTATACAAAAAAGGAACCATCACCATAAGCTTTTATGCTTTATATGTGATGATTCCTTATCATTTATCTTCTACTTGGCATAATCTGTAACTCTTGATTCACGAATTACATTTACCTTAATCTGACCTGGATATTCAAGTTCAAATTCAACCTGTTTCGCAATATCTCTAGCCAGCAATACCATGTCTGCATCAGATACTTGTTCTGGAACTACCATGATACGAATCTCTCTACCTGCTTGAATTGCAAAAGATTTCTCAACGCCTTTAAACTGATTGGCGATATCTTCTAATTGTTTTAACCTGTTTGTGTATGTTTCTAATGTTTCTCTTCTTGCACCCGGTCTTGCTGCGGAAATCGTATCAGCAGCCTGTACAACACATGCAATCAGGGATTCCGGCTCTACATCGCCGTGATGGGCTTCAACCGCATTGATAACGGTTGCTGACTCTTTGTATTTTCTGCAAAGGTCAACACCAATCTGGATATGTGATCCTTCCACATCATGATCGATTGATTTACCGATATCATGTAAAAGTCCGGCTCTCTTAGCCACTCTGACATCGAGACCGATTTCTCCAGCAAGAAGTCCGGATAACTGTGCCACTTCAATAGAATGCTTCAATGCATTCTGTCCATAGCTTGTTCTGAACTTCATTCTACCAAGAAGCTTGATAAGTTCTGGATGAATTCCATGAACACCAACTTCAAGTGCAGCTGACTCTCCTTCCTCGCGAATCATAGAATCGACTTCTTTCTGCGCTTTTTCTACCATCTCCTCAATTCTTGCCGGATGAATACGTCCGTCAACGATCAGCTTCTCAAGCGCAATTCTTGCGACTTCACGTCTGATTGGATCAAAGCCTGATAATACAACAGCTTCCGGGGTATCATCGATAATCAGTTCCACACCTGTCAGTGTCTCCAAAGTACGGATATTACGTCCTTCTCTACCAATAATTCTTCCCTTCATCTCATCATTCGGAAGCTGAACTACAGAAATCGTAGTTTCAGCTACATGATCTGCTGCACATCTCTGGATAGCAGTGACAACACATTCCTTTGCCTTCTTATCTGCCTCTTGTTTTGCCTCGCTTTCCATTTCTTTAATCATTACAGCAGTTTCGTGCTGAACTTCTTCCTTAACAGTATCTAAAATATAATCTTTAGCCTGTTCAGAAGTAAGACCTGAAATTCTTTCCAATTCGGCGATTTGTTTATCTTTAAAGGATTCAAGTTCCTTTCTTTCAGCCTCTATCTTTTCTAACCTACTAGAAAGTAATTCTTCCTTCTTTTCAAGTGAATTACTCTTTTTGTCAAGAGCATCTTCCTTTTGAGTTAATCGCTTTTCAAGGCGTTGAACCTCATTCTTTCTTTCTCTACATTCCTTTTCAACTTCATTTTTCGTTTTAAGGGCTTCTTCTTTAGCTTCAACCAACACTTCTTTTTTTGTTGCTTCTGCTGCTTTTTTAGCTTCTAATTTTATATTTTCAGCCTCAATTTCGGCAGAGCCTATTTCAGCTTCAGCAAATTTTTTTCTTAAAAATTTACCAATAAAGATACCAATAATCAATGAAATTAAAATGGATGCGATGACTGTAAGCACGAATGGTAAAAACATAAATGCGTTCAGTTTCAGTCTAAACACCTCCTATTAAATTTTCAATGTACACATTAAACAACTTTCTATATAATACAACTCGCAGCGAAGTATTAAAATAAAATTGTTATCAAAACATTATATCTATGCACAAACATAATGTTTAATAGTATTACCTTAATATAATATAACTTTTTAGCCTAAAAGTCAATAGGCGACAAAATATTACTAATGCCTCATCAATAACTATTTTTTAAACTTTTCAATTAAATAATAGTCTGCTTTAGACGTTTCAATTGTATTAAAAGTAATATTGTCTTTATAGTTATTTGACATACTAAAAATTGCTTTTAAACTCTTTATAATTGTCGCATTAGATGAAACTGTAACTTTATTATAAATAGTATTTGTAAAGACATTTATAATTTCTGTTTTAATTTTCTCTGCTATCATTTCAGGAAGAAAAATTTTTCCACTTCCCTTACAATATGGACATTCACATAATATATATTTGCTTAGTGGTTTTCTAATTTTTTGCCTTGTCAACTGCATA
>ERZ773269.1886-NODE-1886-length-17754-cov-18.880954_pt1 | contig 17754 bp, 18 predicted proteins | sample MGYA00511958_ERZ773269 | MGnify/ENA primary metagenome ERZ773269 (study PRJEB29015, sample SAMEA2737761) | human gut metagenome | biome: human gut; feature: human-associated habitat; material: faeces | place: China | collected 2012 ... | reverse complement strand
CTTCGAACACTTCCAACCCTAGACAAGGTGTTGCACTTCTATTTAGAACCCGGGGAAGACGGGCTCAGTCTCGGCCTATGGTATACTCAACATTTGTGCTTTGCCTTGGGCTGGGCATATCGGGCTGTAGCGCAGTTTGGTAGCGCGCCTGCTTTGGGAGCAGGATGTCGCAGGTTCAAATCCTGTCAGCCCGACCGACGGTCCTACTTCCGCTCGGGGAGTGGGGCTTCTGGGTTAAGTAAAGAAACGTGGGTCTTATCCGCGCGTGTTGATGGGTTAGCGCCGGCGTCCGGCCCAGTCTTTTTCTGATGCCGAACCCGCTTTCGTAGGCGTCGATGCCGTAGGCCGTCTACATCGTCTAAGGAGGATTATGCGGATATCGGCACCGTGACCACGCTCGGGTCTGGGTTCGTGGCGTTGATCGTGCCCGCGTTCGTTCGGGTGTTCAAGAAGTATATTCCCGGCGGATACGTCGGACCCGTGTACCTTTCCGCATCCGTCTTGCTCGGTATCATCGCCATCGCCACCACCGGTGGATTTGACGACACCTATAAGACGCTGCTCGAAATCACACCCAACGAACTCCAATCATGGGTGAACAAACTCTCCAAGGGCGGGTATAAGGCCCAGCTGTCCGGCAAGAAGAAGCCGCGCCGCTGAGTCCCTGCATAGCATCGTCAAGGTCGTCATGGCGGCGGTGTTCGAATACGCCATCACCAACAAGTGGATCCGGAGAACCCGGCCAAGCTGGTCACCATACCGCAGATTGTGTCCAAGGACGAGGACATGGTGTTCCTCACCGTGCCGGAAGTCGAACTGCTGGTGCGATTCCTCGCTTACACCGGCGTGCGCATTAACGAAGTGCTCGCCCTGCAGATTCAGGATCTCAACTTCAGGAACCGCAAAGCCCGCATCCGCCGCACATGGTCCGATGACGGGGAAGGCAGGATGCAACTCGGCACGCAAAAAACGGTGAGGCGAGGACCATCGCCCTGCCGCAGTCTCTCATTCCCCAACTGGAGGAGCAGACCGCCGGACAAAGCAAGAACGAGTTCCTGTTCCGGGCCAAACGCGGCGGATGCATCCACGACCAGAGCTGGAGGACACGCATCTGGTATCCCAGCGTGCGCAACGCGGGCATGGAGGGCGAGGCTGTGAACATCCACAGCCTACGTCACACCTACGCGTCCATCGCCATCGCCTGCGGCGCGGATGTCAAGACCCTCCAAAAACAGCTTGGCCATGCCACGGCGAGCATCACACTCGACGTATACGCCGGACTCTGGCCCGAATGACTCAACGAAGTCGCCGACACCGTGGACCAGATGCGGCTCAAAGACATCGATGCAGGCAAGACGAGTGAAACCGCCGCAGTGGCGTAAGAGCTTAACAAACCCTCCAAACATTAGGAAGGAGCTGGCGAAGCCTGTCCACGGTCAATTCCCTGCACAAATTAATCCAAAAAAGCTTGTATGCCTTGGGGCGCCAGTGCGCAATACCGTTGCTGATGAAGCCTCCTAAGAGACCAGCTAGAGAGTCCAATAGAACTTCTTTGGTTCCCTCTAGCATACTTGCTACTACCGTAACAATCATCGACCATACTCCATTACGATGTTCATGAGTTTTATTGCTCATAGGCACCCCCCTTTCCTTCCTCATCGGAATTCTTGCCGAGATATCTACCCATCAACCTCAGCAACAGGAGAAACGCACCGTATGGCATCCCGACGATGAGGATTTGAACCCCCACACTGGCATCCCAAAGTATGCAAACCACTGTTAGTTTACAACTTCATCGGATCATTGTCAAATATGTTATGAGAACGTGAATCAGCCCTCACAGAATCTGTGATACATGTAACTGATGCAACTGACCCCATGCACCCTCATTCACCACACGACTCCCATACTTCACCTGTTGCACCTGTTACAGAGGAATACATAAGGGGCTAGGAAGCCAACACCAACAATGATTTCCGGCTGTAACAGGAAGACCGAGGATACCGTTACCTTCGGTAACGGTATCCGCCATATCGAATATCTGGTAGACGCAAGGCCCTGTGGAGCTTGCATGGGAAATGCAACACGGCGAAAATGATAGTGTTGCCGTTCAATGCAGGGAACACCAAGGCAACCTTCCAAGTCTTTCCCCCGCCCCGCCGGCTTTACTCCTTTCTCCGGCGGGGCATATTCATACCCACGGGTGCCGTGAAGCCCACCAAGCCTCACGCATAATTGAAGATTCCGCTTGCGATACCGGCATCACGGCACCCTCCACGCATAGGCCGACCAACATGCCCCACGGTAGGAACTACAGGGATCCACGGCGCATCAACCACCAGGCCCGCAACCTCGCCAGACAGCGGGTGCTCGCGCGACAAGTACCCTGTGCCATCTGCGACAGACCGATAGACGACGCGATCGCATGGCCCGATCCAATGAGCGCCGAAGTTGACGAAAACATTCCAGTGAGTCACGGCGGAAGCGCGACTGATCTGCGCAACCTTGAGAAGATGCATCGCTGCTGCAACCAACTCAAAAGCGACAAGAGCCTTGCATGGGCAAGGTAGAAGGTCAAAGGCTCTCCGGCCCTCAAACCGACCGCCGTCCCGTTCAGCACTTCGGATTGGTAACTGGTCTGGGAACGGTATCCTACCGGTTTGGCGTTCGGCTACCCCGGAGTATTGGCCAAATCCCTCTCCGCTGTTTTTCCCAAATCAGCTGTAGACAAGTTGAAACGCGGATACCATAATCTCGCCTGTTTGTGCCGCGTGGATTTTCTTTTTGGAAATAAGCTCTGGTAAATCGATAGCTCTCTCCAAGACAGCCGCAAGATCCCCTCCATCCAGCAGCAGAACATTTGGACGATGCTTATGGTTATTACTAATTGCTCGTTCTGTAAAGCCATTCATAGAAACGAGCAGACCCAAGGTGTTATCTAGCTTGTTATCGACTTTGTCTGAGAAGACGGTTACGTCAGGAGAGTCAATGGGTTCAGACTGCCATTTCGCTTCGAGAAGGTAGTCCATATTGTCCAGAGTGAATGCGCCGTCGATTTGTTCCCCATTGATTTTGTAAGAGCCACGAGCGGTAACATCAAACGTTTGGAAAAGTTTGGTCAGGAATTTCTCAAAGGCGTAGCCTCGCGACTGAGCATTTGCCATCTGAGTAATCTCGCTAAATTCACTCTTGAGTTTGGAAACCGCGGTAGCCATGGCGGCTTTTGACTGCTGTCGTTCTTCAGCGGCAGCTTTTCTCGACTTTGCAACGCGATCTGCCTCATTGTTTTCGATGATGGGCTTCATACGGACGGCAAAGTCTTTTATTCGTTCAACTGCTGAATCGTAAAGTTCTTTCCCGTTACCCTGAACCTTTAGAAGCCACTTCGGATCTCCGAGTTTCGCAACTGCAATTGCGACTTCTAGCAGTTCTTCCGAATACAGTTGCGGGTTCATTGACATGCCGTCAACCAGGTGCGAAATGATATCTATTTTGTACTGACTCCAGTCAAGTTGAGCAATGAGTCCCTGATTAACACCACAGTTAAGCAGGAACCGCCGTAATTCTTTCTTATACCAGAACGCTGAGCGCAGCGTTTCTTTGAGCGCCGTAATCATCCCCGGATCAAGTACTCGTAATGCCATATATTGAGTATACAACTCGACTGCAATTAGGGGGAGGCAGTGACTGAGCTGGAAGCTACCTTGAACTATTGCGCCGAACCCTTAGAAGGCTGGAAACTGCGGTGTTTGACGAGGATACGCCGCCGCGTGATTTGGCGTCGCTGACTCGGCGGCTGCTTGAGGTGAGTCGGGAGATTGAGCGTCTTGAATCCGAGAGCGGCGGGGTGAATGCGCCGACCGCGACGGAGGTGGAGGATGAACCGTTCGATCCGGGCGAGGTCTAGCGTCAGGCCCGACCGGCGCAGGCTGTCCGATGTGGCGCGGCATGTGGTGCTACCCGAGGATATGGTGACGACCGGCTGGCCGAAGGTGGAGGCCCAGGCGCGACTGTGCGGCATCGAATACGACGGATGGCAGCGACAATTGGTTCGTTGTATTCTCGGCAAGACCTCCGACGGCGTGTATGCGGCCGGTATCGGTGGCGTGGTCGTCAGCATTTGCCGTCAGGTGGGAAAGACGTTTTTGATCGGCACGATGATCGTGATGCTGTGCATCCTGAGCGAGTGGCCGTTGAAGGTGTTGTGGACGGCGCATAGGATGCGAATGAGCGACGAGACGTTCAAGTTCATGTGCGCTTTGGTGCGGCGCAAGGCGATAAGCCGGTTTGCCGATGGCGAGCCGAGAAGGGCGAACGGTCAGCAGGAGATCGTGTTCGTCAATGGATCGCGCATCATGTTTGGTGCCCGTGAGAATGGCTTCGGTCGTGGTTTCGACAGCGTGGACGTGGAAGTGCTCGACGAGGCGCAGATTCTGACCGAACGCGCGTTGGACGATATGATTCCGGCGACGAACGCGGCGCGTAACCCGTTGATCGTCTACATGGGCACGCCGCCGAAGCCTTCGGATCCGTCTGAGGTGTTCTCCATGCGCCGCGACGAGGCGTTGAGGGGCGACAGCGGCGACATGCTGTATGTGGAGTTCAGCGCCGACAAGGACGCCGACGGTGACGACCGCAAGCAGTGGGCCGTGGCGAACCCTTCCTTTCCGCATCGCACCGGTGAAGCAGCGATCCTGCGCATGAAGAAGAACCTGGGCGATGATTCGTTCCGGCGTGAAGGATTGGGCATCTGGGATGAGACCACCGTCTCCAGCGCCATCGACCCGCAACTGTGGGAGGATGGCACCGTGGAGGTGCGTGCCGATGGAGGCGTCACCTCGTTCGGCATCGACATGTCCCCGGATCGCAGCGCGTTGGCCATCGGCGCGTGCATGAAATACCGGGATGGCACCGCGCACATCGAACTGGCGGAATACCGGGACATGAAGAAGCATGGCACCGCATGGGACGCCGACTGGATTTCGCAGCGCTGGCTGAAGACGGCCGCCGTGGTCATCGACGCGCAGAGCCCGGCGATGGTGCTGCTGCCCGAACTGAAGTCACGCGGCGTGAAGGTGATGGTGAACACCACCAACGGCATGGGCCAGGCATGCGGCCGCGTATTGGGCATGCTGACTGCCGGCGCGTTGAGGCACCTGCCCGACGAAGCCCAGCCCCAATTGGCCACGGCGGTGGCGAACGCGACCACGAGGCCGATCGGCAAAAGCGGCGCTTTCGGCTGGAACAGGACGGGATCCGACATCGACATCTCGCCGTTGGTCGCCTGCACGATGGCATTGCAGGGAACGTGGACCACACGCCGAAACCCGAACAGACGGCAGCACGTCATGCACTAGAAGGGAAAGACGACGATATGACGGACGAAGGCATCTGGAGCGCTGCCGTCAAACGACCATTGGACGTGAACAGTCTGAACGTGGTCGGCATCGACGGCGTGGCCGACGAGGATATGCCGATGATCCGCGCATTGTGCAAGGTGTGGCGGGACCGATACCCCTACAATCTGATCCGCAGCAGCTACTACTTCGCCCGATACCGGTTCAAGGACTTCGGCATCAGCATCCCCGACCGGATCCGCACGAACGTGAGCGCATGCGTCGGATGTCCAGCCAAGGCCGTCAGGGCGCTCGCAGACCTGAGTGTGTTCGACGGCTGGGATCTCGGCGGCATCGACCCGTATGGTGTAGACGAGCTGACCGACGAGACCTCGTTGGAGCTGGCGATACCGCAGACCATCGTTTCCGCATACATGCACGGATGCGCGTTCCTGACCATCACGAAGGACGCGGAGGGCATCATCGTCACACCGCGCAGCGCGGAATACAGCGCAGCCATCTGGGACGGCCGGCACAACCGGCTCGCCGCAGTGCTGACCATCAACGATGCGACCGGCAAGGGGCGCATCACCGCGTTCAACGTGTTCCTACCCAATAAGGTGTACGTCGTCGTTCGCGGCGACCGTGGCCGTTGGGAAGTCGAGCGCATTATGACGAATTGGCCGGAACCGACGGCCATACCGTTCATCAGCGACCCGCAATTGTCGCGCCCGCTGGGGCGTGCCCGCATCACGAGGCCGTTGATGGCATTGACCGACATGGGCTTCAGAACACTGGTGCGCATGGAGGCGAGCGCCGAGTTCTACAGCGTGCCGAAACTATGGTTCCTGGGGGCTACCGAGGATGCGTTCAATCAGGATACGTGGTCTTCGTTGGTGTCGGCGATCAATGCGATCGATGGCGACATCGACGGCAAGAACCCCGAGCTGCATCAGATCAGCCAGGCTTCGATGCAGCCGCATAGCGACATGTTGAAGACCATCGCTTTGGTGGTGGCTTCGGAGACGAATCTTCCGGCGGACAATCTGGGCATCACCTTGGATAATCCCACGTCGGCGGAGGCGATGGCGGCCGCCGAACGCAAGCTCACCCGTGAGGCCGATAGGCAGAACCGTCTGTTCGGCATGCAACTGGAACGCCTGCTGCGCATGACCGTGTGCCTGCGCGACGGACTGGTTACGCCGCCCGATGATCTGAAGACGGTCAGTCCGGTGTGGATGCCGACACGTGAGATCTCTGGTGCGGCGAGGGCCGACGCCTACGTGAAGATCAGCGGCGTGAACGAAGCCTATGCGAACAGCACCGTGGGTCTACGCCGTCTGGGCCTGACCAACGACGAAATCATCTCATTGCAGAGCGAAGCTACGCGAAACTGGGCGCAAAGCGTATTGGGCATGCTGACCAGGGATGGAGGCGCGGATGGCGTCGGTGACGCGGGCGGACGTGGCCCGGTTGGGCAAGGGCCAAAACCGGGCGGTGAATCTGGCCCGACGCGAGCTGGGACGGCTCTGGATGGAGCTGGAGGGACTGCCACCGGCCAGACAACGTGACATGCTGCTTGACCTGTTGCCCGCGTTGTGCCGCAAATACGGCGACATCGGTTCCGTGGCCGCCGCGCAATGGTACGACGAATTGTGGCGGCGATGGTTCGACGGCGACTTCGAGGCCCAAGCCGTTAACGGGTTTGACGACGAGGCGATGCGCGGGGTCATCCGCGCGAACACAGGCCTGCTGTTCGACAAGCCCGACAGCACCACAGCCGATCCCGATCAGTTCCTCAGGTGGGCGAACAAGTTCCTCGACCGCAATGTGAAGGAACCCGGAAGACTGACCATACAGGCCAACGTGCGACGCGACCCGCATAAACCGGGCTACGCCCGCCGTGCCATCCGGGCCGACGACGTGCCCGTTCTGCCTCATGCTGGCGGGACGCGGCTACATCTACGCCAACGAGGACACCGCCGGAGCCGACCATGACTTCCACGATGACTGCGACTGCGAGATCGTGCCCGAATGGGACAAGAGCTCGAACCATATCGAGGGCTATGACCCCGACCTTTACGAGCGCATGTACCGTCAGGCCCGCGACACGCTGGAACACCGGCATGCGGATCCGCAATTGTTGGAGGCGGCGGACAATGTTTCGCCGTACACCGTGACCATCACGCAGAAGAACGGCAAACGGAGAACCCACACCTACGAGCCGGGAGACCCGAACAACCTCAACAGTGTTGCGTCCATCATGCGCCGCCAGCATCCGGACTTCTTCAGGAAAGCAGACGGAAGAGCCCGATGACCTCACGAAGCAACAGAATTTCAAGCCCCTGCGACGGGGCTTTTTCTATGTCCCGAGCGGGCTGATTGGAGATGAAACCATGTTCAAGCCGTGGCAGCCACGGTACCCCAGGCATATCCGAACGGTGGACGCGCCGTCCGCCGAGGGAGGCAGCGAACAGCCACCGGATTCCGAAACGAACGAGAGCGACGAACAGGTCGATTGGGAAGCCAAATACCATGAAGCGGCGAAGCGCTTCCATGACCTTGAGAGTCAGATGAAGGCCAGTGGCGAAACAGTGGACAAGCTCACCGTACGCGCCGAAACCGCCGAAAAGGCGCTCAACGACCTGAAGACCGCGCAACAGCGGCTCGACTGGAAGAACACGGCCGCGAAGGCGACCGGCATCCCCGTCGATCTGATCCGAGGCGACAGCGAAGAGGAAATCAACGCACACGCCGAGGCGTTGAAATCCTATCTGTCCACCGTCGGCAAGCCCACCGCGCCCGTCGTTCCCAACCCGTCCGGCACCCCGAAGACGAAGACCGACAACCCGAACTCACTGTTGCTCAGACAATTGTCCGGCACCAACTGAAACACACTGGGAAGGCAATATATCGATATGGCAGCATTGCAAACCACCCAGGTGACCCTGCCCACGGACGTGTGCCTCACCGTCGTCGGCAAGGCACACGACACCAGCACCATCGCCACCCTCAGCCCCGCCGACAAACTCGGCTTCCTCGACGATAAGTACAACGTGTTCAACGGCAAAGCACGCGTCGAGGTCGTGGCCGAAGGCGCGAAGAAGGGCGGCTACGAACAGCCCATCGTCCCGAAGGAAGGCAAGCGGTTCACTGTCCAATGCACCACGCGAGTCAGCAAGCAGTTGCAGTGGGCGGACGAGGACGACCAGTTGCAGATCCTCGACGCGATCCAGTCCGATCAGGCGGCCGCGTTGGGCGAGGCATTGGACTACGTGGTCTACCACGCCGTCAACCCCGCGTCCGGCGAAACGCTCACCGGATACACCGCATTGTCCGGAGAAGCCGCGCAGGTGCCCGCCGGGGCCGACGCGCTCGCCAACCTCGACCTGCTGGCCGACCAGCTGCTGAAAGTCAACATCAACGGCATCGCCCTGTCCCGCGCGTTCGCCAACACGCTGCGCAAGCTGCGCGTCACCGCCACAGGCGCACGCCGGTTCCCGGAGATCCCGCTGAGCCTGAACGCCGGAACCATCGACGGCATCCCCGCGTCCACCTCCACCACCGTCGAAGGCGAATACGCCACCACTCCGACGAATGCGCTCGCCTTCATGGGCGACTTCACCACGATCCGCTGGCGACTCGTCCGCCCGATCACCGCCGAAGTCATTCCCTACGGCGACCCCGACAACACCGGCATCGACCTGGCCGGATCCAACCAAGTGGCATACCGTTCCGAGGCGTGTTCTCCTACGCGATCCTCGACCCGAAGGCGCTCGCGGTGCTCAAGACCGCCACGGCAAGCCGCTCCGCGAAGATCACCAAATGATCCCGGAGCAGCCCGAAGCGTTCGCCACCTACGAGGACGTTGAGAAACGCTGGCACATCCTGACCGGGGCGGAACGAGAGACCGCAGTCACCATGTTGGAGGATGCCACGCAGATCATCGTGGACACCTGTCCCAAGTGGGCCGAGGCTTCCGAACGCACGCTCAAGGCCATCGCCTGCTCGATGGTGATCCGCAAGATGCTCGTCGGCGACGACCATCTCGGCGTGACCAACGCGCAACAGACGGCCGGAAGCTTCAGCGAGTCATTCACCTACAACAACCCGATGGGCGATCTCTACCTGACCCGCGCGGAGAAAGCCCGTCTGGGCGTGGGCGTTCCGCACGCCTTCCATCTGGACATGGCCGGAGGCATCCGATGAAGGGCGAGACCGTCACCGTGCTGCGAAGGATGCAGACCGGTATGGACGAGGGCAACAACCCCGTCTACGAGACGAAGCCGGAGCCCGTGGGCAACGTACTCGTCGGAGCGCCCAACGGCGATAGCCCCAGCGACTCCAACCGGACCGACGGCATCCGAATCGATGCCAACCTGTATTTCCCACACGTGGCTGGGATGCCCGCTGCTGTCATGGCATGACATCTACCTGATCGCCGCAAACAGCGAACCGGGCACACCGCTCGCCAAGGTATTGGACAAGCGGATGGCATGGAAGCCCATCGACTTCTGGATGCGCAGCATCGAATATTCGCTGCGCTGGCTCGTGTGGGCCAAAACCAAGGACGGCCAGAAAGGCCGCAGGAGACCCAAGCCTGTGCAACCACCCGGAACATCAAACCATAATCCCAACCGCCGCGACGTGGTTCGCAGGAACGATCTGGTCGGCATGGACAAACGGTCTCTGCGCGACTACCTGAACCAGCCGCGAATAGCGGCAAGCGCATAACCGAAGAGAGGCATCGATGGCATCGCTTGCCACAGCATGGGTTGACATCGTTCCCCGCTTCAAAGACCTCAGCTCCACCTTCAACAGGGAACTCAGGGGAATCGACGCCACCGGTGCCGGCTCCAGACTCGGGTCCCAACTTGGCGACGGCCTGACCGCCGGAGCGAAAACCGGCGGCACCAAGCTGTCGGACATGCTCACCGGCGTGACTAAAAGCGCCGTCACCGGCTTCGGCAAGATCGGCAAGGTCGGACTCGGTGCCATTACCACCATCGGCGGCGGTATCACGGCCTTGGCGGCGAAGGGCGGTTTCGCCCGCGCTCTGAACATCGAGAACGCGCAGGCCAAGCTGAAGGGCCTGGGCCATTCCGCCGAGACGATCGGCGAAATCATGGCGAACGCGAATCTGGCGGTGAAGGGCACCGCCTACGGGTTGGACGAGGCCGCTTCCGTTGCCGCTGCTGCCGTCGCCAGTGGCATCAAGCCGGGCGAGCAGCTGACGCAGGTCTTGAAGACCGTGGGTGACACGGCGCAGATCGTCGGCATGGGCTTCAGTGATGCGGGCGCGATCTTCACGTCCGTGATGGCTCGCGGCAAGCTGCAGGGCGACGACATGCTCCAGCTCACCAGCCGTGGCGTGCCCGTCTTGCAGGCGCTTTCCGACCAACTGGGTGTCTCCACGCAGGATGTGTCGGAGATGGTCTCCAAAGGCAAGGTGGACTTCCAAACGTTCGTCACCGCGTTGGACAAGTACCTCGGCGGATCCGCGTTGGCGGCCGGCGAAACCTTCTCAGGCGCTATGGCCAACGTGAAAGCCGCGCTCAGCCGTGTGGGGCAGAAGGCCGCGACCCCGGCGTTGAACGCCCTGCGTGACACGTTCAACGTGCTCACCCCGGCCATCGACAAGGTGAACACCGCCTTGGAGCCGTTGGCCGACAAGCTCGGCACCAGACTCTCCAACGCGGTGCAGACGGTGACGCCGTGGATCCAACGCTTCGCCGACGGCATGGCCGACGGCTCCATCACCATTCAGGACATCGCCAAGCATGTCGGCCTGTTGGTCGGCGCGTTCGGCGGATTCACAGCTTTGGGTCAATTCGGCCCGCAGATCCTCGACGTGTTCACTACGGCGGGCAACGGCAGCGGCGCGTTGGTTTCGCTGGTGTCGGGCAACATGGGCAAGATCCGGGGCGTCGTCTCCGGCGCGGGCGGCCTGTTCACGGACCTGGGCACGCGCTGGGGCAACGCGATGGGCCTGATCGACGCGAACTTCGGCGGCGTGTTCGGCATGATGGCCAACCGCGCCAGAAGCGGGCTTTCCGGCATCGGCACCACGATGGTCGGCCTGTTCGACTCGAAGATCTACCTGCCGTTGCAACAGGGCATCGGCGGCATCGGCGCGAAAATGGCGGCACCGTTCCAGGCGTTGGCGGGGCGTGTGGGAGGCTTCCTCTCGCCGGTCACCAGCGCGTTCGGCACGGCGTTCCAGGGATTCGGCACCACATTGGCCGCGCCGATACAGGCCGGATTGTCCGGTATCGGCAACCTGTTCCTGAACTTCTTCAACCCGGCGAACTTCCTCAAATACTTTGGGCTAGCCGCCATACTCGGCGCACTGGTGCTCGCGTTGGGCGCATTGAACACGAGCCTCAGCGGCCAGTTGCAGACCTACGTCACCGAGTTCCTGACCATCACCCTGCCCGGCATCGTCACCCGCTTCCAAACATGGGTGGCGGAACAGTTGCCCGTGCTGATGCAATCCGGGTTGACGCTGCTCACGTCGGTGATACAAGGCATCACCGCGAACCTGCCCCAACTGCTGACCACGGCGACCATGCTGCTGACCACATTGGTGGACGGCATCGCCAACGCGCTGCCCACGCTGATACCCGCCGCCATGCAAATGGTCACCACCCTGGTGCAGGGCATCGTGGCCAACCTGCCCAGGATCATCGAATCAGGGTTGAACCTGCTGACGAAATTCGTCGAAGGCATCATCAACGCCATACCCCAACTGATCGCCACGTTGCCCCGGATCATCACGAGCTTCATCGACGGGATCCTCGGCATGCTGCCCCGGATCATGGAAACCGGCGTGAACCTGCTCCTGAAGTTCGTCAACGGCGTTGTCAACGCGATACCTCAGTTGGTGGCCGCATTGCCCAGGATCATCAGCGGGTTCGTCAACGGCATCGCACGCCACCTGCCGCAGATCCTGCAGACCGGCATCACCCTGCTCGGCAAGCTCGTCGTCGGCATCATCCAAGCCATACCCCCAGATCATCGCCGCCCTGCCCCAAATCATCAGCGCGATATGGGATGGCCTGACCTCGGTGGATTGGGGCAACCTAGGCTGGAACGTCATCCAGGGCATCAAGAACGGGTTGATGAACGCGGGCAGCGCCATCAAGGACGCCATCCTCGGCCTGGCAAGGAACGCGTGGAACGCGGTCAAGAGCTTCTTCGGCATCAACTCGCCGTCCAAGCTCATGCGCGACACCGTGGGCCTCATGGTCGGCCGGGGCCTTGCCAACGGCATCATCCAGACCGACTCGCTCGTAGCCAAGGCCGCGACGAATCTCGCGGGCGAAGCATATGCCGCGTTCGATCAGGCCACCGCCAGCCAGGCGTTCAACCTCGACACGAAGCTCGGCATGGAACACTCCATGCAGACCAATCACGTCAAGGACACCCCAGCCGGCAATGGCGTTCCGGTTTCGGGGCATGGGTTGTCAAAGGAGGATGTGATCGAGGCGGTGAGCGAGGCATTGCAGTCGTTGCCGGCGATGCGTTTGCTGTTGGATTCCGGCGTGATGGCCGGCCAGCTCGCGCCAGCCATCGACAAGGCCCTCGGCAACAGGAAGGCAAGAGGCTACTAATGCTCACCAACCACCATCGGATCCGGGGCCTCAACCTCGACAAAAGCCACCTCACCATCGACGGCAAGCCCTTGTCGGATTATGCGGTGTTCGCGGTGGCCGGTGGCATCGTTATCGGCGAGGCCAAGCCGGTCACCATGTTCCAATCCGCGCCGGGCCGTTCCGGCGGATGGGACGTGACCCTCGACGACCAGCACGGCTACCCGGCGGTGCAACGCCGCGAAATCACCGTGCAGGTGGCGGCGACCGGCGACAGCATGGAAATCGGCGAATCCAAGACACTGATCGGCGGTTACGGCGGGCGCAACGTCCGGGTCGGCGGGTTGACGGATTACGGCGAATTCCACGGCAGACTATCGGTCGGCGCATGGGAGGACAACCGCGACATGATGGCCACGCTCAAGTGGAGCGCGTGCACGCTCACGTTGGACGCCGACCCCCATACCTACGGAACCATGCAACGCATCGACCTGCCATTGGACGGCAAGGCCGTGCATGCGCGGATCCTCGGCAACCGGCCCACATACCCGGTATTGCACCAGCTGGTTGACGAGAAGGTGGACGACGTGACCCCCGTGGCCACGACCCATACGTTTACCGTCAATAACCAATCGGTACGCGCATACAGCACTCTCAAGGGAGCCGGCCTATGGGACGAGACGCACGAGCTACTGCTCGACTGCGAGAGCCGGCGGACAACATGGCAAGGCGAAGCGATCCCGATAGCCATCGACGACTATCCAAGCATGTCGCTCGGCCCCGCCACGTTCGCGGCGACTATAACGCCGAAGACGAACGTGAAGTCGTATTCACAGTACGTCACCTACACGCCGCGATGGCTCATATAACCGAGGAGGGAATCTTTCATGCGTTTCGCGTGCTTCGACCGGTGGAATGAACCCAAGCCGGATCCCACCGGTGTCACCGAAGCGAAGTGGACCAGCGGCGTGGACGGCACGCGCAGCCTGGAACTGACCTGCGTGGGCGAAACCAATGTGGGCAAGGGCGACCGGATCGTGTTCACGGATCCGCGCGGGCATCTGCAGGAAACCATCGTCGTCTCCCCGGAACACCGGCGCGAAGACACAAGGATCATCACCAGCCTGGTATGCAAGGGCGGCATCCAGGAACTGGATGACACGTTCATCGAGGACAAACGCAACAGAAGCGCCACCGCCACCCAATGCCTCCGGAAAGCCATGGAAGGCACACGATGGACGATAGGCATGGTTGACGACGCCGGCACTCTGGCGGATCTGGGCTTCTACCACATGTCCGTATTGGAGGCCGTCGAAGCGATCGCTTCCAAGTACGGACTGGAAGTCACCGCCAGTTATCTCATGGATCCGCAGCATCAAAGGGTTACGGATCGGGCCGTCAACCTCGTGAAAGCCCAGGGCGACCAAGCTAACGAGGGTTTGCGCCGCTTCGAGTACGGGCACGATTTGAAGGGCGTGACGCGCACCGTGGACGCCACCGGCGTGAAGACCAGACTCTACGGCTACGGCAAAGGCCTACCCACCACCGACGAAAACGGCGAGCAAACCGGCGGCTATGGGCGGCGTATCGACTTCAGCGACATCAACGACGGCAAACCCTACGTCGAAGACCCTGAAGCCACCAAGCTCTGGGGATTGCCCGGCCCGGCCGAGACGAGCGTGGGCGCGAACATGCTCAAGGGCGGCGGGTTCGAGCGCACCTACGGCGACGGCTGGCTGTTCAGTCCCACGGCCGCGTTCCTCGACGCGCTGGTGAAGAAGGACGGCGATGTCACGCCGTGCGAAGGCAAGGTCATGCTGCGCATGGGCACCGACACCAACACGTGCGCCACCAGCGCCATCTACGATCCCATCACCGTCAAGGGCAACACCCAATACCAGCTCATCATGCAAACCCGCGCCACGGCCGGCGTCACCGCCAAGGTTCGGATCACGCAGGACGTGACCGTGTACCCCTCCAGCGACATCACCCTCACCAGTCCGATCAACACGGGCGGGTGGGTGAAGAGCACGTGGCGGTTCACCACCCACGCCAAATGCACCACGATCCGCATCCGCATCGAAAACCCCACCGGCCTCATGTACGTGGACGACGTGACCCTAGGCTTGGCGGCGACGACCACGATCCACCCCGCCGAAGGCATCTACGAAAACTCCGACTGCGAAGACAAACAACAACTGCTCGACGAGACCAAAGCGGAACTGGAACGGCGTAGCGTGCCGACGGTCAGCTACGAGGCCGACATACTCACCTTCGCCAGATCCTGCACCGACCTGAACAATGTCGGTTTGGGCGACCGCGTGCTGCTCGTGGACACGACCTTCACGCCCGACCTTCGATTGGCGGGGCGCGTGCTCCAACTGGAGGAGGACCTGCTCGACCCCGCGTTGACGACCGTCACGATCGGCAACATCATCGAACGCTTCACCACTTCCAACCGTTCGGCTGAGCAGCGTCTGGAGCGCGTGGTGGCCGAGTCGGCCGCTTGGAACACCAGCAGCCAGCAGATCAGCCAGAACGCCGGCAAATGGGACCAAGTGGCCCAAACCGTCGTGGACAACGCCCCCCCCCATGGAACCAGACCGCCACCACCGTCAACGCCAACGCCGCCAACTGGAACGCCACATCCGAAACGGTATCCGCCAAACAATCCGGCTGGGATGCGTCGGCTTCCACGGTCAGTCAGCACGCCGACGAATGGAACACTGCCACAACAGCTATTACCGAAGGCAAACCGGCATGGGATGCGGCGACGGACACGGTGACGAAGAACAGCGGCGCTTGGAGCGAATCCAGCCAACTCGTGCAGGCGAACAAGGACGCGTGGACTGATACCGAGCTGACGGTATCGCGGCACCAAGCCGCATGGGACCAAGCGAGCACCGATGTCGCGTTGGGCAAGGCCGACTGGGACGAGGCCTATGTCACCGCCGTCAACCTCACCCAAAGCATCCAGCAATCCGGCACGGGAACGACGCTCAAACACGGGGATCTCGCCATCACATTGGCCGACAAGATCAGCCTGACCGATTCCACGGGCGCGTGGGTGTTCGAGAACGGCGCGTTCGTCAAACAGTAAGGAAAGACGTTTATGGAGATTGAGAAGTACCGCACCATCGAGGCCACGCTCGACCTCGCCGACGACTATGTGCCGCCCATCCGACTGAACACGGGCGACATGAACGGGTGGATCCTGAAATTCAACGTCACCGACGGCGGCAACGACGTGGACGACCTCAACGGCCTGACCGCAAAACTCACATGGAACCGCGATCCCACGGATCCCGCGAGCGCCGGCGGCTGGACGAACATGACGGCCAGCACGAACACGGCGAACCCGATCGGCGTATGCCAGGTCTCCTTCACCACGCCGGTGCCGCGCGCCCTGCTGCAGGAGGCGGGCGAGCGCACCGTGGTGGGCGTGGACATCGAGGATGCGGACGGCAACACGATAGCCAGCCGCAGCATCCCCGTGCTCATGGAACCATCCCGCCTGAACGCGAAGGCCTCTGAAATTGCGGATCCACTCAAGGATCTGCATGACACGCTCGACCGCGCGCAATCCTTGGTGGACACCGCCAGCCTGATATTGGGCACCGTCACCACACTGGTTCCCTCCAAGAAGGCCAGCGGAAGCATGACCGGCACCGGCTGGCAACGCAAACTCAACCTCTCCATCCCACGCGGATCCAAAATCAGCCAACTGACCGCCACCGCCCTGGACACGGAAACCCCGACCGTGAACACCAGCTCCGACAGCAACGGCGACATGATCGTTGCATTGGGGTTACCGCGCGGCAAACAAGGACCACAAGGTGAGCCGGGCCCCAAAGGCGATCCCGGCGATGCGAGCAACGTGCCCTTGGCGACCGACACCGTGGCCGGCATCGTCAAATCCGGCAAGGACATCCAGACGATTTCCGACGGCACCCTGTGCCTGTACGACAGAGGGCGATGGTATTCACAGACCGGCATATACGACAATCCGTTCGACATCGCCACGATCCTCGCATACAAAGGCAGGGGCATCTACTACAGTCCCATCGTCACGTTCACTGCCAACCCCTACCACAGTTCCAGCAGTGTTACGGGGCCGTTGGAGGTGCAGGCGCTGTCCGAAAACTACCAGTTCACCAGCGACTCGGCGCGCACGGTCAGTTTCCTGACGATGATGCTGGCGGACACCACGGGCCTGACGAACGGGCTGACATGGGTCGGAGTCAAAGCCACGCCCGTCAAACTATCGAGGAACGTATCAATCGAGTTCTTCGACGCTTCGGAGAGCTCCACAGCTTTCAACCTCAAGCTCGAAGGAAGAAGCGGCAATAACGGCATCTACTCGCCATCATTCACGTGCCGGTTCGACAACGTGAGGGACATCACATGAGCGTCGCAAACGCACATCCGCTGATCCTGATCGTCTGCGCGGTCATCGGCAGTGGAGCCATCACCTCGCTGGTCTCATGGCTGCTGCGCAAGCTCGACCAGCGCAGGGACTTGGAACGGGCCATCGAAGCGTCGCCGACGATACGCCGGCTCGAACTGGAGATCTACCGGCAATCCCTGTTCCTGCCCACCATGAGCCGCATGCAGCACGAACACCAGCTCGACGCGGGCAAGGCCTACACCGAACACGGCGGCAACGGAGCCGGCCACGTCCGCTACCAACAACTCGCCAACGACTACCGAAGACGGCTTGAAGCCGACAACTGGAACTATCCATAAACCACACACGACCCGAACCGGAGCCCCCCGGGTTCTAAATAGAAGTGCAACACCTTGTCTAGGGTTGGAAGTGTTCGAAG
>ERZ773269.1878-NODE-1878-length-17824-cov-28.737858_pt1 | contig 17824 bp, 13 predicted proteins | sample MGYA00511958_ERZ773269 | MGnify/ENA primary metagenome ERZ773269 (study PRJEB29015, sample SAMEA2737761) | human gut metagenome | biome: human gut; feature: human-associated habitat; material: faeces | place: China | collected 2012 ... | reverse complement strand
CCACCACCAAGGACACCATCAACGCCCAGACCCTTGCCCTGTGCAAGGACGGCGTGAAGATCCTGAACTATGCCCGCGGTGAGCTGGTGAACACCGAAGCCCTGCTGGAAGCCATGGAGACCGGCAAGGTGTCCGGCTACATGACCGACTTCCCGTCTGAGGCCATTCTGGGCAAGCCCGGCATCGTGTGCACCCCGCATCTGGGCGCTTCCACCCCGGAAGCCGAGGACAACTGCGCCGTGATGGCTGCAAAAGAGCTGAGCGACTACCTGAAGAACGGCAACATCATCCACTCGGTGAACATGCCGGAGGTCAACCAGCCCAGAGCCGGCGGCAAGCGCATCTGCATCATCCACAAAAACGAGCCGGGCATGATCAGCCAGATCACCGCCCTGACCACCGAAGCCGGCCTGAACATCGAGAACATGGTGAACAAGAGCAAAAAGAACATGGCCTACACCATGCTGGATGCTACCGGTGCTGTGGACAAGAAGCTGGCCGAAAAGCTGGCTGCCATCCCCGCCGTGATCCGGGTGCGCATCCTGTAAAGCAAAACGGTTTAAAATGCCCGCCGCGTCGCTCTTGGCATCTTCAGCGGAAAACGATTTTTATTTTAGCAACCCGGAAAAGTCTGCGGATTTTTCCGGGTTGCTTTTTCACAGAGAAGGGCCGTAGCGGCAAACCGCATTTCCAAACCAGGATTTTTTACAAACTGGAAATTCTTTCTCGTCCCATCTGCCGGTTAGTTTCCATTTACAAACTGTAGTTTGTCTTGAAAAACGCGTTAAAGATAGCTTTTTCTAACTACACATCGTAAAAAGTTTACATGTATTAACATTCAAGAAAAAGCTTGAAAATGGTAAATTCTGTGCTACAATAGGCTCAAAACAAGGGAAATGTCCACCCTGTTCTCCGGCTTTTGGGCCGGTATATTCATCTTACAGGTCCTGCGGTGCAGGGTCTCTGACAGGAAATAGAAAAGGTAGGGAAGTTACTATGGATATCAAGAAGATCGCACTGTTCGCCGCCGGTACTCTGTTCGGCTCTGCCGGTTTCAAGCTGCTGTCCAGCAAGGATGCCAAGAAGGTCTACACCCAGACCACTGCTGCCGTGCTGCGCATGAAGGACTCCACCATGGAGACCGTCAGCAAGGTGCAGGAGCAGGCCGGTGACATTCTGGCCGATGCAAAGGCCATCAACGAGGCCCGCGCTGCTGAGGCCGAGGCTGCTGTGATCGAGGATGCCGCCGAGGAGACCACCGAAGAGATCGCTGAGTAATTTTCGGTTCGTAAAGCACTGAAAGCCCCTGTGTGGCTTTCGAGCCGCCTTCGGGCGGCTCTTTTTTGTGAGAGTGGGGCCGCAGGCGTGCAGGGTATAGCAGCCTGACGCTGCGGCAAAAAGATAGAGAAGGATATTTGATATATGAAATGTACCATTCTGCATGAAGGCAAAGGCCGGATGCGCGTGCATGTGGAAAAAGTCCGCATGACTTTGCACCGTGCCGATGTGCTGGAAGCTTATCTGAACCACCATGATGCCATCGTCCATGCCGCCGTTTACGAGCGCACCGGCGATGTGGTCATTACCTATACCGGCAAGCGCACCGCCGCCATTGCCATTCTGGCAGGCTACAAGTTCGATGTGGCCGAGTATGACGCTCTGGTCACCTCCGCCGACAGCCGCAGGCTGAACCGGGAATATCAGGATAAAATGTTCGATCTGGTGGCAGGCCGCTGCCTGCGCAAGCTGTTCCTGCCCGCACCCCTTGACGCTGCCTACACCGCCTTCCGCTCCATCCACTTTCTCTGGAAGGGTGTGCGCTGCGTGCTGAGCCGCAGGCTGGAAGTGGAGGTGCTGGATGCTTTGTCCATCGGCGTCTCGCTGCTGCGCAGCGACTTTGCCACCGCAGGCTCCGTGATGTTCCTGCTGAACCTCGGTTCTCTGCTGGAAGAGTGGACCCGCAAGAAGAGTCTGGACGATCTGGCCCGCAGCATGGCCCTGAACGTGGACAAGGTATGGGTGCGCAGCCAAGGCACCGAAGTGCTGGTGCCTCTGACCAAAGTACGCTCCGGCGATGAGGTGGTCGTGCGCAGCGGCAACATGATCCCGCTGGACGGCACCGTGCTGGAAGGCGAAGCCATGGTGAATCAGGCTGCTTTGACCGGCGAAGCCATGCCGGTGCGCAAGACAGAGGGGTCCACCCTCTATGCCGGCACCGTTGTGGAGGAGGGCGAGTGTGTCTTTATCGCCAAGGCCGAGGGCGGTTCCAACCGCTACGACAAGATCGTGGCCATGATCGAGGAATCCGAAAAGCTCAAGTCCAGCACCGAGAACCGTGCGCTGGTGCTGGCCGACAAGTTGGTGCCATGGTGTCTGGGCGCAACGGTGGTCACCTATCTGCTCACCCGCAACGCCACCCGCGCCATCTCCTGCCTGATGGTGGATTTCTCCTGCGCGCTCAAGCTCTCCATGCCGCTGGCCGTGCTTTCCGCCATGCGCGAGTGCGGCAGCTACCACATCACCGTCAAGGGCGGCAAATATCTGGAAGCCCTGTCTCAGGCCGACACTATCGTGTTCGACAAGACCGGCACCCTCACCCGTGCCACCCCGCAGGTAGTGGATGTCGTGCCCTTCTCCGGCTGTAACGAGCGCGAAGTTCTGCAGCTGGCCGCCTGTCTGGAAGAGCACTTCCCCCATTCCATGGCCAACGCCGTGGTGCGTGCCGCCAAGGAGCGCGGCATTTCCCATGAGGAGATGCACTCCGAGGTGGAGTACATCGTGGCCCACGGCATTGCAAGCCGCGTAGGCGGCGAACGGGTGGTCATCGGCAGCCACCACTTCGTCTTTGAGGATGAAAAGTGCACCATTCCCGCAGCCGAGCAGCAGAAGTTCGATGCCCTCAAGCCCGCGTATTCGCACCTGTACATGGCAGCCAGCGGCCAGCTGGTGGGCGTGATCTGCATTTCCGACCCGCTGCGCCCGGAAGCTGCGGCTGTGCTGAACGGTCTGCGTGCGCTGGGCATCCGGAACACCGTCATGATGACCGGCGACAGCGAGCGCACCGCTGCCGCCATTGCAAAGCAGGTGGGCGTGGACCGCTTCTTTGCCGAGGTGCTGCCCGAGGATAAGGCAAACTTCGTCCAGCAGGCCAAGGCCGAGGGCCACACCGTGGTGATGATCGGCGACGGCATCAACGACTCCCCCGCCCTGTCCGCTGCCGACATTGGCATTGCCATCAACTCCGGCGCTGCCATCGCCCGCGAGATCGCCGATGTGACCATCAAAGCCGACAGTCTGGAGGAGCTGGTGGCCCTCAAGGCCATCGCCAACTCTCTGCAAAAGCGCGTGCACGCAAACTACCGCTTCGTGCTCACCTTCAACTCGGCCCTCATCGCGCTGGGTGCTCTGGGCATCCTGCAGCCGGCCTCCTCTGCCATGCTGCATAATCTCTCCACCATCGGCATCAGCCTGAAGAGCATGACCAATCTCCTGCCGGAGAACAAGGCTCCGCAGCTGAAAGCATAATTACCGCAAAAAATAACGCCGTGTCTGAACATTCGACACGGCGTTATTTTTTATCTGTTATTCCAGCCCGATCTGCTGTGCATATTCTTCCAGCAGCTCCCGCTCCAGGAACGGGGTCTTGACACCCTCGCGGTCACGGTAGGTCTCGTGGCCCTTGCCAATGACGGCGATCAGGTCGCCCTCCTGCGCGTGATCCACTGCGTAGTGCAGTGCATCCAGACGGTCGGGGATCTCCACGAACTTTGCGTCCGGGTTGCCCTTGTTCATGCCCACGCGGATATCAGCAAGGATGTCCTCCACCTTTTCAAAGCGGTTGTTGTCCTCAGTGAGGATGGAGAAATCGGCCATTTTGGCGCAGATCTCTCCCATGCCGTAGCGGCGCAGCTTGGAGCGGTTGCCGCCGCAGCCGAACACCACCACCAGACGGTGGGGCTTGTAGGCCCGCAGAGTGGTGAGCAGGCTTTCGGTGGACACCTCGTTGTGGGCGTAGTCCAGCAGGATGGTGAACTTCTTGCTGATGGGCACCAGCTCCACGCGGCCCTTGACCACGCACTTGCCAAGGCCGTCGTGGATGGCCTGATCCGGCAGGCCCAGCACCTTGCCCACCGCCAGAGCTGCCAGCGCGTTGTACACGCTGAACTCGCCGGGCATGTTCACCTTCACATCCATCTCGTCCTTGCCGGTCACATGGAACTTCACGCCCAGAAAATCGTGGGTGCGCAGCAGTTCAAAGCCGGTCTCGCGGTAGTCCGCCTGCTCAGCGCGGCCATAGGTGACAAGGCGGCAGGTGTGGCCTTCCAGCAGTGCTTCGGTATTCTCATCGTCAATGTTCACCACGCCCACATCGCAGCGCTTGAACAGCTGGCCCTTCCAGCTGCGGTACTCCTCAAAGGTCTTGTGCTCGCCGGGGCCGATGTGATCCGGCGAAAGGTTGGTGAACACGCCCACATTGTAGTGCACACCGGCCACGCGGTCCATCATCAGGCCCTGGCTGGAAACCTCCATCAGCGCGGTGTCGCAGCCTGCATCCAGAAATTCCCGAAAGGTCTTTTGCAGTTCGTAGCTTTCCGGAGTAGTGTTGGCAGTATCCTTGTGGCGGCCCATATAATAAATGCCGTTGGTGCCGATCATGCCCACCTTGCGGCCTGCAGCTTCCAGCACGCTCTTGATCATGTGGGTGGTAGTGGTCTTGCCCTTGGTGCCGGTCACACCGATCATGGTCATCTTGCGGGACGGGTTGCCGAAGAGGTTCGCGCTCATCAGAGCCATGGCATAGCGGCTGCTTTCCACCTTGACCACGGTCACGCCCGGCATGGCGGAAAGGTCGATGTCGTGCTGGATGACCAGTGCGCTGACACCCTTTGCCGCGCAGTCGGCGGCAAACTCATGGCTGTCACGCTGGGTGCCCACGATGCACACGAACAAAAGGCCCGGTGCCGCCTTGCGGCTGTCGTAGATGATATCCGAGATCTCGGTGTCCAGACTGCCCTGCGCGAGGGTAAAGGGCACGCCTTCCAGTAACTGTTCCAGTTTCATACTGCACACGCTCCTCAAAACATTTTGTCACATGGGGTTTTCTTCGTTATTTGCGGTCATGCGGGCGGGGTCGGTCAGCGGTGTTTCTTCCGCAGCTGCCGCCGTATCGTCCGCAGGCTGAGCCGCAGCGGCATCCTCTGCACCGTCTGCCGCAGTATCCTCGGCAGCAGAGGTGTCAGGCTCTTCCGGCACGGTCTTTTCCGGCACAACATAACCGGAGGGCAGGGTCGGCTGACCCTGTGCAAAGTAAATTTTACGGGTGCTGCCTGCGCTCACATGGCTGAAATCCAGTCTGCCGGTGTCGGTAGGGGCACAACCCTTGCCGTCGGCGTTGGTCAGCACATAGCGTGCGCGGTCCAGCTTATAATCCAGATCGTTCCGTGTACCCAGAAGCACACTGACACGATCCTGATACAAAAATGCCATCTGGTCGGTGTCCGCAAATTCCATGCGGGTCACATCGTCCAGCATCCCATACTCTTCCAGCTTTGCCTGCAGCTCATTCAGCGCATCCAGACGGTCGTCCGTCTGCACCGCTGCCGAAGCTGCTGCCGAACCGGATGCATCCGATGCCGCCGGGTCTGCCTGCGCTGCAAAGGTCAGCTGGTCGCCGGGTGTCACCGACACCGGCTCGCCGCCGTATAGGGTCTTGAGTTCTTCCGGCTGGGCAGACTCGCAGGCCAGGATCTTGAACTGATCCGAGAGGGTCAGCCAGCCGCTCTTCGTCTGCATGGCATAGGTAGGCACCGCCTCGGTCACCTGCACCACCACCGTGTTGGGGTAATCCCGAACCACCCTGATGGATTCCAGCAGCGGGAACTGCTTTTCCAGTTCCGCTTCCTTGGCGGCAGGGTCAAAGCTGAAAATGTTCTCTTCGGTCTGCACACCCAGTGCCTGCAGGATCTGGCTGCTGGAATAGCCGCCCACCTCCTGCACCACGGTGCCGTCCGCCGTCTGCACCTGAATGGTGCCGATCTTAAACAGCATGGTCATGGTCAGGTAAACACCGGCGGCGATCACGGCCAGCAGGGTCACAAAGGCCATCAGCCGCCGCAGCATCCGCCGCCGTTTCAGCGCGGCGCGGGTCAGGCGGCGCTTCTTGCGTTTTTCCCGCTGTACCGGGTCGCGTGGCTGCTGTTGTGCCGGGCGCAGACGCTGGTTTTTGTAGCGCTGCTGCGCTGCCTGAGCCGCTGTCTTGCGCGGCTTCTGCCCCTGTGAACGGCGCTGCTGCGGCTTGCGGGCCGTGCCGGATGCACGCTGTTCCGGCTGGGCCGTGCGGCTTCGCTGCGCGGTACGGTTCCGGTTCTGGCCGCTGGTGCGCCGGGTGCCGCTCTGTTCGGTGCGGCGCGGCTGCGAAGGAAACTCGATGCTGTTATCGGTACGGGTGCGGCGCACCGTACCATTGGCGGTGCGGTCCGGCGCAAAGCTCAGCGGTTCCCCGTTGAATCCATAGCGCCCGTCCGCACTGCCGGAAGATCCTTTTTGTTGTGAAGGCGGCGGAGTATGCTGCAGGTCTTTCCGCAGGTCGTAGATATTGCCGTTGTTTCTGTTATTGCGGTATTGCTGCATGGCGCACACCTCCTTTCCGGTTTAGCTTTTGTTTTACTTCTGCACCAGTTTCATCAGAGCGTCTGCAATACGGTCAAGGCTGTCATCCACCGACAGGCTGCGGGCATTTTTGCCCATCTCAGCCAGCTTGCCGGGCTGTGCCAGCATGTCGGACACCGTGCTCACCAGCTTTTCGCCGGTCAGATCTTTTTCCTCGATCACCACAGCGGCATCGGCCTTCTGCAGTTCCATGGCATTGAAGTACTGGTGGTTCTCAGCCACATTGGGGCTGGGGATGAGCACGGCTGCACGGCCAACAGCTTCCAGCTCGGCCAGCGTCAGCGCACCGGCGCGGCTGATGACAAGGTCTGCCGCAGCCAGCAGTTCCGGCATATTGTTGATGTATTCCTTCACCACAAGGCCGTCGCCCTCCGCGAAGTTCTTTTCCTTTTCCAGATCCTTGAACAGCTGCACACCGTACTGGCCGGTAGCGTGGAGATGCAGCACCGGCTTCTTCTCGTGCTGTTCCCATGCACACAGGTCAGCCACCACCTCATTGACGCGGCGTGCGCCAAGGCTGCCGCCGAAGGAAAGGATCACCGTGCGGTCGCCCGCGCCCAGCTCAGCGCGGATGGCATCGCGGTCCTTTGCCTTGGTGAACACCTCCGGGCGCACCGGATTGCCCACCACGATGGTCTTATCAGGTGCGCCCAGCTTTTCCACAGCAGCAGGCACGGCGGCAAACACGAGATCCACATCCGGTGCCAGCAGCTTGTTGGTCACGCCGGGGAAGGCGTTCTGCTCATGAATGGCGGTGTGGATGCCCATTTTGGCGGCACAGCGCACCACCGGGCCGGACACATAGCCGCCGCAGCCGATCACAAGATCGGGTTTGACCTCCTTCATAATGGCCTTTGCCTTGGGGCCAGAGAGGGCCAGATTCCACAGCGTAACGATGTTGCGCTTGATGTTGTTCAGCGACAGCCTGCGCTGGAAACCGGTGATCTCGATATGGTGGAAGGGATAGCCCGCCTGTCCTACCAGACGGTACTCCATGCCCTCCTTGCGGCCGGCAAAGTGGATCTCGGCAGAAGGGTCTGCCTTTTTGATAGCACCTGCAATGGCAAGTGCCGGGTTGATATGGCCGGCAGTGCCGCCGGCAGCGATCAGAACTCGCATGACGATTCCTCCTCTATTATTAGTGCATCTGGGCAGGTCATCGGGGAGCTTCCCACTGGCCTGCGCCCTCAAAACAGTCGTTACAGTTCATTGCGCGCACGACGGGCATCGTCCAGATTGATGGTACGATCCTTCAGCTCCGCATCACGCTGAGCCTTTGCAGCCTGCCGCTGTGCGTGGGCCGCTGCCCTCTGCTGCGCCGCCCGCTCTCCGTTGCGTCCAATGTTCACCATCACGCCCATTTCTGCCAGCAGCAAGATCAGACTGGTGCCGCCGGACGAGAAAAACGGAAGGCTGATGCCGGTATTCGGGATGGTGTTGGTGACCACGGCGATGTTGCAGAACACCTGCCAGGCGATCTGCGCCATAATGCCAATCCCCACCATGGTGCAGAACTGGTTCTCGGCCTTATAGGCGATCATCAGGCCCTGCGCTATGAGCAGTATGAACAGCACGATGATGAGCACCGCACCGATGAAGCCCAATTCTTCGCACACCACACTGAAGATGAAGTCGTTGGTGCTTTCCGGCAGCCAGAGCTGCTTTTCCACGCTGTTGCCAAGGCCAAGGCCCTTCAGTCCGCCGGAGCCGATGGCGTACAAGCTCTGCTTGGTCTGGTCGTTCAGCGCTTCCAGATCATCGGACCATGTGTTCAGGCGGTCCTGCAGATAGCCAATGGATTCCACCAGTGTCAGGGCCGGTTTCAGCAGCAGAGCCGCCGCTGCGGCCCCGCACCATGTCAATACACCGCCGCAGCCGGTCAGCATGAGGATGGTGCCCACGATGGCGGTGGTCAGCAGGATGCCGGACATGTGCGGCTCCAAAAACAGCAGCACCACCACCGGCACCAGCGGCAGCACCGGCACGATCAGCTGCCTTACGATGCGGATGAACAGCCAATCCTTTGGCTTGATCTTTTCTCTCAGCGACGGGCTGAACCGGCCGATCTGCGGCGCACTTGCCGCCAGATGGGACGAGAGCAGGATCATCTCAAACTTTGCCACCTCAGAGGTTTGCAGAGTCAGGCCGCCCAGACGGATCCAGCGGCGGCAGCCGTTCAGCGGTGCAAAGGTCAGCGTGACGGCCAGCATGGCCAGCACCACCCAGTACAGCGGCTTGCTCGCCCAGCGCAGGAAGCGGTGATCCACATAGCTCATGACTACCATACAGCCAATGCCAATGGCCATGCAGATAGCCTGCTGCTTGATGTAGTGCAGGCTGTCGCCCATGCGCAGGTAGCCGGTGGTGTAGCTTGCGCTGTACAGCATTACAAGGCCGAACACCATGATAATGGCCAGCGTTGCCAGCCAGTTGAGCAGCAGCCGGTTCCACGGTCCCGGGTCCCGCTGCAGCGGCGGCACCCATGCACTTTCTTTTTGGTTTTTATGTTGTCTGCGGGTGGCTGCCATTGCCACGCCCCCTTATTTTCAGAATCAGGCGCTCAGGCCCAGCGTGCCAGACGCACGGCCAGCGCCAGCCCGCACACGCTCAGTGCGCACAGGCTGTAAAAAATATTCACTGCACTCATGCCGCGCTTTTCCAGCCAGCGGTGCAGCGGTGCCGCCGCAAACAGCGGCCTGCCCTTCCAGCGGCAGAACAGGACCTGCAGCACCACCATGCCGCCCTCCACCCAGAAGGGCAGTGCCAGCGGGATGCTCAGCTCTGCGTAGCCAATGCACAGCGGGATGCAGCCAATGGCTCCCGCTGCATACAAGCAGCCGCACCGGCCGGGGTGCAGCTTTGCCGGTGGAAAATCCCACAGCAGAAAGGCCATCAGTGCACCGGCCAGTGCAGCCGGGAATACTGCCAGCGGAAACCAGCCCAGCTGCGTTTCCAGCATCATCAGGCCCAGCATAGCTACAAAGGCCGCGCCGCACACCGTGCCGTCGGCACCGTCGGCCACGCGGGCCGCCTCGGCCATCGCCACCAGCAGCACAGCCCACAGCAGCGGTGCCAGCGCACATTCCACATAGCCTGCTCCCGGCAGGATCAGCCCTGTGGGCAGGCATCCGTTCAGTGCCAGCAGGCCCAGCACCAGCGCTGCAGCAGTGCATTCCAGTGCAAGGCGCTGTGTGCGGCGCAGGCCAAGGCCCAAACCGTTCGGGTAGCGGCCGCGGATGCGGGCCAGATCATCGGCCAGCCCCACTGTGCCAAAGGCCAGCGACCCCAGCAGTGCAATGAGCAGGCGGGAGGTCATCTGCCGGTCGCTGCCAAGCAGGGAAGGCTGTGCAGCACATGCGGCCAGCCAGCCCACGCCCACAGCGGCAAGGGTGCCCACCATCAGGCACAGCCCGCCCATGGTAGGCACCGGGCTGTCCGGGGCATCGCTGTCCGGCTGTGTGCCGCGTGCCGCACGCTGCAGCTCCCGCAGCAGCGGCACCATCATATTGCCGAGCGCCGCAGTCAGCACAAAACCCAGCACCGACGCGACGACCAAGGCGAAACGAATCATTTTTCAATCTCCAAATTCATGCCAAAGGGTTATTCCTCGGCATCTTTCTGCTCTGCGTAGAAAATTTCCAGCACTTTTTCCAGCGCCATGCCGCGGCTTGCCTTCACCAGCAGGGCATCGCCCGGCTCTATCCGGTTCAGCAGAGCATCCGCTGCCTCGCGGTAGTTGTTGGCATGGAGGGTCTTGACCCCCTTGGCCGCAGCCACCACAGCCGTGCGCTTTGCGTTTTCGCCGTAGGTCACAAGGCAGTACAGATCACTCTCCGCAGCCAGACGGCCCAGCTCCTCGTGGGCTTCGCGGGACAGCTCGCCCAGCTCCAGCATATCGCCCAGCAGGGCAAAGCGGCGCTTGCAGGGGAATTCCTTGAACATGGCAAGCGCGGCCTTCATGCTGTCGGGGTTTGCATTGTAGCAATCCTCAATGACGGTAACGCCCTTGCTGTGCACCACCTTCTGGCGGCGGCCGGTCTGCTCAAAATTGGAAAGCCCCTTGATGACACCGCGCGGGTCGCAGCCCAAGCGGGTGGCGGCGCAGTAGGCAGCCAGAGCGTTTGCCACATTGTGCTTGCCCATGGCCGGGATCTTGACCACAAAGGTGCCCTCTTCCTGATCTTCCAGCACAAAGCTCATGCCGTCCTCTTCCTGCCGGATGGACAGTGCACACACATCCGCGTTCTCATCTGCCAGACTGAACCATACCGGCTTCACGTGGGCGGGCAGCTTTGCGGCGCGCAGGAACTTATCATCATAGTTCAGCACCAGCGGTGCACTCTCCGGCAGGCCGTTGCAGATCTCCAGCTTTGCCTTGCAGATGTTCTCCTGACTCCCCAGATTGCCGATGTGGGACACACCGATGCAGGTAATGATGCCCACATCCGGGCGTGCGGCCCGGGCCAGACGGTCGATCTCGCCCGCATGGCTCATGCCCATCTCGATCACGGCATACTCAGTGCTGCTTTCCAGCCGCATCAGGGTGCGGGGCATGCCCAGTTCATTGTTCTGGTTGCCCTCGGTCTTGATGGTCTCGCCAAAGCCTGCAAGGGCGGCGTAGGTCATCTGCTTGGTGGTGGTCTTGCCCACGCTGCCGGTCACACCCACCATCTTGGGGTGATACTGGCTGCGGTAGTTCGCACCCATCACCATCATGGCGTGGTAGCTGTCCGGGCAGAGGATGGCCTTTTCCGCAGGCACGCCCTCCACCGGGTGGTTCACCACCACATAAACAGCACCGTTCTCCAGTGCTTTGGCCGCAAAATCGTGGCCGTCAAATTTTTCACCCGGGAACGCTACAAAAATGCAGCCGGGCCGCACCTCGCGGCTGTCGGTGGTCACCAGTTCCACCTGCATCTCTTCCCGGATGAAGTCTGCGGGCACCAGCCCTGCCAGAAGCTTGCTTGCAGAAATTTTTTCCATTGGTTCTTTCCCCTCTCTTTTATCTTGTAAAACCCTCTCAGTCAATGCCTGCGGCATTGCCAGCTCCCCCGAAAGGGGAGCTCTTTTGCATCTTACGATAAAGTGCAGTTCTTCAGAAGATTCACTTTACCGTGCCCACTCATAAAGCTCGCCCTTCGGGAGAGCTGGCGCGCAAGCGCCTGAGAGGGTTCTTGTTACCCACAGGTAATGGTCACGACGGTGCCGCGCTGCACACTGGAACCGGGGTCTGCACTCTGGGCCTGCACGGTGCCGTTCGCATTGCCCTCCACCACACAGTTCAATCCGGCGGCAGACAGCATCTGGCGGGCAAAGTCCGCGCTCTTGCCGGTCACATCCGGCACATCGGTATGGCTGCCCTCATAGGTATCGGTATACAGGTACACGGTGGTGCCGTAGGCCACCTTTGCACCCGCGTGCGGATACTGGTAGGTGACAGCTGCTGCCGCCTGACTGGTGGTGCTTTCGGCCAGCTGATGCCTGAGGCCCTTGATGTTCAGCTGCACCTGCGCACTGCTCCACTCGGTGCCCACCAGATTCGGCACAGTGACCACAGTCTGGCTGCGATCCTCGCCGTCGGCGGCAATGCCAAGGTAGGGTGCGATCTCGCTGATGATGTTGCCCACAACGGGCGCTGCCAGCAGGGACGAGTAGTCCGTTCTGGCGTTGTTGGGGTCATCCAGCATCACATAGACGATGATCTCCGGGTCGTCAGCGGGCAGGACAGCGGCAAAGGATGCCACTTTCTTGTAGTCACCGTCGGCACGGCGATCCATGTTCAGCTGTTCGGAAGTGCCGGACTTGCCGCCGATACGGTAGCCGGACACATAGGCATACTTGCCGCCGCCGGTACCGGCGCCCACCTCATATTCCATGATCTGGCGGATCACATTGCTGGTGCTCTCGCTGATGACCTGACGGCGCACATTGGCACCGATCTCCTCGATCACGTTGCCATTTGCATCGGTGATCTTATCCACCACATGGGGCGTGACCAGATAGCCGCCGTTGACGGCTGCGGCCACAGCGGTGCACATCTGCAGCGGGGTGATGGCCATTGCCTGACCAAAGGCCGAGGAAGCCAGCTGCACTTCGCCCAGCTGGTTGGCCTTATAATACTGCATGAAGCCCGTCTCACTGGGCAGGTCCACGCCGGTGCGGCTGGTAAAGCCAAAGGCATCGAAGTAGTTATAGAAGGTCTGGGAGCCAACGCGCTGGCCCAGCTGGATATAGTAGATATTGCAGCTCTGACGCAGAGCTTCGGCCAGTGTGATGGTGCCGTGGGCTTTGTGGCCTGCGCAGTGGTAGGTCTCCTTTGCCACGCCGTAAGCACCGGCGCAGGTAAAGGTGGTGTTGATGTTTGCAAGGCCGGAGTCCACGCCCATGGCCGAGGTGATCACCTTGAACACACTACCGGGGTAGTACAACTCGGTGATGGCCTTGTTTTTCCACTGGATATCGCGGAAGTAGCCGGAGTAATCGGCCTCCTCGTCCAGAATGCGGTTGCCGTTTGCGTCCTTCAGCTCGTTGCCGTTCTCATCCTTTTTGTAGATGCCGTACAGCTCCGGCTCAGCGCGCACCAGCTCGTTGAGGTAATCCAGATTTGCGCTGTAGTCCAGCGGGTCGTTTGGGTCAAAATCCGGCTTGGAAGCCATAGCAAGGATGGCACCGGTCTTGACGTTCATCACGATAGCGCAGCCGCGGTTCTCCACCGTGTTGGCTGCAATGGCTTCGTTCAGATACCGTTCCACGATCTCCTGCACATTCACATCCAGCGAAAGCACCAGATTGGAGCCATCCTTGGCTGCAAAGGTGGTGGCATTCTCGTCCGCAATGGCGTTGCCGTAGGCATTGCGCTGGGTAATGGTGCGGCCATCCACACCGGCCAGCGTGGACTGATAGGATTTTTCCAGACCGTAAGTACCAATGCCGTCCGCATCGGTAAAGCCCAGCACTGCCGCTGCAAACGCTCCGTAGGGGTAATTGCGCTGGAAGCTCTTCTCGCTGCCGACCGAGATGTTGCCCTTGCGGGAGGTCTCAGTGGCACGCTTGTGTGCCTTGTTGAACTGGGAAACGTAGGATTCGATGGACAGCTTGACAGCGTTGTTCACCTTGGTGGCCAGCACCTGATACTTGGTGTCCGTCTTGGAAAGTGCATCGTAAACCTTCTGGTACTGGGTCTGGTACGCTTCCGAGGAAGTGTCCACCGCGTCCAGACTTTCGCCGTCGCCGGAAAGCAGGCGCAGGGTCAGTTCCCGGCTGACCTCGGCGCACATGGCAGTGTCCAGCGTGCGCACCGTCTCCTCATCCTTGCCGGTGGTGGTATATAAGATTTTGCTGTTGTCCGGGTCGGCCCAGATGGTCCACACCACGCTGGTGGAGGCCAGCGTGATGCCGGAGGTATCGTAGATCTCGCCGCGGGTGGCCTTGATGGTGGTATCCAGCAGCTGCTGCTTTGCGGCCAGCTGGCGGTAGGTGTCCCCATTTTTGATCTGGATATCATACAGGCTGTAGGTCACACGGGCCGCAGCAAGGCCCATGACCACAAGGGCCAGACCGCCGCAGATCAGACTGGTTCTGGGGTTCATGCGGGCACCGGTGCTGGTTTCCGGCCAGGGGCCTTTTATTTTTTTGATGAATTTTCGGAAGAATTTCGACATGGTATGCTCCTGCGGCAGCGGGCATTTGCTGCCTTCTGCCGCGCTTTTGTCAAATTTGGAACTGCCCTGCAAACAGGGTGTATAAACCGAAAAAGCGTGCGCTGCCGCACGCTTTCCCGTATTTGGTTCACTTTACAGTGCCAAGAATGTTCACGGCACCGTTGTAGATAAAGTCGGTCCACTGCCGCACAGCGGACTGGGTGCGCTCCAGCGTGTCGCTCTCGCCCAAACGGATGTAGGTGATCTGGCTCTGATCAATTTTCATCAGGCCCAGCCTGCCGGCCGTCTCTTCCACGCTGGTGATGTTGGTCTTGCTGTTCAGGGTGCTGTTATAGTAAGTATACTGGCTCTGCTCACTGACCAGCTGAGCCTTTGCGTCCTGAATCTGGTCGTTCAGCTCCACCAGCTTGGACTCGCTCCACAGCAGGCTGATGGCAAACCCCACCAGCAGTGCTGCTGCCACCAGATGCATGGCGTTGTGCACCGCTGCCTGCAGCGGCGAAAGCCGACGCTTGCCGCCCTTTGCTACCCGCAGATCTGCCTTGCGCTGTGTCTGCGGGGCTTTTCTGCGGCGTACCGCGTTATAATCATATGCTGCCTGACCCATGGTTTGCTTTCCTCCTCACACAACGGCTTCTGCCGTTCAGCATTTTTCCAAAACTCTCAGGTGGGCGGACCGGCTGCGCCGGTTCTCTTCCAGTTCCTGACTGTTTGCTTCAATGGGTTTGCGGGTGATCAGCTTCGCTTTGGCTTTGCCGCCGCATACGCACACCGGAAACTCCGGCGGGCAGGTGCACGCGGTGGACCAGCGGCGGAATTTGTTCTTCACCAGCCGGTCCTCCAGCGAGTGGAAGGTGATCACGCACAGCCGGCCGCCCGGCGCAAGGTGATCAAAAATGGTATCCAAGCCTTCTTCCAGCGCATCCAGTTCATGGTTCACTGCAATGCGCAGCGCCTGAAAGGTGCGGCGGGAAGGGTTCTTGTTTTTGCGGCGTTCCGCCGGGGGCATGGCGCTGGCCACAATGTCTGCCAGCTGCAGGGTCGTTTCGATGGGAGAATTCTCCCTTGCCTCCACGATCCTGCCCGCGATCTGCCATGCGAAAGGTTCTTCGCCGTAATCCCGCAGAATGCGTGCCAGCTCTTCGCGGCTCTCGGTGTTCACAAGGTCCGCTGCCGTTTCGCCCTGCTGGCTCATCCGCATGTCCAGCGGTGCATCCGCACGGTAGGAAAAGCCGCGGGCCGCATCGTCCAGCTGATGGCTGGAAACGCCCAGATCCAGCAGCGCGCCGTTGACCTTGTCGATGCCAAGGCTTTCCAGAGCTTGTCCGGCATAGCGGAAGTTGATCTGCACCACCGTGGCAGGCAGGCCCGCAAGGCGGGCACGCGCGGTCTGCACCGCGTCCGGGTCCTGATCCAGCGAGATCAGCCTGCCGCCCTTTTCTGCATCCAGCCGCAAGGCGATCTGGCGGGAATGTCCCGCGCCGCCTGCAGTGCCGTCAAGGTAGGTGCCGGCCGGATCAATGGCAAGACCCTCCAGACACTCGTTCAGCAGAACGGGGATATGCTCAAACGAGGCCGGGTCAAAGGCTGCTTGTGTTTCAAGTTCCATCGCTGCGGCCTCCTTTCTCAGTTCATAAGCTTTCCGTGTTCCGGGCACTGTGCACACAGCGCACACTTTTACCCGATAACACAGTTTTATTTTAACAAATCAGGCCCCTGATTGCAAGGGTTTGTGCTCCCGTTTTTGCCGCAAAATGCAACAAAAAAAGTCCCTGTCGGCCGTCATTTCTGCCTGCAGGAACTTTGGTTTTTGCCGTATGTGTAATTTGTGTGTGAAAAAGGCTGTCTTCAGCCGTTTTTCTTGGCGTTCTGGCGCAGGTTTGCGCGCACATTCTTTACCTGTGCCGCATTTTCTACCATTGTTTCCTCGGTGTTCTTGAGCATGTTGTCGCAATAGTCGGTCACGGTCTGGCGCAGGGTGCGGGCCTCGTTCTGGGCTGCAGTGGTGATTTCCCCGGCGCGCTGCTGTGCAGCCTTCACGATCTCGGCTTCGCTCACCAGAATACGCGCCCGCTCCTCAGCCTTTTTCACAATGGCCTGCGCCTGTGCGTTGGCCGTCTCCACGATCTGAGCGCGGTCGTTCACGATCTGCTGGGCCTGCCGCAGCTCGCCGGGCAGGTTTGCGCGGATCTCGTCCAGATAATCCCGGATCTGCTCCACATCCACGATCTTTTTGCCGCCGGAAAGGGGCACATTGGCACCTTCCTCCAGAGCATCCTCAATGGTATCCAAAAGTTCGTTCACGTTCATAGTGCTTCTCCCTTCGGTTCGTTCTCGGCAGGGTCTGTGTTCTGCATGGGCTTTGTGTATTTCCACAGCAGCACTCTGCCATACTTGTACTGTTTTTTCAGGGTCAGGCCGCCAGCCTCGGCCGGCAGCACGATGCCGGTCTCGCTCTCGCACAGCACGATGCCGCCGGGCGCGGTGCATTTATCCACCGCAGGCAGGATCTTTTCCAGTGTACCATTGCGGAAGGGCGGGTCCAGCAGTACGATGTCGAACTGCTCACGGCAGGCGGAAAGATACCGCGCAGCCTCGCCGATATTGACGCGGCTGCGGTCGAACACGCCGCAGGCCTTGCAATTGCGCATGATGATGTTCACCGCCTCGCGGTTCTCGTCCAGAAACACGCAGCGCGCCGCGCCGCGGCTCAGTGCTTCAATGCCAAGCTGGCCGCTGCCCGCATACAGGTCCAGCACCCGTGCGCCGGGCAGGTCGAACTGGACGATGCTGAACATCGCCTCCTTTACCTGCGAAAGGGTGGGCCGGGTCACGTCGGTCCCCGGCAGGGCCTCCAGACTGCGGCCCCGGGCTTCTCCTGCGATCACGCGCATGTTCTTTCTCCTCCTCCTTGCAGCCGGAAGATGTGGCTGCAAACGCGTTTTTTGTATCACTTTATTATCACCCAACTGCATATTCTTGTCAAGGGCCGCGCGTTGCGCCGTCTGGCGGTTTGTGCTACAATAAAACCGGCAGCGCCGGGCTTTTGCGGCGCATTCTGGCATAAAAGGAGAGTATTCCCATGAAAGTTCTGCTCATCAACGGCAGCCCGCACGAAAAAGGCTGCACCTATACCGCCCTTTCGCTCATTGCAAAGGAACTGAACGATGCCGGTGTGGACACTGAGATCCTGCATGTCGGCGGCAAACCCGTGGGCGGCTGCATCGGCTGCGGCGGCTGTGCCGCAGGCAATGGTTGCGTGTTTGGCGGCGTGGTCAACGAGGCCATCGAGAAGGCCAAAACTGCCGATGGCTTCGTGTTCGGCAGCCCGGTGCACTATGCATCCGCATCCGGCAACATGACCAGCTTCATGGACCGCCTTGCCTACGCGGGCGGCAGATATCTGGCCTACAAGCCCGCCGCCATCTGCTGCTCGGCACGCCGCGCCGGCACCACCACCACGCTGGACCAGCTGGTAAAGTACCCGCAGTTCT
>ERZ773269.1854-NODE-1854-length-17989-cov-9.127077_pt1 | contig 17989 bp, 15 predicted proteins | sample MGYA00511958_ERZ773269 | MGnify/ENA primary metagenome ERZ773269 (study PRJEB29015, sample SAMEA2737761) | human gut metagenome | biome: human gut; feature: human-associated habitat; material: faeces | place: China | collected 2012 ... | reverse complement strand
TTCAGATTTCACAAAGTCCTATTTAGAATTTACACCAATTATACGGACATAACCCCAAATTGCTCTGCCAGATAATGTTCTCCTGTTACACCACTCACTTTTTGAAATGCTTCCCAATAACGTAAAATCCTTGATTCTTTCATAAGGACTTCCTCCCTCTGTATTCTCCCTATTAGGGTGACGGATACTGTTTTTATTTGGTCGCAGTTATCACAAAAGTTGGAACCATCGGGGTACCCCACCAACCGTTATAGCCAGCATTTACAATATTAACGTTTTGATATCCCAATTCTTTAAGAATACGCACATATTTACTAGTTTCGTAGCCTATATCCATGATTACTAACTGACCTTTTTGTTTTTGAACCCTTGCTATGTTTACAAGCGCTACTTTCCGTTTCTCAAATGGCTTAATATTATGCAGTACCAAACTAGATACAATCAGATCAAATTCATTATCGTTGAATGGCATGTCTAAGATATTAGCAGTTTTCAACTTTACCTTGTCAGCCAAATTACTATTTTCCATTATTTTTTGAGTAGCTGCAATTGAATTACTTCCCTGATCCTTATTACTCCAGATATCAATTCCTATTATTTCGCTTATGTTTGCCGCTTGTCCGTTAAATTGCAACATGAAGGCACCGTGACCACAGCCAGCGTCTAATATCTTACTGTCTTTTTTTAAATGAATACTGTTAACAATAGATTTCATTATTCTATACTTACCAATTATTGAAGTATGCATGTATTTAAGCCCACACAAAACTAACACTAAGACCATAATGGCTGAAACGGTGTTAAAACCACTTATTAACATCATAATTCCAATAATTAAAGCTGGACCAAAGAAAAAAGCCAAGCCTATTGGTGCGTCCATCTCCCAAATACTTTTCATTAAAATCTCCTATATCAACGTATTTATTCTTTAAAGCATATCATTTTTGTTGCTACTGTAATCTTTAAACTTAGATTTCAAATGGCAAATTATATTCTCTGTATAGCTACTCGATATGTTAGTCTACGTTAACTCACCATATTGATTGAAGAAATTTTAGATAGCAAGTGTGCATCTTTTGCAGAATATTTAGATTTGAATCTTCCGAGCACAGACTGTTCCGTTTCGGGACTCCAGTAAATCTTTAATTTATTCTTAGCACGTGTGATAGCTGTATAAAATATATTCTGTGTAATACTTTCCTCAGTTTCATTTGTAATCACGATTTTTACAGAGTCGTATTCCAGGCCCTGTGCCTTGTGGATAGAAACTGCATATGCAATTTGAAATGGAACAATGGTAGAATCGTCATCTTCATCGTCCTCATCGGTGCTCCGAAACTTGTTTACACTGAACAAGATAATAGAGTTTCCCTCCTTGGATTCCCCAATAAGTTTAAAATCATATGGTAACGCATCAATTTCATTCAATGATTCATCAAGCTCAATTTCGAAACATATTTTATTATCTTCAGGACGGATACCAACGATTCTTCCCTTTGAATTATTATGGATTAGTGGAGAAAAAATATTCGACTCATTAAATAAAATTGGATCCCCTACTTTATAAGCGTTCATTCCCCAGATAAAACGTTTATTAGGATTACTGCTTTGCAGGAGCCGATTAATATTATTGATCCCATATAGCCCGTCATAATTCAAGCAAAGAATGATTTCATCTTCCTCACTATGTTCAAAAATGGATTGACTCAGTCTCTCTACATAATTATTTTTCACTAGTGGTTCTGTAACTGCACCATCAAGTTGGCGTACCCGTTTCCAAACCGTCAGCAAATTGCTATCAGTTGTTCGATATGGATGGGTCAATTCAAATATTGATGTTTTAGGTACAAAATTTTGAGCAATACTAAACCAGTTTCCAAAGTAGATTGACTCTATCTGATAAATATCACCAACAAGAACAAGCAACTTGAATTTTGCTTTCTTCAAAACATGCTGCATATCATCATTACTGACTGTACTACACTCGTCCATAAATAGAACATCGCAATCCGTACTATTATTGCCTCTCGAGAGAAACTTGGCAATCGTATTATAATCACTATTTCCAGCGGTAACCATCCTCCTCATGTTATCTACGGCGGGGTGTGTATTAGCAAGGAATATCTTATGCTTATTTGCCCAAAAATTAGATATATGCTTGATCAACGTAGATTTACCGGTACCAGCAGGGCCATAAATCAGCGCGACATGAGAATTGGCAAACATCTGCTGGAGAGCTTTTTTCTTACCCTCATCATCAATTGTATATGCTTTTTCTGATATCCATGAATCCACAGAGGCTGTATATTGAGAAACGCCCGAAGAAGCCAGTTTCTGCAATGTTTTGATTATATTGGTGCTATCATCGACATAACCTCTGATGTAAAGATGATCTTTATATTCTTCGATTCTACGTCCAGAATGCTTACTATACAGAGAAGAGTTGTATTTTTCTATTAAATTATCAACATCTTCAAAGCCACCAACTTCAGATTTAGGTGTAAATAGATGCCCCTCTATTTCAGTGTTGTTTTTAATGTATCTAGCAAACAATTCGTGTTTGTGACAGGAAATGGGAATAGAGTTAAATAAATCATATAATTTTGGATTGTGTCGTCGCAGAGAAGTGCAATAAGGCATGTTATCAAATGGAATACAACTATAACTCAGGTAAAGGTTAGATAAATAATGACATTGTTCGCGTGAATACTGCTGCCTGATGACACGGTTATTCATTTTATAAAGCAAATATCTCAATACATTTGCCCCTGGATCATTATCGACTATTATCTTTCGACATTGATCAAGCATTTTATAAATCTTGGTCGATTTAATGTTGCCTGTAATCTGTTTCTTGATAGAATCATAGTAATCTTGATCGCTACTAACAAGCTCCGTTAAGGATAGCTTTGCACTAGAAATATACTCCATCAATCTTTTATATTCATTGGAGTTACTGCTATTTTTAGATCTCGAACCAAATATCTCAGAGAAATTATCCCACTCGCAAGGGCGAATGGATACCTCATATCCATTGATCACGAGAATGGGCATATCTATATTTAGAATATGAATTATGTCATTGCGTATTGAAAATTTCACAGCATAGTTATCTACAATCTCTTGCTGCGTAAACGCAATTATTCTGTCAAACTTACTTGCATTAGCATTTGCTGCAGTAAACGTAATTTCATAATAGATCTTTTGATTAACGAAAAAAGGCTTAACTTTTTGCACATAATACCGGTCGTTATAAGTAACTGGATAACTATGGATACTCGGGAATTCGATTCTTTTAGCAATTTTTTCATAATAATCCGAAAGTTCAGTGTCTGTATTCATCGGAAAATCACTAATGTTCTCCAATACATCCAAATTGAAAGTTTGTTTCAAGTATAGCTTGATCTTCAGTAGATGCTCATAGTATTTGAGCATGAGACGCTCTGAGCCATCCCTACCAACGGTATAATGCGACACAGATTTTTGTAACATTTCGTGGAACTGATACAGGAATCGCAGATCTCCCCGGCGCTGAACATCTTTCAAAGACTGTACATTCAAATTATAGTCATTGGGATCAATATTTTGACCATTGGAACATGCTTTGATCGCAATATACTCCACAAAATTTCGAATCTGACCAAGAATATTTTGACTCAAAAGCCCCCTATCGGAAAAGCTTAGTTGAGAAATATTAGCACATATTACTCTATTTGTATCTAAAATAGCCTTATCAACTTTTAACATATGAATGGTTCTTCTTTCCCTCATAATACTGTCGATTTTTTCACAATATAGATTTCTTTTTGTTGGCTTTCATCAGTTTTTAGAACACCAAGTTACTTAATCTTTACGTTAATTCTACCACCATTAATTAATCAGAACTTGTCTATCTATTTCAACCTTATTGTATCCTGGCTATATTAAATTATGAAGCCTAAATGCTAATCTGTTCGCGTATAATAAACTAGTGAGTAATTTAAAGGTGGGGGAAGGAATGTTTTTATGTTGGAACTGTCATTTGAAAAAGAAGTTGTTAAAACCTTAACAACTGGAAGCAATCAATGGGTGGAACGAAAAGACCTATATGGTGCGACGCCGGATCAATTATGGGTTAATTTTCGTGATAAATTAAATAACAATAACTATGCTAAATTGCAGGGAAACCCTTTAACTGATACCGAATTTAATCAAGTTAAACGGGCGATTGAAGTCCGGACACCTTACGAAGCAGCTAAGTTACTAGCCGCCGAAAATGGCATCGGCAAAGTTGAAGTTGAACGTGATGATGCTAAGCTGGGCACGGTGACGCTCGAGTTGTTTTGGAAAGCGGACGTTGCTGGCGGTAAATCTAGTTATGAAGTGGTCCGGCAAGCAGTGCGACCACGGTTAGCTGGTACTCAAGATGTCGATCCTGATCGCCGGTTTGACGTAACCCTATTAATTAATGGGTTACCCTTAATTCAATTGGAACTAAAAAAAGCCACGGTCGAACTTAACCAGGCTTTTAATCAAATTGAAAAATACGCGCAAGAAGGTAAATATACGGGGATTTACTCGCTGCTGCAAATGTTTGTGATTATGACGCCGGATAGTACGGCGTATTTTGCGAATGCCGAACCGGATCATTTCAATAAAGCCTTTTTGTTTAATTGGCGGACTCGCGATAATCACCCCGTGGAAAACGGCTTAGCGTTCACGCGCCAAGTCCTTAATATTCCCATGGCCCACAAAATGGTCAGTGAATATACGGTCATCGACCAAGAGCGGCAAAGCTTGATTCTCTTACGGCCTTATCAGATTTATGCGATTGAAGCCGTGATGCACCGGATTCACGACCATCAAGATGGTTTTGTTTGGCATACCACGGGTTCTGGTAAAACACTCACCTCATATAAAACCGCTAAATTAGCGGCGCAAGATCCTGGTGTCGATAAGGTCATCTTTTTAGTTGACCGGCGGGATTTAGACGAACAGACAACTAGCAACTTTAGTGCCTATGCTGCCAATGATGATATTGCCATTAACGAAGCCCAAAATACCGGTGATTTAATGCGTAAGTTGCAACAAAATGACGGTAAGGTCTTGGTCGCCTCGATTCAAAAACTTCATCGGGCGGTCAAAAAAACGCAAGCCCAGCTGGCAACCGGTAAGCAATCCCGCTTTAGTAAGACTTTAAAGCAACGGGTGATCTTCTTTGTTGATGAAGCCCACCGGTCGCAATTTGGTAAGATGCAAAAGGAAATTCGGGTAGCGTTTGTCAATAGTAATTGGTATGGTTACACCGGCACCCCCATCTTTAATGAAAATAAGAAACAGCTCAAGGGTGATCTAGCGGTCACGACTGAGGAGCTATTTGGTAAAGTCTGTCACGTTTATAACTTGCGAGATGCCTTAGAGGACCAAGCCGTGTTACCGTTTAACGTCGAACATGTGACAACAATTGGCAAAGATACGTTAATAACCCGGGCCCTCGAGAAAGAAACCCAGCGCGTCAAAGTACGTCGCGATAAGCAAGGCCGCCTGCTGAGTACAGCTGATGAAGCAAAAATTCAAGCCAAGATTCAAGCGATGTCAGTCAAGGACTTGGAAGAAACGTATTTAACTCCGGCTGACTTTGAGACTGATGAACATATCCAACAAGTTGTTCAATATATTTTACAAAAAGGCCCACGTAAAACGAGTTTGGGTCATGGCAACTATAATGCTATTTTGACCACCAGTTCCATTGAAATGGCGCAACGCTATTATCAAGCCTTTAAAGCCGCGAAAAAGACTACTCACAATCAGCTAGATTCTGATTGGCCCCGAATTGTGATTACTTATTCATTAAGTGAAAACGAAGATCAGAGTGCGCACAAACATGACCAAATGGCCACCATTTTAAAGGATTATAATCAGCAGTATCACACTAATTTTGATTTAGCCGATTTGAATCTCTATAACGAAGATGTCGCAAAACGGGCTGCCCGGCGTGAGGCGGTCTTTGCTCATTTGCAACCCGATCAGGAAATTAATTTAGTGATTGTGGTGCGACGGTTATTAACAGGTTTTGATGCCCCTCGGCTAAACACGCTCTTTGTTGACCGCACCTTAGCTTATCAAGAACTTATTCAAGCCTACTCACGCACCAACCGGCTCCAAAACCGGGAATTAAAACAAGAAGGCCAAATTGTGACCTTTCGGGTGCCAGCAATCATGGAAGCGAATGAACGTGAAGCTTACAAGTTATATAGTGGCGAAGGCTCTTTTAATGTCATCATTCGTCCCACTTATCAGCAGGCCGTCTTAAAATTTCAAAAGGCCGTGGACGATTTAAAAACCATTGCCCCGACGCCGACGGCGGCCGATGACCTGAAAGGAACCACTGCCAAGGTACAGTTTGTGAAAGCCTTTCGCCAAGTGAATCAACAATTGAATTCGCTATCGATGTACAACGATTTCACTTGGAAAAATAGTGAAAAGGCCTTTGGTATCGCTCAGCCCGAAGTAGAATCCTATACGGGTAAATATCTGCGGATTAAAGCGGCGGTCACTAACCAAGAGCCTGAGAAAGTCCCCGAAGAATTAGCTGCTTTAGACTTTTCCTTAGCTGTTGGTTCAGTTGTCTTGGTGGATTATGATTATTTGACGCAATTAATTCAAGATTGGATTGATGAACGGCAACGGTACTCGACGCCTGATCAAGCCCAAGCGCATATGACGGATTATCTGCAAAATAGTGCCAAAGTACAGGCTAGTTTGAATAAATTAGCGGAAACGCAACCGCAACAGGCTCAATTAATTCGCGAAGCCATGCCCTATATTGAGCAACAAATGCAACAGTCGCAGCAACAGAGTGACCAAAATCAAGTGCCAGTAGCGTTGAATGCTCGGGAGTTGGTGGCTGATTACGCCCAGAGACAATTGGTCAAAAAAGCGTCGGTATTTGCCCACACGTGGGGCTTAGATCAAGCAGCCCTATTGCGGGTGGCGCGTGAACACACCGTGGGTACTGATGAATGGCATCATGAACAAGAATTAACGCAGTCAGCGGATTTAGCAGCGGCTTTACAAGCTCAAACTGCCGCTGGGCCTAAGATTCCAGCTATTTTGCCACTATACCGGATTAAGTCCCAGGCTGCTTGGCGACAGTTTATTGAACACGATTTGGCAATCTATTTACAAAAATAAGTGAGGTTAAACAATGTCAGCAAAAACAACGCAAGCTAGTCAACTTGAAAGCGCCTTATGGAATGCGGCCGATGTCTTACGCGGGAAAATGGACGCTTCTGAATATAAAAATTATTTATTAGGGTTAATTTTTTATCGGTTCCTATCCGAGAAAACCTTGACGACCTTTAGTGAATGGGCGGGTGAAACCGAAAATGTCACTCAGAAATATGCTCAGTATATGGATCCGCAGTTTGAGTTGGAAGGCGTCTCAGTGCAGCCAAGTTTAGTGGAGTATTTGCAAAATACGCTCGGCTATTTAATTCAACCCCAGGCGTTGTACGCCACCCTGATTGGCAAGATTCAAGCCCATACTTTTGCGTTAGACGATTTATCTCAAGCACTTCATGATCTGGAACAGTCGACACAAAATCTATCTTCAGCGCAAGACTTTTCGGGCTTGTTTGCCGATGTGGATTTAAGTAGTAGTAAATTGGGCAGTTCTTTACAACAACGGAACCAAACTATTAGTGATACTATGTTAGCTTTGAATGCGATTGATCTTATCCATCATCAAGGCGACGTCCTAGGTGACGCCTATGAATACTTAATCGCGCAATTTGCCAGTGATTCCGGTAAAAAAGCGGGTGAATTTTATACCCCGCGGCAGGTGTCCGACATTATTGCCCAGATTGTAACCTATCAGCGCAATGAAGGTGATAACCAAGTGCGGACTATCTATGATCCAGCAGTTGGTTCTGGTTCGCTGCTGTTAAATGTCGGACAGCACGTGCAAAATCCGGGTTTAGTGAGTTACCACGGTCAAGAATTGAATACCACAACCTATAACCTAGCCCGAATGAACTTAATGTTACATGGCGTCTCGTATGACGATATGCACTTACGCAATGGCGACACATTAAGTAAAGATTGGCCGGTTGACGAACCTTACTTATTTGATGCGGTTGTTATGAACCCACCCTACTCGGCACACTGGGATAATAGTGACAAACGCTTGTCTGATCCCCGCTTCCGCGACTATGGCGTCTTACCGCCTAAATCTAAAGCCGACTTTGCCTTTCTTCTACACGGCTTTTATCATCTGCAGGAGCACGGAACTATGGGCATCGTCTTACCCCATGGCGTGCTATTTCGGGGAGCTAAGGAAGGCAAAATTCGCCAAAAGCTTCTGCTGGATAACCGGATTGATGCCATTATTGGGCTACCCGCTAATATTTTTCATTCCACCAGTATTCCAACGTTGATCATGATTTTAAAGAAACATAAAACCACTGATGACGTCTTATTTATTGATGCGTCTCGGGAATTTGAAAAGGACAAGAATCAAAATAAGCTAACGGCAGCCAATATTCAAAAAATTGTGACGACTTATCAAAACCGTCAAGATGTCGATAAATATGCCCACGTGGCCTCACCGGCGGAAATCAAGGAGAATGACTACAACTTAAATATTCCGCGCTACGTTGATACGTTTGAACCGGAACCTGAGATCGATCTGGGCCAAGTTAAAACTGATCTAAAGCAACTAGACCAGGAAATCAGTCAGAATGAACAAGTCTTTAATGAATTAGCTAGCCAGTTAGTGGCTACCCAGGTGACTGACCAGTCAAAATTGGAGGCTCACAATGAAGGATAACCAAGCTAAATATCCGCAATTAAGATTTAAAGGTTTCACTGACCCTTGGGAAAAGCGTTCTCTAGACGAAATTACAACCAAAACCAAGTCATACTCACTGTCACGCGATGTGGAACGTGATCATGAAACTGGATACCGTTATATCCATTATGGTGATATCCATACCGGAGTTGCTGATATTGTTACAGAGCATACCAATTTGCCAAATATTGAACCAGCAAATTACGATGAACTCAGAGTTAATGACTTAGTAGTTGCTGACGCTTCTGAAGACTATCAGGGAATCGCTGAACCAGCTGTTGTTGTAGGGTTACCAACGCAGCACCTGGTGGCAGGACTTCATACTATTGCTCTGCGCCCCAGCTCTGCAAGTTCTCTGTATCTTTACTATCTTCTCCACACCGAATCTTTTAAACACTTCGGCTATCAAACGGGAACTGGATTAAAGGTGTTTGGAATTAGCTGGTCGAATCTTTCAAAATTCACCTTCATGATTCCTTCTCGACCAGAACAAGAAAAGATTGTTAAACTAATCGAATCCGTTGATAATCTGACCTCAGACAACCAGCGTAAGTTAGCTAAGCTTAAGGAACTTAAACAGGGCTATTTGCAGAAATTGTTCCCCCAAAATGGCAGCAAGTTCCCGCAATTAAGATTTGCAGGGTTTGCTGACGCTTGGGAACAGCGAAAACTTATAGATTTGTTAAATCAGCCAATTACTGACGGTCCCCATGAAACACCAAATCTTGTTGAAAAAGGTATTCCGTTCATATCTGCAGACGCAATCGTAGATAATAGAATAGATTTTTCAAGAAAACGTGGTTTCATAACTGAAGAATATGACCTTCAATGTCGAAAAAAATACGGTCCTGAATTGTATGACGTGTATTTGGTTAAATCTGGTTCAACGGTTGGTAAAGTGGCCATAGTTGAAACTACTAAACAATTTAACATTTGGTCTCCTTTAGCAGCAATGAGATGTAAAGGTAAAACAAATCCATATTTTCTGTATTTTCTTTTCCAGACAAAAGAAAATCAAAATCAGGTAAAAAGTAAGGCTTCTAATGGAACCCAACCTAATTTGAGTATGAGAGAATTAGAGCAATTTAACGTTCAAATTTCTCCTTTACATGACGAACAACAAAAAATAGGAGCTTTCTTCAAACAACTAGACTCTCTCATCACTCTTCATCAGCGTAAGCTTGAAAAACTCCAAGAACTTAAAAAAGGGTATCTACAAAAGATGTTTGTATAGGGGTTATTTCTCCAAATCGCCCCTCAAAAACATTGTTAAAATAGCCCCCAATATCTATAATGTAGATATTGGGGGCTATTTTAACAATGTTTTTATATTTAATGCATATCTAACAGGAGGAATACTAATGATTTATGCTTCAAAAATACGTATGCAAGCTGGTAAAGAAAGGGATAATAAGTTAACTTCGATTTACTCCATTTATTTAGAAGGCAGTATAAAGACCGCTAATTTTTATACAAAAGAATCAATTTATGATTGGTTAAAAGATAATCCTTCAATTCAAATAAAGGTAAACATTTCACCATATCCACTCGTTATTCCAGAAAAAAGGCTTAATACAAAGTATGTAAAGTCTAGTCCAGATTACACAGGTAAAGATAATTTGCTAAATTTACCACGCGAATAACTAAAGGGTCTATAATATACTTATCGCCCCTAACAAAACCTATTAAAACAGCCCCTTATATCTAACCAGTAGATATAAGGGGCTGTTTTAATTTTATATAGTATAATAACCCATAAAAACTATAAGAGATTAGGTGTGAAAAATGGCAATAAATAAGGAAAGCGTAGCATTAAATGTAATCAACGAATCTTTGAAATTACCTTTTATCAAAGTAGATCGCTCTGATTTTTTAACTAAAACATTTAGTAACAAAATAGATGATATGCCAAAGTTATTCAAGGAAGGTCCTCAGGCTTTTTTTTCAAAAGAAGAACTTGATCGTATTGCTAGTAACGTTATCAATTCAAATGTATTGCAATCCTCATCAATATCATTTGCAAGTGGGTTACCAGGTGGCGTAGCTATTGCAGCAACCATTCCTGCTGATATGGCTCAGTTTTACGGATACTCTTTAAAACTAGCTCAAGAAATATCATACGTATATGGCTATCAGAATATTTGGACTAACCAAGACGAATTAACGGAAGATGCAAAAAACACGCTAATTCTTTACTTAGGTATCATGTTTGGTGTGAGTTCCGCTGGATCAACTATTCGTATTTTATCTAATAAATTAGCCTTACAAGCACTAAAACAGTTACCTAATAAAACGTTAACTAAGCATCTTTACTTTACAATATTGAAAAAGGTACTGGCTATCTTTGGAACAAAATTAACGAAAGCAACTTTTGCTAAGGGAGTATCCAAAGTTATTCCAGTCGTAGGGGGAGTTTTATCAGGAAGCATGAACTATCTGTCATTAAAACCAATGGCTAACAAACTGAAAGATGAGTTGGGTAAATCCGTCAATTATACGCAACAAGATTTCGAACAAGATATCAAAATATTAAACGAAGAAGATGTATTAGTTACAGAGTATGAGCGAAATGGTACAACAACATACGATCCGTCTGATATCAATCAAATAGACAAATAACAAAATTGGTGGATCAGCAGCAACAATTACAATTAGCAACAGTAGCAGATAACCGTCGATTAAAAGATCATGTACAAAAGCTAAGTGGGCAACTAACTCAAAAAACTAACGACAACTTGTCGACCGGAAATGATCTTTTTAACATCCAAGATAGAAAAAGCAAAATAGCTAAACAGAAGATTGTTAAATCTGGTAGTAATAAAGATGGCATACACACAAATAGAGCTATTAAACGTTGGTGGAAATTCTGGTAAAAGTAAAAGTTAATGTAAGCCTTAAGGTTTCAACTAAAGCAATTTACGAATAATTTTATTTTTGGGGTAATAAGATATAGAATGGCACTAACTTGTCGTTTAATATTCATAAAAATTAAATTATGGGAGGGAGTAGCTGTGATAAAAACCAAGATAACTAGTCTCGTCATTGGGTTGATTTTGGGGGCAGGCTTAGGGTTATATGGCAATATTGATGATGATGTTATGGCTGCAAAAACTGATAGTCAAACAACTAAGGCAGTAAAGCAGGCAAAATCATTAAGTCAACAGTACCAATATAAAGAAGCAAAATCAGTGTTATCGGGGCACAAAGGAACAACAGTTGATCATCTAAAAAAGAGTATTAATAAGCAACAGTCAAAGTTGGTCACGTGGGATGATCCGACAAAAATTTCACATCTTTTTTTTCATTCACTAATTGTTGATCCTGGTAAAGCTTTCTCATCTAAGCAGGCACAGGGATACAAAGATTATATGGTGACCATCGACGAATTTATGCCGATGCTGAATCAGTTATATGATAATGGCTATGTATTAATTAACTTTAAAGATATCGTTTCGATTGATAAACAAGGGAAGGTGACTTTCAAACCAGTCAAATTACCTGAAGGCAAGAAGCCTTTAATTATATCACAGGATGATGTTAACTATTATGAGTATATGAAGAATTCTGGATTTGCAGATAAATTAGTCGTCAATAAGCAAGGTGATGTTAAAAATCAATATACCAATAATGGTCAGAAGAAAATTGGTGATTATGACATGGTACCGATTATTGATACCTTCGTCAAAAAGCATCCAGATTTCTCATACGGTGGCTCAAAGGGTGTGATTGCTGAAACGGGTTATAATGGGGTGCTAGGTTATCGTTCATCAAAGAGTCAATATGGTGATACAAAAAAGACACATCGCGAAGCTAAGAAAGCGACAAAGGTTGCTAACGCTATGAAAAAGGAAGGTTGGCAGTTTGCATCGCATTCCTGGGGTCATATAAATATGACTACGGCCAGTGTTGATGATATCAAAAAGGACACTGCACTTTGGCAAAAGGAAGTACAACCAATTGTTGGTAAAACACCAGTATTGATTTTCCCATTTGGAGCAGATATTGGCTCATTTACAAATTATACAAATGATAATGCAAAGTACACTTATCTTAAGAGTAGCGGTTTCAGTATTTTCGATAATGTTGATGCGTCACAGACATCATGGGGTCAATTAACAAATGATTATTATCGTAATGCGCGGATAGATGTCGATGGTATTCGTTTACATGAAACAATGACTGGTGAGAACACGGTTCTAAATGACTTCTTTAATACAAAAGATTTTTATCATCGTGATAAATAATGAAGAGCGCGAGACAAAAGTCGTCAACAAAAAATTGGGTTATTTTTCAAACAGTTAGACAACACTATCACTCTTCATCAGCGTAAGCTTGAAAAACTCCAAGAACTTAAAAAAGGGTATCTACAAAATATGTTTGTATAGGGGCTATAACTATCAAATCGCCCCTCGAAAACATTGAAAGAATAGCCCCCAATATCTACCGGTTAGATAATGGGGGTTGTTTTTTTGTTGAACCTGTCTAGTATCTTTTAAGAACTATCTTCAGGAAGGCCAATACAACCATTTGAAGACTGCTGTTAAGGGCACGTTCACAGTTTTTCCAAAGTCGCCGACATTTGTCTAGCCAACTCCATGAACGTTCAACGATCCATCGTTGCGGTAACACCGTGAACATATGCAACTCGTTGCGTTTAGCTACCGTCGTCTTAGCATTCAAAATGAGCTTCACCTGATCCGCAAAGTCATTGCCAGTGTAGCCACCATCAACCATGACATGCTGAACCAGCTCTAAAGTTTGGCTAGCCAAACTAAACATAGCCAATGCACCTGAACGATCTGATACATTAGCTCGTGTCACGAGAATGGCTTGTGGTAAACCGTTAATATCAACCGCCATATGACGCTTAATCCCTGAAATCTTTTTGCCGCCATCGTAGCCACTATTTTTCGTTAAATCAGTGGTTTTAACACTTTGAGCATCAACAATCACAAACGACGTTCGGGCCGATCGGCCCTGTGCAAAACGATAGGAAGCGACAGTTTTTTTAAAAGCCTTTCTAATAGCGAATCAGCTGTCGGGTCTGGTTTATCTCGCCACATATCGTAATAGCGGTAGACAGTGTGCCATTCCGGGAAATCGTGCGGTAATTCACGCCATTGACACCCTGTAGTAAGCGAGTAAAGGATGGCATTGAATACGTCATAAAGATCATAACGACACGGTCTTGTATGCTTGCGGAAGTTTTCTAAATCAGGTTGTATTAACGCAAATTGCGCTCGAGAAATATTGCTTGGATAATCTGGCATGACAAACTCCTCAGTCCGTTTTCCACAATTCTACCAGATTCAGCAGATACTAGACGGGTTCTAAGAGGCATTTCACCATACTAACAAGAAAACCAAAAATTCCCAGATCATTAATTTAATATATCGTATCAAACCACGCCTGGAATATTATCTAGGCGTTTTTTTAGTGTCATGGTATTTTCTGGCAGAAAGGTTGCATTATTGTGACTACAGTTGTAAACTAATAAGCGTTAAGAGACTACAAATGTAAACTTATAATTCAATTAATGGAGGAAGCCAATTGAAGGATCCAAAGAATGTAACCATCACCGATTCTGAATGGATGGTTATGAGAGCAATTTGGACAATGGGACATGCGACTAGTCGTGAACTAATCGATGCTATGAACGAATTAGAAGGCTGGTCAGCTTCAACAACCAAAACGCTACTTCACAGGTTGATTCAAAAACAGGCGGTTGCGCAGCATGGCGGCAGTCGACCATTCACGTATAAGCCGGTTGTTGGCGAGAAGGAATCAATGGCGGCAGCGGCAGATGATTTGTTTGACCATATGTGTGCGATGCGGGCTGGTTCAACAATTGCCGGCGTTATTCAGTCAAGGGAACTCTCACGGGCGGATATTGCGAACTTACAGGCGATTCTAGCTGAAAAGGCCAAAACAGCGCCCGAGGAAGTTCAGTGTAACTGCTTGCCGGGTGATCAAACGTGTTAAGACTGTGGTGTTCTGTTTACTTTTAGGATTGCTGCACAAAAATCCAGAATCTGGGATTTCTGATGGCGGAAACTTATGAATTTTTGTCATAATTCTCATTCATATAGTGGCATGGTGCTCCGCAAAGCAGAAGCCTAAATATAAGAACCTGGTGGAAAAATCCCGAGCCCGGGGATTTCCACACAAGGAACTTATATTCCGGCTTCTAACCGCTTTGCTACGTACACTTATTTTTAGGGGGTCGATAATCATGGCAAATAAAGAGGACCATATGAACATGAAAAACATGAGTGCTAAGAATATGGAAAATAATGAATCAAATATGAGTCATATGGATCATGATGACATGAAAATGGATCACGATAAGACCGAAACGGATCATAATCAAATGAACATGGACCATGATATGGCCGAAATGGATCATGGTCAAATGAATATGGATCACAGCCAAATGAACATGAATCACGAAACTATGAATATGAGTGGGATGAATCACGGTGATATGGATATGGCTGGGACCGACATGATGATGCACGGTGGCTCAATGATGCATATGGGGAATTTGAAAGTTAAATTTTGGGTCTCCGTTGTCTTAGCGATTCCAGTTTTACTGTTAGCACCAATCATGGGTTTAAACGTTTCCATCCTTAGTTTCAGTTCACCGCTAATTGTTGGCATTATCATCGTTTTGTTTGATACAGCACTTTACTTTTATGGCGGAATGCCATTTTTAAAGGGGGCTAAAGCGGAAATTCAGGATAAATCTCCTGAAATGATGACGCTAGTAACCCTTGGAATTTCCGTTTCGTATTTCTTCAGTTTGTACGCATTTATTGCCAACAACTTCTTGAACCCGGCAAATCATGTAATGGATTTTTCGTTCGAACTTGCAACCCTGATTTTAATTATGCTTCTAGGACACTGGATTGAAATGAATGCATTGATGGGGGCTGGGGATGCCTTACAAAAGATGGCGGCCCTGTTGCCTAAGACGGCCCATCTAGTTACAGATAATGGTGAAACAAAAGAAGTGCCAGTATCTGATTTAAAAGTTGGTCAAACTTTCCAAGTGCGTTCAGGTGAGAGTATTCCAGCCGATGGTGTTATTACGGCTGGGGAGTCGACCGTGAATGAAGCACTGGTAACCGGTGAATCTGCTGCCGTTATCAAGAACGTTGGCGATAAGGTCATTGGTGGTGCAATTAACAATAACGGGACGCTAACGGTTAAAATTAGTGGTACTGGTGACTCCGGCTATCTTTCTCAAGTAATGAAAATGGTTCAAAATGCCCAGCAAGCTAAATCTAAAGCAGAAGATAAAGCTGATTTAGTTGCCAAGTATCTATTTTACGCGGCATTGGGTGTTGGGATTATTGCTTTCTTTGCCTGGTTACCCCAGGGATTGGCGACTGCAATGACGATCATGGTGACCGTCTTCGTGATTGCTTGCCCGCATGCATTAGGATTAGCGATTCCATTAGTGGTTTCTCGTTCTACTACGATTGGCGCTCAAAATGGGCTATTAGTTCGAAATCGCCAAGCCATTGAAGCAAGTCAACATGTTAGCCACGTTCTCTTGGATAAAACTGGCACGTTAACAGAAGGTAAATTTACGGTGAATGCATTGATTCCAAATGATGGGATTGACGAAACAACGTTATTAAGCCGACTGGCCGCCCTTGAAAATAATTCGACTCATCCGCTGGCCCAAGCAATCATTACTGAAGCCCAAGCGAAGGGCATTGAAGTCGTTGCGGCTGAAAAGTCTCAAAATATTCCGGGCGTTGGTATTTCCGGTAATGTTGATGGCACTGACTATACGATTGTTAATGGTAACTATTTAACGAAGCAAGGGATCAGGTTTGACGAGGCCGCTGCTGATAAATGGGCTGCTAAGGGTAATTCCGTCAGCTTCCTATTGCAGGGCACCCAAGTTCAAGGAATGGTTGCTGAAGGCGACACCATCAAAGCGGGTGCTAAGGAATTAATTAGTGGTCTTCAGAGGCGAGGAATTACCCCCGTAATGCTCACTGGCGATAATCCAAAAGCCGCGGAACACGTTGCTAACTTACTAGGATTGACTGAATTCCATGCAGGCCTATTACCAGATGATAAGCAAAAGATTATTGCTGATTATCAAGCAAAGGGCAATCACGTCATCATGGTTGGTGACGGCGTAAATGACGCACCAAGTCTTGCCGCGGCCGATATTGGAATTGCAATTGGCGCCGGAACCGATGTTGCCATTGATTCCGCTGATGTTGTGTTGGTTAAATCAGAACCCAGCGATATTTTACATTTTCTTGATTTGGCTAAAATCACAAATCGGAAAATGGTTCAAAATCTCTGGTGGGGAGCAGGCTACAATATTGTCGCAATTCCACTCGCTGCCGGTGTGTTGTCATTTATTGGAATCATTCTAGACCCAGCCGTTGGTGCTGCGGTCATGGCGATGTCGACAATTATCGTGGCAATTAATGCGATGGGATTGACTGGTGAAAAGATTAAAAACGTGTAATTAAGTGATGACAAAAACTTATTATAGAAACAAAGCAAAAGGAAGTGGAAATATGTCACAATGGATTCTGATAGCCCTTTTTCTTCTAGCACACCCACTCATGATGCTATTTATGCACAAGGGTATGCACGGTGGCTCTGGTAGTATGGGCGGCTGTGGAAACAACACTCAACAAAATTCCAATAATACTGAAAAGCCACGTAAAAAAGTCAATTAACTTGGGGGTATATATTATATGAAAATATTAACTGGTAGTCGCGGTGATGAGGTCCATGAACACCTTTACGAAAATGGTCAAAGACGGGTTGGTCATCGTATACTAAAGAAAAATACAGTGACAAACAACGGAGAATTTCACCCTGTACCTGGAAATATAGTTCTCATTCCCTTAAAAGGGACGGTGAAACTGACCACACCAGATCAAGAATGTACAATCAAAAATGGTCAACTTGCAATACTTGGACCAACTGATAGTTTTTACTTAACTGCAATTGATGATGTTGAATTTGTCGGTGTTGTTGATATTAAATAGCTCAAAAAGAGTGTCACATGGCACTCTTTTTTATATATGCTGGCTTCTCCATATTGGATTACCATAGTGGTAATTCGTTGACAGGATTTTTTGGTTTTGAGGGCACAAAAAAAGGCCCCACCAGCCT
>ERZ773269.1853-NODE-1853-length-18002-cov-29.016939_pt1 | contig 18002 bp, 18 predicted proteins | sample MGYA00511958_ERZ773269 | MGnify/ENA primary metagenome ERZ773269 (study PRJEB29015, sample SAMEA2737761) | human gut metagenome | biome: human gut; feature: human-associated habitat; material: faeces | place: China | collected 2012 ... | reverse complement strand
TTGTGGGTGAGACTGCCATGGCTGGAGCTATCGGTGCAGGTGGTCTTGGTTACATAGCCATCTACTATGGATACAATCGTTCAAGTACATCAGTTACCATCTTGGCAACCTTCTTAATCTTGATTTTGATTTTCCTTATCCAATTTGTCGGTGACTTCTTAACTCGTAAATTGAGTCATAAATAAGAGTGGAAAGCCTGCTTTCAACAGGCTTTTTTCATGTCTTGACGATTTGAGAAATATAGCATAATATTATGGAAGTCAATGAATGTTTTGTGGTTTTGTTAGCCACATAAAAGGAGTTAATGAGTTATGCAACGTTTTATTTCAACGTGGAATAGAACCAGCTTGATTAAGCGTATTGCCATTGGTGTGGTAATCGGTGCCTTGCTTGGTTTGCTTATTCCTAAGGTTACAGTTATTGGTCTCTTGGGAGATATGTTTGTTGGTGGTTTGAAGGCCATTGCCCCCCTATTGGTTTTTGCCTTGGTTGCCAATGCCCTTTCCCAAACACGTGAGGGCCAACAAAGCAATATGAAGACGGTAATTGTTCTCTACCTCTTTGGGACTTTTGCTGCAGCTTTGACAGCTGTGATTTCCCACTATATTTTTCCAATTTCATTGAAATTGGGAGCAGCCGCAGCTACCAAGGCGAGTACACCTCAGGGGGTTGGTGAGGTGTTTAAGGATTTATTGCTTAAGATGGTGGATAATCCTATTAATGCCTTGGCTCAAGCTAACTATATTGGGGTTTTGGTCTGGGCTGTTGTCTTTGGTTTTGCTATGCGAACAGCCAGTCAACACACTAAAGAATTGCTTAATACCTTGGCTGAGGTAACCTCTCAAATTGTGCGTTGGATTATTAACCTAGCACCATTTGGTATTCTTGGTCTTGTCTTTAATACGATTTCTGAAAATGGTATTGGTGTCTTGGCAGATTATGGAGTTCTTATCCTTGTTTTGGTTGGTACTATGGCTTTTGTTGCCTTGGTGGTCAATCCAGCCATTGCGTTTGTGATGATGGGCAAGAATCCTTTCCCATTGGTTTTCCGTTGTTTGAAAGATTCTGGGGTCACTGCTTTCTTTACCCGCTCATCAGCTGCCAATATCCCCGTCAACCTTCAATTGTGTGAAGACCTTGGTTTGAATCCTGATACTTACTCAGTTTCTATCCCTCTGGGCTCAACAATCAACATGGCAGGGGCAGCAGTGACAATTAATGTTTTGACACTGGCTGCAGTGACTACTTTGGGAATTGAGGTTGACTTTGCGACAGCCCTTATTCTTAGTGTAGTGTCAGCTATTTCTGCCTGTGGTGCCTCAGGTATTGCAGGAGGTTCCCTCCTCTTGGTCCCCGTAGCATGTAGCCTCTTTGGTATTTCAAATGATTTGGCCATGCAGGTTGTTGGTGTCGGCTTTGTCGTCGGTGTCATCCAAGACTCATGTGAAACGGCCCTCAACTCGTCAACAGATGTTCTCTTTACAGCAGTAGCAGAAAAAAGCCGTTGGAATAAGGCTTAGATAATAAAAAGGTCAGCCTCTGGGGCTGACCTTTTTGAGGTTATGTAGTCAACATAGGCAAAGACTATAGCTAGCTCAAGGATTTGTCATCTTTAAAATACCCATAAAATGTGGTAAAATAAACGTCTCTAATAGAAAAGGGTGAGATATTTATGACTAATAATCTATTAGTACTTCAATCGGATTTTGGTTTGGTTGATGGTGCTGTTTCGGCCATGATTGGTGTGGCTTTACAAGAAGAGCCAAGCCTAGGAGTGCACAACTTAACCCATGACATCACTCCCTATAACACATTTGAAGCTTCCTACCGTCTCTTTCAAACCGTTGAATACTGGCCAAAAGGGACAACTTTTGTATCCGTAGTTGACCCTGGTGTCGGATCGTCACGAAAAAGTGTGGTTGCTCTGACTAAGACTGGGCAATATATCGTTACTCCCGACAATGGCACGCTTTCTTATATTAAAAAGAATGTTGGTATCGTGGCTGTTCGAGAAATTTCGGAGGTTGAGAACCGTCGTAGTAATACCGAGCTATCTTATACCTTCCACGGACGTGATGTTTATGCTTATACAGGTGCCAAATTAGCCTCTGGTCATATCAGTTTTGAAGACGTTGGACCCGAGTTACCTGTGGAGAAAGTTCTAGAACTTCCAGTGGTTGAAACCATTATAGAAGATCATTTGGTTCGTGGTGCGATTGACATTCTAGATGTGCGTTTCGGATCGCTTTGGACCTCAATCACACGTGATGACTTTTACGCTTTGGAACCAAACTTTGGTGATCGTTTCGAAGTGACCATCTTTAACAATGATATGTTGGTCTACCAAAACCAAGTTACCTATGGAAAATCTTTTGCGGATGTTCGTATTGGTCAACCAATTATTTATATCAACTCCCTCTATCGTGTGGGACTAGCCATTAACCAAGGATCTTTTGCTAAGGCCTATAATGTCGGTGTAGGATCTAACTGGCACATTGAAATTAAACGTTTAGGAGATTAAAGTAAAATTATGAAAAATAATTCAATTCGTACAGTAGTTGCGACAGGTATTGGTGCAGCACTCTTTATTATTATTGGTATGTTTGTTAACATTCCTATTTTTGGGAATACTAGCATCCAACTGCAATATGCAGTTCAGGCTCTGTTTTCAGTAATATTTGGTCCCATCACAGGTTTCTTCATGGGCTTCATTGGTCATGCGCTTAAGGATGGTATCCAATACGGAAATATCTCATGGGCTTGGGTTCTTGCTAGTGGTGTTATAGGTCTTGTCATTGGTCTATTTCGTAAAAAATACGATGCAACAAAAGGGGTTCTGACAGTTGGAAATATGATTTGGTTTAACCTCATCCAACTCTTATCTCTTATTATTGCGTATGGTGTTGTGACACCAATCGGTGATAAAATCCAATTTGCGCAAGAATGGTCTTACCTCTACGCTCAAGGTTTTGTTGCTGGATTGGCAAACTTTATTACAATTGCAGTTGGAGGAACAGCTCTACTTGCAATTTACGCCCACTCACGTACACAATCAGGTAGTCTTACTAAAGACTAGAAATAATTTATAGCAGAGTGTGGCTTGTCAAGATTTTTTTGATAAGCCCTCTCTTTTTTAGTAGAAATATGGATAAATACATTAGTTTTAATCAGTTTACATTTCAATATGATGCGCAAGCGGAAGCTACAATCAAAAATATCAGTTTTGATATTGTCAAGGGTGAGAAAGTACTTATCTTAGGCCCATCTGGTAGTGGAAAATCAACCCTGGCCCAGTGTCTTAATGGTATCATTCCTAACATTAACAAAGGTCAAGCGCAGGGGCAGGTGACTATAGACGGTCAAGAAATTTTCAATCAATCAATCTATGACAGGTCTCAATTGGTATCTACTGTATTACAGGATCCAGATGGTCAATTTATTGGATTGACGGTAGCTGAAGATTTGGCCTTTTCCTTGGAAAATGATTGTGTCAATCAAGGTGAGATGAAAGATAAGGTGGCTCTCTGGACTGAACGTTTGAATTTGAGTTCTCTTTTGGGTCATCGTCCTCAAGATTTATCAGGTGGACAAAAGCAACGAATCAGTCTAGCTGGGGTCTTGATTGATGAGAGTCCGATTCTCTTATTTGATGAACCTTTGGCAAATTTGGATCCTAAATCGGGCCAAGAAACAATTGCCCTTATTGATAAAATTCACAAGGAAGTAGGAGCCACGACGATTATTATTGAGCACCGTCTGGAGGATGTTCTTTATCGTCCTGTTGACCGTGTTTTATTGGTCAATGATGGGAAACTCCTCTTTAACGGTAGCCCAGATGAGCTTTTATCAACTACTCTATTGTTGGATAATGGTATTCGTGAACCCCTCTATGTGACGGTTTTACGTCAGTTGGGATTCAACACCAAAAGTGCAGAGCAACTCAGCCAATTAGAAACTTTGGACCTGTCTGGTTTAAGCTTGCCAGACAGAACGAGAAAGGTTCCATCTGAAAGTCAAACAACTCCTATTTTAGAGGTTGGGAAACTTAAAGTTGGCTATGGAGATAACCTACCTGTAATTGAGAACATGTCCTTTAGTCTGGGAAAGGGTGAGCGTCTAGCAATTGTTGGTAAAAACGGAGCTGGTAAGTCAACGCTTGCCAAGGCTTTATGTGGCTTTGTCCCTAGTCACGGCAGGCTGATTTATAAAGGTCAGGATATTAGCCAGGATAGCATCGCTGAGCGTTCAGAACGTATCGGGTTTGTTTTACAAAATCCTAACCAGATGATTAGTCAAGCTATGATTTTTGATGAAGTAGCTTTAGGTTTACGTTTGAGAGGTGTTGACGAGTCAGAAGTTGAAGAGCGTGTTTATGAGGTTTTGAAGACCTGTGGCCTCTATAGTTTTCGTAAATGGCCCATTTCTGCCCTATCATTTGGTCAGAAAAAGCGTGTGACTATAGCTTCTATCTTGGTTTTGAAACCTGAAATCATTATCTTGGATGAGCCAACGGCTGGTCAAGATTACCAAACATATACGGATATCATGACTTTTCTTGACAGTATTCAGCAGCAAGGCCATACGATTGTGATAATTACTCACGACATGCAACTTATGTTGGAATACAGTGATCGTTGTTTGGTTGTCGTTGATGGTGCGATTATTGCAGATGATAATCCTGTCGCCATACTCAATCAGCGCGACCTGTTGAAGGTAGCTAATCTGAAACAGACATCACTCTATACCTTGGGTCAGAAATTGTCCTGTGATCCAGTAGACGTGACAGAGTATTATATTGATAAAATTAACAAAGGAGGCCCTTATGTCTAATCGTTTAATTGGTTATCAATCAGGTCAAGGTTTCCTTTATGGATTATCTAGTGCAAGTAAAATGATTTTCTTCATTTTAGTATCAGTTGCTTGTATAGCAACTTACGATCCTAGATTTATATTAGTAATAGGTTTTCTATCTATTTATCTTTTCAAGCGAGCTGATATTCGATGGAAAGATGTTTCATTTGTTGTTGAAATCATTGGAACGGTTGCCCTCTTTAACTTAGTCATGGTTTATCTTTTCGATCCTAGCTATGGTGAGGAGATTTATGGTGCTAAGACCGTATTGGTTGAAGGATGGGGCCGCTTTTATTTAACCAGTCAGGAACTCTTCTATCTTGTTAATCTCTTGCTTAAGTATTTCTCAACGGCTCCTCTTGCCATTCTCTTTCTGATGACTACCCATCCGAGTCAGTTTGCAGCTAGTCTTAATCAGATTGGATTGCCTTATAAATTTGCCTACTCCGTTAGCTTGACATTGCGTTATATTCCAGATGTTCAAGAAGAATTTTTTACGATTCGCAAGGCCCAGGAAGCGCGTGGTTTAGATTTGTCGAAAAAAGCAGGTCTGGTTAAGCGCATTCGTGGGAATTTACAAATCGTTCTTCCATTAATTTTTTCTTCGTTAGAGCGTATTGATACCATATCGACAGCTATGGAATTACGCCGCTTTGGTCGCTATAAAAAACGTACCTGGTATGTTCATAAATCTTTTACTAAGCAAGATTATCTTGTAATCTTATTAGCACTTCTTTTATTAGGGATTAGTATAGGATTGATTCTCCTGAATCAGGGTCGTTTTTACAATCCCTGGTTATGATATTAGGGTTAAAGATTGTATGGATTTTTGCAACAATAAAAAACGTTCTGGTCCTGTTCATTGTGAACAAGATTAGAACGTTTTCTCGTTATTTCAAATACCCCAAATAATCAAATTTTTCTAGTGTTCGATTGTCAGCAACGACTAGGATAGTCCCTTCATTAGGCAACTGTTTCGTAGGGTTAAAATGAGTGTTTAGTTTTCCATTTTCATCGTTTCTAAAGCCAATGACATTGACGTTGTAAGTTTTTCGGAGATTCAAGGTGTTCAAAGATTTTCCTGCCCATTCATGAGGAATCTTAAGCTCGATTAAAGCCACGTCATCCTCTAGATGAAAGACATTTGAAATGTTATAGCGGAGTATGTTGGAAGCCAGTTCTTTTGCCGTACTGCGTTCGGGTGTAATGACGAGGTTGGCTCCCATACCATAGAGAACCTCTTCGTAATTGATGTTTTTAGCTTTAGCAATGATACGTTTAATCCCTAACTTCTTACAGTGCAAAAGAGCCAATGCTGAAGACTCCAGATGCTCCCCTGTAGCAATAATAACGGTATCACAGCTCTCAATACCAGTCGAGCAAAGAAAATCAATGTCAGTAATATCCCCCACAGCAGCCTTAGTCACCTGATCTGCTAGAGAATCAATGGTTTTAGGATTGTTATCTAAGGCAATGACATCTTGGCCAAAAGTGGAAAGCTCGGTTGCGATGGTTTGTCCAAAAATCCCCAAACCGAGTACGCCAATAATTTGTGTTTTCATATAGAATCCTTTCAGAATTTTGTTAATGAATTGGTTGCTTTAGCCAACAGAGATGTCAGTTGGTGCGTAAGAAACCTGTCTTTCTTTTTTGGTCATCAAACTCAAGAGAACAGTGATAGGGCCGACACGACCAATGAACATGAGAGCCATGATAACGAAGCGCCCTATGGTATTAAGACTAGGAGTCAAATCCATAGACACACCGACTGTGGCAATAGCTGACACACTCTCAAATAGCAAGGCCAGTGGTGAGAGATTTGGATTGGTTTCAAGCAGAATAACATAGCCGACAAAGAGTATTGTTAGGAAAAATAATATAACTGTGAATGCTTGCATAACAGTTTTGTGAGAGATGATGCGATTTCGAAAAACAACGCTAGAGTTACCAGACAATTCCGACTTGAAAAGCAAGAACATAATAGAGGCCGTTGTTAGTTTAATACCACCAGCAGTTCCTCCAGGTCCACCACCTATAATCATCTGAATCATAAAAAGAAGATTTGTAGAGAAATCTGAATTAGTATAGGCAATCGTTGCGAAGCCAGCGGTACGCATGGTTACAGTCTGAAAAAAACTTACCTGAAGTTGCTGCCAGACATTGAGAGTACCGATGGTTTTAGCGTTATCCATTTCCAGCAACCAAGCAAGTAGGGTTCCGCCTAAGAGGAGACAGCTTGTACTTATAAGCACAAGACGGCTTTGATTGCTAAAAGGTCTACTTGCTAATTTCCAGTTTCTAGGGCGATCTTTAATATAGCGTCTAATCATTTGAATCAAATCAATCCAAACTGCAAACCCCAAGCTTCCAGACATGATAAGAAAAGCCACAGAGAGGTTGATAGTTGGATTGGTCGCATAATCCTGTAAGCTGTTAGCTCCTAGGTTATCAAAGCCAGCATTACAAAAAGCAGAGACAGCTAGAAAGAGACTATTAAAAATGCCATGACCAAGTCCAAAGCGAGGGATAAAATCAGTCATAATCACTAGTGCCACTAAAGCTTCAATGGAAAAAGTTATTTTATAGACCTTGAAAAGATAGGATTTTAAATCTTTTTGATTGTCCCTGCTGAGTGCAGATTGAAGGAGATCTTGATCGCTCAAGCCCAATTTATTTTTAAGGCTGTAGGTACTGATAGCAATCAAAGAGACTAGCCCAAGACCCCCGGTCTGCATGAGAAGCATGGAGACAATTTGACCAAAACCATTGTAAGCTTTACTAACAGGAACCACAGAAAGTCCAGTCACACAGACCATTGATACCGTGTTGAAAAGATGGTCTAGATAGTTTGTTTCTGGACTATTAGCATAGTGACTAATGGGAAGACTAAGTAAGATACTTCCCACCAGAATGACAAAGACAAAACTAAGCACAAGTCTTTGAGTGACAGAAAAACGATTAATCAATGAAAACCTCCAAATTTACCATAAGGGGAAACAATAATCCAAGGAGTCAAAAACATCCTTGGATGAACCTTATAGTGGTTTTTTATTAGGCATTCCAGCACGACGAGGGTACTTGTTTGGAGTTTCTTTTTTCTTCTCGACAATGGTAATATGACGTCCATCACTATTTGGTAAATGGTAGTTATCGTTGAGAATAGGTTTGGCAAAAAGGAGATTCAAAGCATTCTTAGCTTCAGCCAATTCTTCATCGGCAGCCGCAGCCTTAAGTGCAATGAGATGTCCTCCGACCTTCAAAAAGGGAATGGTTAGTTCTGAAAGAATTTGCAGACGTGCAACAGCACGGGCGGTCACCATATCAAATTGAGCACGGAAAGCCTTATCTTGACCAAAATCTTCGGCACGTCCATGATAGAAGTGGACACCGTTAAGCTGCAGCTCATCGGCCAAGAGATTCAGGAAATTGATGCGTTTATTAAGAGAATCAATGATTGTCACATCAAGCTCAGGACAAAGAATTTTCATAGGGAGACTTGGAAAGCCAGCTCCAGCCCCAATATCTAGGAGTCGAATATCTTGATTTTTGATATGTCCTTGCAGAACAGGAGCCAACGAATCATAGAAATGCTTAAGGTAAACGTCGTTTTTATCTGTAATTGCTGTAAGATTAATTTTTTCGTTCCATTCTACCAACAGCTCAAAATATCGTTGAAATTGATCTTTTTGATGCTGACTTAGATTGAATCCCTGTTCTTGTAGAGCCTTGTAAAAATCTTCAGGTGTCATTTTTATATTCCTTTTAAATAGTTTCAATGCTCTTATTTTACCATAATTAGGGACTTTCATCTAACACCAAAAATGAGTGAAAATTAGGACTGAACATATTTGTCATTATCTTTTAAAGAAGTTCTAAGTTTAAGAAATATTAATATTTAAGGTATTATTTTTTCTTAAAAATCTGATATAATACTAATTAAGTCTAAAATCATAATTACCCGCTTAAATGAAAGTGATAATATGGGAACTTCAATGAAAAGCGGTTGTGGGGGATTATGGTCTTGTGGATTAAAAATCACTCCCAGTAGGGAAATTTAGTTTGAGGATTGACAATGATTTATCTTTCAGAAGTTAGAAAGTCTCCAGAAGGGCTTGTATTTAACGAGGCACCATTACTTTTGGAGTCTATTAAAGAACGCTATAATCAGGTTTTAAATCTTGAACAGATTCAAGCAAGTGGTCAGGTAGTCTATGATAATGGCTTGTACCTTTTGGATTATCAATTAGCTTATAATATTACATTACCATCTAGCCGTTCTCTTGAGCCTGTAACGCTTAGTTTTAACTATCCAGTCTCGGAAATCTTTATTCAAGAGGCAAATGCCCTTCTACAAAAGGAATTAGTCGAAGAAAATTTGGTTCTTATCTTGGATGGTGATGCTATTAATCTAGATGAGAGTATTTTGGACAATATTCTTCTTAATATTCCTATGAAAGTCTTAACACCAGAAGAAGAAAAAGGGCAGATTTCTCTTTCGGGAAATGACTGGGAAGTCCTGTCGGAAGAGGAATATGCAGCCCTCCAACAAGAGAAAAAAGAGGCAAGCAATCCTTTTGCCCAATTGAATGGTCTATTTGATGAAAATTAATTCAAAAAAATAAACTAAAAATGTTTGACAATTTTAAAACTGTATATTATTCTATCATTAGAAGTTAATTTTCAGATTTATTTGCTAAATAAATCGACAAACTTTTAAAGGGAAATGGAAGTCAAAAAAATGTAAGAAAGTGGAAAATACTTATTATGAGCAAACGCATTTTGATTGTTGAAGATGAGAAAAACCTTGCTCGTTTTGTCTCGTTAGAACTTCAACACGAAGGATACGACGTTGTGATAGCAGACAACGGACGTGAAGGACTTGAAATGGCACTTGAGAAAGATTTCGATCTTATTCTCTTAGATCTTATGTTACCTGAGATGGACGGTTTTGAAGTAACTCGTCGTCTCCAACAGGAAAAAGATACTTATATTATGATGATGACAGCTCGCGACTCAATCATGGATATAGTTGCCGGATTGGACCGTGGTGCTGATGACTATATTGTAAAACCATTTGCGATTGAAGAACTTTTGGCACGTATTCGTGCGACCTTCCGTCGTCAAGATATTGAAGCTGCTAAGAATGCACCGGCTAAAGCGTCAACTTATCGTGACTTGAAATTAGATGTTCAAAACCGTACAGTTGTACGTGGTGACGAAGCTATCCCATTGACAAAACGTGAGTTTGATTTGTTGAACACACTTTTGAGCAATATGGACCAAGTGATGACCCGTGAAGAACTTTTACTTCAAGTTTGGAAATATGATGATGCTATCAAAACAAACGTTGTAGATGTTTATATTCGTTACTTGCGTGGAAAAATTGATGTTCCAGGTAAAGAATCATATATTCAAACGGTACGAGGCATGGGTTACGTTATTCGTGAAAAATAAGTAAATTACAAGATAAATTATTTGGTAAAGTAACCATTAGAAAAAAGTTGACCATGACAACTGCTGTGGTCTTCTTTCTTGTATTGTCGATGTTCACCCTCGTTGTTGTTTTTTCAGCTAATACGCTTCTTTTACAACGTGAACGTCAAAAAGTAAATGCTACCATTTCAAAGGTTGTTACATACATTGAAAAAGACTGGGATTCTGATGAAGAATTAAGTCCAGAATCGCTCTTAGTGGCCCTTTATTCGCCTAAAAATATCTATGCATCGATTATTAATGGTGTGCTTTCTGAAAAGCATTCTTTGGATGGTCAAGTTGCGATTTCTAATAAACTCTATTCAAATCAGTTAGTCTTTGTTTATGACAAAAAAGGAACGTTTATCTTTACCTCTGAGGAGAATACAGACTCTCCACCAGGCATGTCTGAGATTAACAAACTAAAGTCAGTGTCTTACAAGGGAAAACGTGGCTTTTTGCTAGAGGTTCCAATTTATGGAAGGATAAAAAGACAATAGTTGGTTATGCCCTCAAAGAGCGTCTAATTTTCCTTGAAGTAAGGATGACGGTCTTGGTTATCGTAGTGACTGTAGTTGTCTTGACATCTATTCTTCGTCCGATGAGACAGTTACACTAGACTATGGGTGTTATCACCGATTCACCAAGCGATTTGGAGCTTCGTTCTAAGATTGAGAGTCATGATGAAATTGGTGATTTGGCGGTTAACTTTAACCGTATGATGGATAAAATCTAAGAGAACAATCAGATGCAGATGCGCTTCTTAAGTGACTTGAGTCACGAGTTGCGTACTCCGATTGCAGTTATCAAGGGACATATGGACCTCTTGCAATGTTGGGGTAAAAATGACCCTGAGATTTTGGAGGAAAGTCTTGAGGCTGCAAGCCATGAGGCCAACCGTATGACCATTATGATCAATGATATGTTGGATTCTATCCGAGTTAAGGGATCCTTTGAGAATCACAGAAATGATACTTGTGATTTGAATTCTTCAATTTGTACGGTTATTGGGAACTTCCATATTTTGCATGAAGATTACCAATTCTATCTCAATGACTTTGAAAGTTCTGAGCGTCCAGCACAGATTTACAGCCAACACTTTGAACAGACTATCACAATTTTGATTGATAATGCCGTCAAGTATTCACCTGTTGACAAGGAAATCCAGGTAACAATTAAAACTTTGGAAAATGAAATGCTGGTAAAGGTACAAGATAAGGGTGAAGGAATTTCTAAAGAAGATATCGAACATATCTTTGAGCGCTTCTACCGTTCAGACAAGGCACGTAATCGTACCACGACTCAATCTGGTGTGGGTATTGGTTTATCAATCCTTTACCAAATTGTGGAAGCTTACCGGTGCCGTATTGAAGTTAGTTCTGAATTGGGTGTCGGCACATGTTTCGACCTCTATATTCTTTTTGCAAGGGCAGAAACTACGCCACCACAACTTGAACTTTAAGTAAGAAAAAATGAGTGCTATAGCGACTCTCTTGATAAGCATGCCCTAGCTTAAGGCGTGCTTTTTACGTGCTTTTATGGTAAAATAGAGTACCGAATTTCGAAGATTGGTGGTGAAATGCATGCGTTGTCCAAAATGTCAACATAATAAATCTAGTGTTATCGATAGCCGTCAGGCAGAGGATGGGAATACCATTCGTCGTCGTCGGGAGTGTGATACGTGTCACACTCGTTTTACGACATTTGAGCGTGTGGAGGAAGTGCCACTTTTAGTTGTCAAAAAAGACGGTACGCGTGAACAATTCTCTCGTGATAAGATTTTCAATGGTATCTTGATGAGTGCACAGAAACGCCCAGTTTCTAGTGAGGATATTGAAAATGCTATCACTAGGATTGAGCAAAACATTCGCCGCAACCATGATGGAGAGGTTGATAGCGAAGTTATTGGGAATTTAGTCATGAAAGAGCTAGCTGACCTTGATGAGATTACCTATGTCCGTTTTGCCAGTGTCTACCGTTCTTTCAAGGATGTTGATGAAATTGAAGAATTACTTCAAGAAATTACCAAGACAGTACGTGCGAAAAAAGAGTCTAAAAAATGACACCTATTGAAGAATTTGTCTATGTTGGCAATCAGGTTATCGTTCCCGATCAGGCAAGTTTAATGCGTTGCTACTACCCTATCATTGGGAGTGAGAGTTACGCTCTTTACCAGTATTTTGTGGCTTTCTATGACAATGGAAATCACCGTCATAAGTTTGCGGCTATTTTGAATCACCTCAATTTTGGCATGCAACCCCTCCAGGAGGCCCTGGCCGTCCTGACAGCGGTGGATCTTTTAGCCTTCTACCAATCACCCCAAGGAATTTATGTTGTTGAGCTTAAGTCTCCTTTATCTATTGAGCAATTCCTCAAGCATGCGGTCTACAGCTCGCTTTTGGAACAAAAAATTAGCGAACCATCAGTAGATGCTTTAAAACCGGCAAGTCTAAGCAGTTTGCAAGATTTATCCAAACGTTTTTCAGATGTCTTTACAGATGAGCGTTTGGCTCAAAAGACCGTGTCAGACATCAAGCCTAAGAATTCATTTGATTTAATTAGCTTCAGAAATCGGATGCAGGCCGATGGTCTTGTCTTTGCAGATGAAAAGACAGATGTGCCTGAAATCTATAAATTGTCTGAAATTCATCATATGAATTGGTATGATACCTATCTCTTGGCTAAAAAAACAGCTGTGAACCATCAGATTATTGTCAAGCGTATGCAGGTGCAATTAGAGCAAGCGCAAGCTCAAAAATTGGGTGGTGACTCTGCTTTGACGGAGATTGAAGAAAAGATTCTTAGGGCAGTTAGGTCTGAAAAACCTATAGATTATTTACAAAGTGCCAAGGGTCCTGGTGGTGCTGTGACTAATTCTGAGAAGAAGATTCTCACAAATTTGGCACAAAGAGGCTTTATGGATGAGGTCATCAATCTCATGGTTGCCTATAGTTTGGGTAGGACACATTCAACCAATGTGAATAGAGAGTATATTTCTAAACTTGCTAATGATTTTGCCTTTAAGAAAATCATCAGTGCTGAACAAGGGCTTTTAGCTTTGCGTAGTGGTTACGATAAGAAATCAAAGCAAACTAAGGCTGATGCTAAGAAAAAAACAAATGTGCCGAGCTGGAGTGATCCTAATTATGACAATCAGACCAGCCAGGCCGAGCAAGCCAAATTGGACGAAATTAGACGTCGTGCTTTGGCTAAACTAGAAAAAGGAAAGGAGTAGCCCATGGAAAGAGTCGGACAAACCCTCAATCGATCGGGTCATTACGGGTCTGCTAATGCAACAGATTTAACCAAGCAAATCTTAGCAGATCCAAGAGTGGCACGTTTTATTCAAGAGCATGGCTTAAGTCAGGATGAAATCAAGCGTAGTCTCCCTAAGTTTAATCAATTCTTGGTGGAATGCCGTAAGGTCAAAGAAGGTGATGTCTCCTACATTGCCAAGGGGTATAAGCCAATTCTAACCATGAATGAGGGCTACGCCGATGTGACTTATAAGGAGACACGTCAGCTCAAAGAGCAGCAGGAGCAACAGGCCATTGCCAATCGGATTAACTTGGTAAGTCTCCCTCAATCTTACCGTAAGATTACTTTTGCGGATATCGCTTTAGACGATGTGGCTCGTGTTGATACCTATGAGAGTCTTGTAGAGTTTGTGGCTGATTATCCAAGTTCAGATCAAAAGGGTCTCTACCTCTATGGTGACATGGGAGTTGGAAAGTCCTTTATGTTGGCTGCCATGGCTCATGAACTTTCAGAGACCAAGAAGGTTGCTACGACCATTATCCACTACCCATCCTTTACCATTGATGTTAAAAATGGTATTAAAGATGGTTCTGTTAAGGAACAAATTGATGCTGTAAAAGAGGCAGAAGTCTTGGTTTTAGATGATATTGGTGCAGAGCAATTCTCTTCTTGGATTAGAGACGATGTTTTGCAGGTCATCCTCCAGTATCGCATGATTGAGGAGCTACCGACCTTCTTCACGTCTAACTATAGCTTTGCGGACTTAGAAGCTAAGCTATCCAATGGACGTCAGGGAGATGAAACGTGGCAGGCTAAACGAGTCATGGAGCGAATCCGTTTTCTAGCCAAAGAGGTTCACCTGAGAGGCGTTAATCGTCGTTAAGTTGGCCCCAATAAATGATAAAAAATGACCGATTTTGCTTTCCTTGTGGAAGGTAAGGTTGCTAAACGAAGAAAGGAATCCCTGTTTTAACTAGGGACTTAAACATATGACATTACCTACAGTTGCTATCGTGGGTCGCCCCAATGTTGGGAAGTCGACCCTATTTAACCGAATTGCGGGTGAACGTATCTCTATTGTCGAAGACGTCGAGGGGGTGACACGTGACCGTATTTATACTTCTGCTGAATGGCTTAACCGTCAGTTTAGCTTGATTGATACGGGTGGTATTGATGATGTTGATGCCCCATTCATGGAGCAAATCAAGCATCAAGCTGACATTGCCATGACTGAAGCAGACGTTATTGTCTTTGTTGTTTCAGGTAAGGAAGGCGTAACAGATGCGGATGAATACGTTGCTCGTATTCTCTATAAGACTCATAAGCCAGTTATTCTAGCTGTCAATAAAGTGGATAACCCTGAGATGCGTGCAGACATCTATGATTTCTATTCTCTGGGACTTGGGGATCCCTACCCAGTTTCATCTGTACATGGTATTGGTACGGGGGACGTTCTTGATGCTATCGTTGAAAATCTCCCAACAGAAATTGAAGAGGAGAATCCAGACATCATTCGTTTTAGTTTGATTGGGCGTCCAAATGTCGGAAAATCAAGCTTGATTAATGCCATTTTGGGCGAGGACCGTGTGATTGCTAGCCCAATTGCTGGTACGACTCGCGATGCCATTGATACAAACTTTGTGGACAGTGAAGGTCAAGAGTATACCATGATTGACACCGCTGGTATGCGTAAATCTGGTAAGGTTTATGAAAATACAGAGAAATACTCTGTCATGCGTTCTATGCGTGCCATTGACCGTTCTGATATTGTTCTTATGGTTATCAATGCAGAAGAAGGTATCCGTGAGTATGACAAGCGTATTGCTGGTTTCGCCCATGAAGCTGGTAAAGGGATTATCATCGTAGTTAACAAGTGGGATACGATTAAGAAAGATAACCATACGGTTACTAACTGGGAAGCAGATATCCGTGACCAGTTCCAATTCTTGAGCTATGCGCCAATCATCTTTGTATCAGCTGAGACCAAACAACGTCTTAACAAGTTGCCAGAGATGGTTAAACGCATCAGTGAAAGTCAAAACCGTCGTATTTCATCGGCTGTCTTGAATGATGTTATCATGGATGCCATTGCCATCAATCCAACACCAACTGACAAAGGAAAACGGCTTAGGATTTTCTACGGCACACAAGTTTCGGTTAAACCACCAACATTTGTTATCTTTGTCAATGAAGAAGAACTGATGCACTTCTCTTATATGCGTTTCTTGGAAAATCAAATTCGTCAGGCCTTTGGTTTTGAAGGGACACCAATCCACTTGATTGCTCGCAAACGTAAATAAAAAAGAGACCAACCAGAATAGAATCGTTATGGGTTGGTCTTTTAGTACTTTAAGGAGAAAACGATGCTAGAAAAAGTTCAAGCTTACTTATCCAAACAAGGGGTTAAGTATGTCAAACCTGAAAAGGCGGGGCCGCATCAGGAAGAGATGGTGGTGCTCAAAGCTTTAGGCCAAGCTGCTCGCAAGGAAATGCAGGTCTTATCAAAAGTTCTAGAGGACCGTCTAGCCCCCTTTAAAATGGATCGTGTCAGCAATTGGGCCAATCAGGCACAAATATGTCGGCCACACTTTTGGTGCTATTACAGGGCCCCTGAGGATAGTTTAGACGATGTTGCCATGGCGATTCGACTTTATGGTCAGCCTGAAAAATGGGGGATTTCAGTAGAAGTTAGCTTTGTCGAACGTAAAAAATCAGATACCACTCTAGCTAAGCAACATAAGGTCCTAGACTTACCGATTGCACCCTCTCTATACTATTTTGCCCAGGAAAATGGTGTCAGTCATCGTGTGGAAGGAACTGAAGAAAATCGTCAGATGCTTAAAGAAGCAGTTAGAGATGGTCGTGTTCGTAAGGTATTGGTCAAATATGATGTCCCTGTGACTGCTAGTGAAATAATGGAAGAGTTGGTAGAAGAACTCGCTGATGGGTTCTATAAGTTGAAACCATACTACGAGGAAGCTAATCAAAACTAAAAACTTCGTTTTAATATTGAACTTTTTACTATTAGTTGGATTATTTAATTGGTATAGAGTAATTAAAATATATTTTTGAGATGGAAACATTGTAAGTTCTAAAAGAATTGTGAATAAATTGAACGTGTTATTAATAAATTTATTTTTAAATCTGTATTGATTGTTTGCATTCTACATAAATTGTTTATGCTATAATTAAGTATATATAACAAAGGAGACGTCTATGGAAAAAGATTACAATCAAAATAATTTGGCTAATTACTCAAAATATAATTCTCCGGTATCAATTAAGACTAGACGAAAGAATAGATGGGTAATCTGGAGTTTATTGGTCGTTCTAGTAATCTCTGCAATTTCATTTGGAGGATATTATGTCTATTCGATTAAGAATAGTGTAGATGGTGTGTGGACACTTACTGATGATAGCAGAAAATCACTGTACTCTAACCCAAGTGGGGAATATAATGAAGAACTTGTAATTAAGGGTAATTCTTTTCAGATGATTACGAGTCTTAAATATTTTAAAGAAAGTGATTTTAAAAAGGAAAAAGATGATTATGAAAAGGATAAATTTTATAATGTAGATGAAAGCTCTAAGACCATCTCTTGGTATTCTGCTAAGGGAACTATAAATAAGAAAAATTCAAAAATTTATTTTTATAGTAGATTGGAGAACAACAAAAATAAATGGGAATACCACTCTACGGCGAAATTTAATCTGAATAAAGGTATGATTTCTATTTCTCAGATAGATTCATCGATAGGACCAAGTAATTTGTATTTTATAAAAGTTAAAAGATAGATAAAAAAATAAGAATTATAAGAGATTGTTGTGCTGACCCCAAAAAGTTAGACAATTAATTTAAGTAAAGGATTTAGTTCTGTATTGCACAGGCCTAAATCCTTTTGTTTTACCTTACTGTATTTGGTGTAATAATCAATATAGTCTATAAAAGCTTATTCAAAAGGATAAACGGTAATAATAGGTTGAATGAGAAAGATTAATAATCTTTAGAAAAATATCTAAATATAACTTTGTTATCGATTCTCAGACAATTTCTGTTTTTATCCTTGATTTTTATAAACTATAGACCGTGAACATTCACCTCAAATTGATTTGAAAGCCGTTTAAAGCTACATTCTTGGCTTCTTAAGTCATAAATTTGGACTTTATCTTCATTAGTTAATTTCATAATAAAACACTCCAAAAGTTAGACAGAAAAATCTAACTTTTGGAGTGTAGTTTAGATGTGAATGGAGTTTCTGCTTATTTCGGTGAAATCACTTCAGCACCGCCCATATAAGGACGAAGGATTTCAGGGATAGTTACTGAACCATCTTCGTTTTGGTAATTTTCAAGTATAGCGGCTACCGTACGTCCAACAGCAAGTCCTGAACCGTTAAGAGTGTGAAGAAGTTTTACTTTAC
>ERZ773269.1844-NODE-1844-length-18055-cov-10.566444_pt1 | contig 18055 bp, 12 predicted proteins | sample MGYA00511958_ERZ773269 | MGnify/ENA primary metagenome ERZ773269 (study PRJEB29015, sample SAMEA2737761) | human gut metagenome | biome: human gut; feature: human-associated habitat; material: faeces | place: China | collected 2012 ... | reverse complement strand
CATCGTGTGATAGCCGACCGTCTGGGCAAGCTTTTGTTCAGATGGTCTTTTTTATCGCCTTCTCGTAACAAATGCTTCTTTATCTATATCTGAAAATCTCACCTATATGAAAGGAGTTTTCTTATGAGAAATCGTTGGTTTATTGCATTAGCAGCCATTGGTTTGCACATATCCATTGGTAGCGTATATGCATGGAGTGTACTCACACGTCCTATTATGGCAGATATGGGTTTTACTTTATCGCAAACAACATGGACATTCTCATTAGCCATTTTAATGCTCGGACTATCTGCGGGCTTTCTTGGATCCTTTGCAGAAAAAATTGGTCCTAAGAAAAGTGGACTTCTTGCTATGTTATTCTGGGTAACCGGATTATTCGGTACAGCCTACGCACTTAGCATACACAATCTTACCTTACTCTATCTCTTCTACGGCATCATCGGTGGCATTGGACTAGGCATTGGTTATATAACACCAGTTTCTACACTCGTGAAATACTTTCCAAATCACCCAGGATTTGCTACTGGTTTAGCTATTATGGGTTTTGGGTTTGCTTCTCTCATTGCAGGGCCTCTTATGCAATACCTTGTGGCTCAGGTTGGATTGGTGGATACTTTCATTATTCTCGGTGTAATCTATCTCGTAATTATGGGCGCCTCTTCGCTCTATTTGAAAGCACCTCAACCGAAACACCCAACTCGAACTACGAAAGATAAATCCACCATGTACGTTCATACCCATGGCATGCTAGCCAATGATGCCATGAAAACTTGGCAATTCAGGGCCCTTTGGTGGGTATTCTTTATTAATATTACCTGTGGTATAGGCCTACTATCCTTAGCGTCCCCTATGGCGCAGGAAGCCATTGGTATGACACCTGCAGCAGCTGCATCGCTAGTTGGTATCATCGGTATCTTCAATGGCGGGGGGCGTATTGCATGGTCTACTATTTCCGATTACCTTGGACGAGCACAAACTTACATACTATTCTTTATTATAGAAATCGTCGCATTCTATTTACTTGCCCAAACCAATAGCGCGCTAACATTTCAAATTTTAATCTTTCTCATTATCACTTGCTATGGCGGCGGATTCGCCTGTATGCCAGCATATCTTGCGGATCTCTACGGTATACGCCAACTTTCTACCATTCATGGCCGTATTCTAACTGCTTGGGGATTGGCAGGCATCGTTGGCCCTATGCTCGTATCATATTTTCACGAAGCAGGATATGGCTATACTACAGCCTTAGTATGCTTTGCTCTTCTATTCGTGTTAAATACAGTTATTGCTATAATCTTAAAAATATATGGCAAACGAGAGTTACACAACTAATAACTCCATTTAAATATGAAAAAAGGCCCGACATAGATGTCAGACCATTTCTTCAATTTTAAATACTAGAAGCAAAGTCTGGCGACCAAACCATTTATGCCTCACTTGGGTATAAATTATATCATATCTAAACAGGGAAAGAAATCATATGATTGCTTTCCCTGTTTGTTTCTATAAATCTTCATTATTCAAATGAATGGCAATATCTTATTCTCGTTACGCAACTCATGGATTTACTTAAAAATCCTCCAAAGTATATACAGGTAGGTATCTTTGTGCAAATGCAAGATTTTTATTGAGTTCTGCCCATTTCACCGCATCACCAATAACATAGATATATTCCCTTGCTCTTGTAAAAGCTACATTTACATTGTTAGCATTAACCCATTTTATAGCACCATTAGCAGAGTCGTCGCTCTGACAGCCTAACATATAAATAACGACTTTAGCTTCTTTACCTTGGAAGGTATGAACCGTACCGATATTATCATCTAACCAATCTTTCTTATTATCCTCTTTAGTCCAGTTCACAATATCATGACTGAGGGATGCCATATACTTTTTAAAACCATATGCCACACTGGTAAATGGTGTAATGATAAAAATATCTTTAAATTTGGTATTTCTTGCTCGTAACTTTTGAATCAATTCAAAAGCAATTTGGCCTTGTACTTGTATATATCTATCTTTACCCGTAGTAGATTTAATATTACTTCCATCATAAGTTATCCAACAGCTCGCTTTGCATGGCTCAATAGGCTCTTTCGGATTGATAGTCTTATTAATCATAAAACCACCATAAGATAACTCATTAGCGACTGTAAACATTGGATCTTTACAGCGTCTATGAATAACGAGTGGACAACCAACCCAAGATTCGGAACCATCAAGATTTTTGATAATGCCTGCAAATGGATTTTGTGCATCAGCTAAACTTTGTACAGATAGCTCTTTACTCCGATATTTACTAATACCTTCGCCACCAATTTTTTCGACAAACAAATCCTGTACAGTTTGTACCGGTTCAATCTGTTTAGGATCACCAACTACTATTGCCTTTTGCGCACGAAATAATGCCCCTACAAGCATATGAGGTGACGCTTGTCCTGCTTCATCGATAATAATTGTACCTAACGAACTTTCAGATTTACAATTAATCAAAAATCTCTCCACAGCAGCAAAGGTGGAGGAAATAACAGGTACTGCAATCATCAAGGAATTAAGTAATGCAGGGAATATGGCATCAAGGTCAAAATTTTTCTGTAAATTTTTCCTATCATTTAATGAGCCCCAATACTGACTAAGTAATTGCATATTTTTTCTGAAAGCATCACTCATAACAACAGCCTTTTGCAATTGTAAAGCATCATATAACAAATGCTCTCTACATTCATTTAAGTAGTTGCACATATATAAGAACGCTGTATGGGCCTCTGCTCGGTCCTCATCAGGTGACATTAAATTTGATGCTATATCATCAAAACAATGTAACGTGTCTTTATTATCAGTTTTTAATATACCTAAAATATCTTGCTGTGTTTCTTCTATTTTTTGAAGAGTATTATCAAGCCCTTTAATATCAGCTAATAAACCATCTTTCGTATTGATTATAGATTCACGCTCATTAACCAACTGGTGTAATGCATCTAATTCACCTTTAACATTTTGAAGCTTTATAGTCTCGTCTTCAATAACTGATAACAATGCAGCATTACTCATGGCTTCTAAAATAGACCAGTTGGTAGCACTCCAAATCTTATCAATAATAGAACGTTTGCTGTTCAACTCTATTAATTTAGACTCAATACTATTTTTACGCTCTATCAACTTCAACAAGTTATCATCTAAATCATCATACTTACTTAATTGTTCATTGATTACAAGAACTTCCTCTTTTAATTTATCGATTTTACCCTTTAATTCTTGAATCAAATGAATATTCTCTTCATAGGCTGTTACATAAGTAAATAATGCTTTTACAAGATTATGTTGAGCCTGAAACTGTTTCTTGGCATTTTCAAAAGCATCTTGAGCACTAGGCATACGCATAATAGAGGACATATCTAAGGATAATACATCTAATACTGGCATAAATGTGTTTATATTAGACTTCTTACCAAGTCTCGCAGAAATTAGGCCCCATTGTTCATTACTCTCCGCTAAACGATCCGCTAAAAAGGTAAAATATACCTCTCTCGATTTAACGTATTCATAATTCTTATCCTTAGCAAAACAAGATAAATCAACCTGTTGGTCTGCGGACCTTGGATTAAACAATGTAGACCCATTCGTTCCCTCTTTTATAGAGGAAATATTAGGTAATTCTAATGTAATATTTTCGACAGCCTTGTTATTTGATGAAAGCACCAGCATGCCATATACGGCAATATCACTAGGTATATCATAGTAAAAAGATGTCCCATCCCGACCCATAACTTTCTTAAAGATATCGTTTACATTATTACCTTCACAAAACTTAGCAGCACGTTCAACAATATTGCTAGCAATTATATCTTTTAATAATGTTGTTTTTCCTGTACCTGGAGGTCCATTAACAGAAAAGATACCCTTAGGACTCGCCTTAGCAATATTAACAGCAATTTGCTGCATAAATGACAAATTAAACTCAGACGGCCATCTACCATATGGTAACACCTTCGGATTATACCATTTACGCATCTGTTCAGTATCTTTCAACAAATCATAATGCTCAATATCTTGATTAAGACTATTGATATAAGACAATACCTTATCATCATCCTTTAATGTATCAATATGTTGTAACACCAACTGTAAATCATCAAGGAAGAAACTAGACTTTAAATCATTAATAGGCATTATATCAGCTTTAACAAGCTGAATCTCCTCTTCCTTAAAACCGCAATAACCATAGATATCACCGGCACGAAACATTGTAACGCCCATAGTATCCAAGATATGCTCTTGTATATACGCATTGATCACACGTGCAGCCTTATCAAGGGATACCTTTTCCTCAGGAAGATTAAAACCATCCTCGATTTCTTTAACAACCTCATCCCAGCCATCTAGCTTAATATCTTTAAACTCCACATCAGGCTGAGACATCATTTGATGAATCACCCAAATAAAAGGAGCAATTTGTAGACTCCCCTCTTTATAGTATCCCTCCGCATCAACGATAAATGATGCACTATACACATTTCCTAAATATGGTTTTTCAGGATATTCAATTTCTAATTTATCAATGAAAGCCTCTAATATTTCAGTCCCTTTAACTACACATAACAGAACAGCATGTTCATCGTCTAAAACATATTCCTTTTCATCCTTAAAATATTTAATCTCATCAATAATAGAGTAATTATAAGGATCATTTGGTAAGGGTACTACATACGTAGAAACACGTGAATTAGTTCTTTTCCAATAAGATTTTATTACAGACTGTTGATAAATAGTAGTTGTATCATTCTCAGTAGTAAATACAAGCTCATTAACATACTTCTTAGAAATTGCTTTATACTTAGGAACCTCTTTCGGTTGCAAACATTCAAGTGAATACCAATACTTTATAATTTGCTTTGCAGTATCTTTCATCTATACCTACCCTCTCTTTAGACTAATGAAAACATTATACAGGTAGAATGAAGGAATTTAATGAAAATTTTTAGCCAAGATAACCTTATATTATCGAATATCAATTTATTGTATTAAGGTTTCTATTTATAAGGTACTCATCGAAGGCCTTTAAATAGTTTAAGATTCAATTATTAAATATCATTAATAGGTAGAGCCTTTAACTATATCTTAATATAATTAGTCAAATATGATTATGTCTCTTGAAAAACTAACTTAACCATTTGACGAATTAATCTATTATTCAAATATAAATAACATGAAACCATTTTTTGCTTAACAACATCATTATTATTTGATAAATGCAAAATATCATTATACACAGGGCTTAATATGTAATAAATTTCGGGGACTTCGAGATTATAAGAATCTGCAAATTCAATTTTCCCTTTCGTTGTATGCTCTTCAATTAACTTATCTCTTAGATTGGGCGAGACTTCATTATAAATCATCTTTTCAATTTTAATTCTTATTGCTAAAGCCACTTTTATAGGATCAAAAGTATTCGAATCAGAAACTAAATATTTATCAGTTACCTCCTGAAATAACTCCTTATATAACTCAAAGTTGTTAGTAATATCTCCCAACGATATTTCATAATCAGACAAATTACACTCTTTATTACAGTAATGTAAACAGAATTTCTCAATTACCTTCTTTTTGTCAGAGTCTTGTAGTGATGAGCGTAATTTAATCACTTTAATAAGCTCACTATTAAAATCAAAAGCTCGAGAATGACTTATATAATAATGTATCTTTTGTTTTTTGAAGACATATGTTTTAAAAACCTCAGGGTCAAGATGAGTTAAAATCAGTGGAAATAATAGCTTATTATTCTTTTTACAGCTTTTTATAAAGTTACTAAGGTAGTATTGAACTGCCAAAAGATTCCCACCATCTAAATAATCAAAGATTTCATCAATTACTAATAAGCCAATATTTTTCTTAAAGTTAATTTCAAATTTTATCAAATTTCCAATAAAACATAAAATATCACGTTCACCATTCGACATCATTTTGGGACTAAAAAAATCTATAATTAATGAATTATTTTTAACCTTAGATACAATCGTTCTTCCTGTCGTATTGAAAATATTAATGTGTTCATCGATACGTTTTTTGTCATATTTATACTTTGAATATTTAAACGATTTATCTATAATTTTGCCATCAATTAATAATTGCTCTCCACAAAAATTAATAACTTGAATTAATGTTGTAATTATTACATCAATATCATCTGTTTTTATAAACGCTTTTATAATATTTATAACTTGAATAACATTAACGTTATTCATTATAAAGGTTTTGGCCCGATTAAAAGAATCATTATTTATGTTAGAGGTTCTAATACCATCTAAATATACATTAAAAGCATTTTTTATCTTCTTTTGATCAAAACATTTTTTTATTATATTTTTATTATTATAAATACTCTCCAAAAAATTATAATCCAAAAATATATTACTTAAATTTATTAAATAATTTCTTTTTAAACGATATAATTTACATATAATTTGATACTTATAATTAAGTACACACTTTTCAGGAATATTTTCATATAATTTAATTCCATCTATTGCTAAATCTGCAGTACTAAATACACTTCCCGAAGCATAGTGATTTACTTTTCTAGCATTTAAAGAGCTATTAATTACAAAAATGTCCATATGCTTACTTATTTCAGATTTGCTTTTATCTGAAATATATATACCATTGTATATTCCATCTAATTTTATAGTTACTCTAGGTTCAAAATCTGATTTATATAAATCTTGACTATCCAATTTTATTGTTCCATGTGCAACTCCCTGTAATGCAGTCGCAAGACTACTTTTTCCACTACCATTTGGCGCTACAATAATATTAAAACTATTAGCATCACAGTTTTGAAATTTTAATTTGAAAGATTCATTTCCAGATCCGAAACTTTTTATATTTTCAAAATTAATATAATTTATTTTATTCATAAAACAACCTTTCATTTAATAAAACTTGGGAACAGCGTAAGTTGGGGGAAACATTTGAATACCTACAAAATAATACTTTGTCTAGAGACTCATTAAATTATAAAAAACCCAATGTAAAGAATATTCATTATGGTGATATCCTTGTTAAATTTGATGAGATACTAGACGGATCTAGTAAAGATATACCTTATATTAATTCTGAGTTTGATTTATCTAAATTTAGTAAATCATTACTCCGAGATGGGGATATCATCTTTTCGGATACAGCTGAAGATGATACTGTTGGTAAAGCGATTGAGTTGCAGAATGTAAATGCGCCATTTATTCTTGGTGGTTTACATACAATCCCTTGTAGACCACTAATTCCATTTGGTAAAGGTTATTTAGGTAATTTTTTTAATTCAAATTCTTATAGGATGCAGCTTAGACCATTAGTTCAGGGCATAAAAGTTAGTTCGATATCTAAATCTGCCTTGAAAGATACAATGATTGAATATCCAAAAAATCTAGATGAACAAGAAAAAATTGGTAGTTTATTTTACCATATTGCTAAAATGATTACCCTTCATCAGTAAAAGCCATTTCTATATAATAATTCTCATGCTAATCCAGCCATAGACCGCATCACTAGATCAATATCTCTATTTTCCATTTCTTGAATAATATGTATATATGTTTTTTGTGTTGTCGTCATACTCGCATGCCCAAGTCTTCTTGCGACACTTGCAATCGACACTCCTGCAAAGAGTAATAGTGAAGCATGTGTATGTCGTAATCCATGAATTGATATGACTGGTATTCCCAACTTTTTACAATACCGTTCTAATACACCATTTATTGTCGAATTGAATACACGACCTTTAACAAATATAGGCTTATCTTCAGGTAAGCCTTTAATTAGTTCTGAGAACTTTATGATTGTTTGCCAATCAAGCTGTATTTTTCTCACTGATGAGCGATTCTTCGTTGGCAGGAATCCACCATTTCCTTTATAATCCCACGTTTTATCCACAATCAATGATTGATGTGAAAAATCAAAATCCTTTGGTGTTAATGCTAAAGCTTCTGAAAATCGCATCCCAGTTTTTGCTATTATCAATATCAACCAATCCCAGTTAATCTCGGATGTCAACTTCAAGTTAACTAACAAGGTATGTAATTCAAACTGATTTAGATATTTGATTTTCTTTATTCTCGGTGACCGACCTTTTATAATAGCCTTCCGCGTCGGATCCCTATCAATAAATCCTTCATCTACTGCATCCAATATAGCTGCTTTAATTTGATGATGAAAGTCCATTGTTGTTTGTCGTTCATGAAACTCTGCATAATCATTTAATAATTGTTGATACGATATTCTGTTTAATTGTGAAAGCTTAAGTTCAGGAACTAATTTTTTTAACCATAATAGAGTTATCTCATATTTTCGCATTGTTACATTACGAATAGCCCCTTCTTTATAAATTCGTATCCACTTTTCATAATAAATATAAAATAGTTCGGATTTTTCCTCTATTGTCAACATAATTCCACCCCACCATTTACGCTGTTCCCACATAGAAATGGCTCTTGCTGATGAAGGGTAATATACTGATCCAACTTATAAAAGAATCGACCTATTGTAGATTCTTCTTCAGATAATGTAGACATAACTATAGTATTTTTAATGGTACCTAAACCTAAATTTTTTATAGTTGTACCCGTCAAATTCTTATAAAAATAACTTTGTATTACATTACCTTGTAGTTGATAAAACAAAAAATCTCTATTTATATTTTTAGGGGTAATATAAGCTACACTTTTTCCTAACATGATATTTTCATTATTATATCTAGCAAGTGTTCCTATCGTGCCATTAATTGACATTAAAATAGCTGTACTATCTAATCGTCTATCATCATTACCTAAAGCTTCAAATGCTACCTTTTTTGTTTCTTCAGTAACAGAAACTTTATTATCAACTAAATTATTGCCATTAATAAAATAATAGCTCCCATTTTCATCATATTTAGGTGTGCCATGTAATCCATCACCTATAAATATCGTTAATTCATCTAACTTACGCTGTTCCCAAGAAAATAAAAAGCCGTATTAAACACCATATAATGTCTAATACGACCAAATCTAAACGTTTCTGACCATATACGGACAAAACTTCGGATATTCTTTTATTAACAAATATACTATAAGATTTTATGTTGCTACTTCAATTCATCTCTTAACGGTATAACTTCATCAAACAAACATACTTCCCATGCTTCTATCATGTGTTGAGGATATGAAAATGGATCAGAATCGGGGTGTTGTTGTACATATACAGGATAGTTAGCACTGCCTACTATTCTATTTTTATTGTATATATCTTCACCTAGTGTAGATTGATTTACAGAAACCATAAGTTCATCCGGATCAACACACCATATTGATGCAAAGGATTCAACAATAGAGTCATAAGCTTTAGTAAAATATTCTCTTTTTATTTTCAATAGATTACTATCTTTATCTATCACCTGTGTATCAATATCATCAAGAATATGTTTATAAATAGTACGGACTGATTCACTCTTATTCAACTTTGTTAAAGCATCTTCAATTTTTGCACGAGTGTCTTGACTGTTCGCCTCATATTCACTTAATAAAGCATCTATATAGCTCTTATCAACAGTATATGTCTGTACTGTACTAGAATCAAAGAAATCAATTAATTCAATACCAGGTTCATTCTTATCATCAGGTTTTAAGGATGCTTTTATCGTATTATATAAGCCAATATTGTCTTCTATAATTGCAATCTTTTTAGAAAAGGTACCATGTTTGTCATTATCAAGTTCTATGTTAAAGTCATCATATGAGGCAATAGCACGATAAGCTTTATTTAAATCCTGGAAGCACTTCACAAAGTTAATTCGATCTGAAACGGGAGCATATTCAGTAATAGGATTATTTGGATTTATAGCCTCTAATTTTACTAAAGCTGTATATGCAGCATTAAACTTCTTTTTAGATTCTTCATATGTTGGGTAGATCAAACTACTATTATTATTCGTTTGAGAATACAACCGCGTTGCTGCATATACATGTTCCTTCATCGTCGCAGGTTTTCTAAAGGTTGTAATCAAACCTTTATCTTTTCCTTTATATGTTCGATTAGTTCTAGAAAATGCTTGTATGAGTCCAGCATATTGTAAGTTCCGATCTACAAACAAGGTTTGACATCTAGGAGCATCAAATCCTGTTAATAATCGATCTACAACAATAACTAAATCTAAATGTTTACCAAATTCTTTAAACTCACCCTTTTTACGCGCTAACCTATTGTTAATGTCACCATTATAACGATTAATACTTTCAATAGACCAAGAGGTCCCAAACATCTGATTATACTCATCAATAATCTCAGCCATTTCAGTTTCTTTTAATGCTGAATCCTTTGTATTTTCCTCTAAAGAGTATGTAATTGCCACACGTGGAAAATCTGGATCATTCATAACCGCACCCTGGCGCAAAGGATTATTAGGAAACTGTGTTTCTAACCAGTTCTTATCGGCTGTAAATTTCTTAATTGCCTTATAATAACGCTTCGCCATATCAATGGAACTAGTTGTCAAAATAGCAGACATTGTTGGCTTACCATCTTTGAATACAAATTTACTATATGCATTGTTAGGGCTTAAAATTTTGCGAATTACAGATTGAATATGGTCATCTGACTCATAATGTGTACTCTGTAAATATTGCTCTTTATCAATATCCTTCATAGATTCAATAGTAGACACTAGCTCCTCATCGGTATAATTGATATTTTTTTCTTCCGAACGCATTGCTCGATACACTACATTCGCCAGTTCATCCTGATGTATAGTAGATTCATGTTCTACCTGAAATCCCAATACAGATCCATCTTCAAGCGCATTTTTTATAGTATATCGATGTAAAACTTCTCCATATTGATCATGTGTAGTGCGGGCATATTGACCATCAGAACTCTTTTTATTCTCCTCAAAAATAGGTGTACCTGTAAATCCAAACCATGTCGATTTTGGAAATACTTTTTTAATATCATCCATATTTTGAGCACTAATAGCTCTATGACATTCATCAACAATAAATACAATATGTTTTCCTCGAAGGTTAGCAAGTCTTCCTGGTTCTTTTTCTTGCAAGTATTCAACAGCCTTATTTAGTTTTTGGCGTGTAGTCACAATTACTACATTAGAACTTGAATCCTGTTTAAGAGCATTTGAAAGCTCCTCGGTATTCCCCGTGCCGACTATAAGTGTATTTTTGTTAGTATTTACACCTGTTGAGTAAGCAGAGGCAAATTTAGTAAACTCTGATGTCGTTTGATTATCTAAATCTTTTCTATCTAACAGCATAATAGTTCTATCTATCCCACTCTTTTGGGCAAGTAGTTTTGTAGATACAAAACTAGTTATAGTCTTACCTGAACCAGTTGCATGCCAAATATAACCAGATTGATGTTTACTTGCAGCCTCAAAAATTGCTTCTATAGCATGAATTTGGTATGGGTGTAAGACCATTAATATCTTACTGCTTACTTCTTCACTAAGAATCATATATTCAGATACTAATTCATGAGCTCTTGGAATATTTAATACCTGCTTTACAAACTCATTAATATTCTCAACCCTTGTGTTATCTCGAGTTCGCCAACCAAACATAAATTTTTCTTGTAACTCACCTTTTGGAGCAGCAGCCATATATCGAGTCGTTTGTTCATTAGACATAACATATAGCTGTAGCGTTTGGAATATAGTATTTGAAAATGTCCCTTCATCAATATATTTTTCTATTTGATAATAGGCTTGCTTAACCCCATCCTTTGCTATGGCTGTTTTTAATTCTATTTGAATAATCGGCAGACCACCTATCAATAAAGTAATATCAAATCGACGACTTCGTTCTTCTAAGTTAGATTTATTTTTTGCAATTTGATGTACTATTTCATAAGAAGAAAAACCACCATTTTTTTCAATACTAGAATAAATAATTAACTCTATACGCCCTAAACCATTATCTCTTTCCAGAACAACTGAACACTTTCCCTTTTCACCACGCAGCCATTTTGCGGCTTCAAAAGGCGTTTTAGTATTTGCCAATATTTCTGATCGAATTCGCTCAAACTCACTATCAGTTAACATATTATCATTAAGTTCACTTTTATTTCGAATCTCAATAATATTACGTAAATTGTTCCATAAATCTTCTTCTGTTTTTAAATCCGACCGAAAAGTCCATTGTCCATGTTGTGCACAAAGTAAATCAATTAGATTTTGTTCGAGCTGAGCTTCTTTTGTATTATTTAATTTCCCCATATAGTTATCCCTGTAATTCTATACAAACATTTTTTGAAGCAAGCCTTTTTTTACTTCTTGTAACCTTTCTAACTTACGCTGATGAAGGGTAATATACAAATCTAAACTATAAAGTAGATTAGAAATTTTATTTTGCTCATTAATAGTAGGTAAATCTATGGTACCCTTACACAACTTATCATAGTAGAAATATAATCTAACGCCACCCTCTTGGTACTTCTCAATCAAACGATTAAATTGATTTGATTTAAACCAGTGCCATAAGAATTTATCATTGACTATATCTGTAGTCTTAAAAACCTCATACAATGAACTAACAATAACATTATTAGGCTTATCATAATAACCAATTGATCCAACATTAATTCTGGCCGGATTATAAGCAAAAGAGTTTTGACTTACAATATAATACATGCTTTTATCAGCAGTTTTCATTGTTCCACCATTCTCAAATTGTTCATCCTGAGGAATAAAACCAAACTCATTAGAAATTGAATAGCTCTCATAGGGTTTGTTTTCTTTATTTTTTATACCTGATAAATATGTAATATCTGAAAACTTACGCTGTTCCCAAGCATCAGTAAACCCTTTAAATCTAACCCCTGGAATTTGACTTCCATTTCTTGGAAATAATTTTTGTAACAATGATTTTTTAGCTAAATTGAGTTTTTTAAGCTTACACTGATGAAGGGTAATAATACTATCTATTTTTGATAATACAGCGGAAATCAGGTTTTGTTCTTGGCCCGAGCTAGGTATCGATATACTTTGTTCAATTAATTCAGTTTTTGTAATCCCTTTTATTGATGTTCCTTGAAGTACTTTGGCATTTTCTTGCATTAATCGATATAGTTGATATGCAAGAAATTTAATATCACTTCCATCAAAATCACTCAAAGACAAAAAATCTTGACTAGTAGTAAAATCTTGATTTATTACTGCAACTTTACCAACACCCACTCTCGTAACTAAAGCAATTGAATCACGAGAGATCAATTTAGCTGCTGAATTCTTTAACGCATTATTGTTAATAAATTTATTTATATTAACATGCACAATATCACCTTCAACTAAATCTGATGACTGTATCCAAGGTATATTACCACTCCAATATTCAGGATTAGCTGTTTTAGGAGTTCCTCCACCAGTTTTTATTTTGGCAATATCATCTAGCTTACGCTGTTCCCAATCTTCAGTAAATCCCCTAAATCGTATTCTTGGTTTATTTGCCATAATTAAATACCTCAAGTACACCATTTAACCAATCTTTATCTTCATCAGTACAGTCTAACTGAAGAAGCATATCATAAATTTCTTTTTCTAATTTTGCTTCTTCTTCTTTAATAGCATTCAGCTCTTTGCCAAGTACAACCATGTCAATAGGAGCTTCTTCTTCGAATGTATCAACATAGCGTGGAATATTTAGGTTAAAATCATTTTCTTTAATTTCTTCAAATGGTGCTAAATAAGAGTACTTTTCAATGCTTTCACGACTTTTATATGTATCAACAATACGTTTTATGTGCTCTGGTTCCAATTTATTCTGATTTTTGAATTTTGTGAAATCATTACTTGCATCAATGAATAACACATCTCGTCCTGGTCGATTCTTTTTAAGAATAATTACAGTAGTCGGTATGGATGTTCCAAAAAATAGATTTGCAGGCATCCCAATCACCGCATAAATACTTCCATCTTCTAATAGTTTTTTTCGAATTGTACCTTCTGCTGCCCCTCTAAATAAAACACCATGTGGCAAAACAATTGCCATGGTACCAGATGTTTTTAAATGATAAAAGCCATGTAAGAGAAAAGCAAAGTCAGCTTTAGATTTAGGTGCTAACTTTCCATAACGATTAAAACGTGCATCATCCATAAATGTAGAATCTGCAGACCACTTTGCAGAGTATGGAGGATTCATAACTACAGAATCAAACATATACGGCTCATCTGTCGGCCAGTCTTTATTTAGTGTATCCCCATTATGTAGACGTTGATCTTCAGCATTTACTTCATGAAGAATAAGATTCATGCGTGCAAGATTATATGTAGTTACGTTAAGTTCTTGTCCATGGTATTGTACACGATCCGGATTATTTAAATACTTACGTACATTTAGCATCAATGAACCAGAACCCATTGTAGGGTCGTATACAGTAAACGATGGTGTATCCTCTTGTCCAATTGTTACAATTTGAGCCATCATATTAGATACTTGTTGGGGGGTGTAAAACTCACCTGCTTTTTTACCTGAGCCAGCAGCAAATTCACCAATCAGATATTCATATGCATCACCAATCACATCACCATCATGACCTAACACATCAACTTCATCTAGTTTTTTAATAACTTCACTAATGGTAATATTTCGTTGATTTGCATCTACACCAAGTTGTTTTGAATCTAAATCAATATCATCAAATAGACCTTCGAATTGTTTGTATGCCGTTTCCAATCGTACAAAAGCATTTCTCAAATGAACCAATTCAAAAGAGTTATCCTTAACAGAATTAGCAAGCTCACTAAAAAGATATTGTGGTTCTATATGATACCCTAACGTATCTGACATAGTCGCAATAAAAAACGCTTTGCTTTTATCATTTAAAATATAAGATTTATACAGTTCTGTTTGCTTTGCTACTGTATTATATTCATCAAGGGATTTATAAGCTTTTACAACTGTAGACTCTAATAATTTATCAGATAAATATTTATAAAAAATTAGCCCTAAAAGATAATCTTTATATTGATCAGCACTCATCTTACCGCGTAAACTATCAGCAGCACTAAATAATTTTTGATTTAATTCGGCACCCATAATATCTCCTAATTTTTCATGATTTATTCATAGTAATTAATTTTATTCTACTACAAAAAATGCCACATATAAACACTTTACTAGAGTAATAGTGTTTATATGTGGTAAAGCTTACATATATATTTTCATAAATTAAATTTAGAATCAAGTCAAGATTATATATGAGATTGACTATTTCCCTTATTTTCCAAATGATTTTTCATATATACCTTTAGGCATAGCTCCCATCCCAGCTTGGCTTTTAGCATATTTATCTTTGTCATTTGCATTGTCCACATATTGAACTATATCGCGTAAGTCTTTTGATGGTGTTTTATAATCTAAATCGGCCATTATAAAGTGAGTATATAAGTATTTATCATCATATAGTGATTGAATGTACATTCTAGATATAGATCGTTCTACTTCCATATAGATAGCAGGAGTGGCATCATTCCAAACCGTTGCATATTGAATTGGCTTGAAATCAGAATATGGCTTATACATAATGAAGAATCGTATCAATTTATAATTAATTTGATGACGATTAGCCAACTCTTCCGGTTTTAATTCTCTCACCATAATACCTTCACGATATTTTTTACCATCATAGATATAAATTGCATCATTATCAGGGCCATGATAGGCCAAATCACTTGATTTTAAAGTTTGAAAAGTAAATCCATTAATAGTTATGGGTTTAGTTTTTGAAAGTATTTGTTTTGCTGGTTCAATTGAAGGTAGTACATAATTAACTAATGGTGACATTAGCTCTTTATACACATACTCCTGATCATGTGTCTTTAATAGTTCTAGTTCCTTTTTCTTAATCAAATCATAACTAATATGATAAGACATCAAAGGATCGGACTTTACACCAAAGTTAATGGCCCCTTCTAAAGCTCCACTTTTAGTCTGCCCAATCTCCCATGTAGCATTTCTAACAGTAGGATACGAGAACGAATTTTCCTTAGCTTGGCTTTCACCACTCTTACGAATAGTATAATGTATATTTCCTTCAATTAAGCGGAAATTTCCTTTTTGAACATCTGTAGTTAATGGGTCCCCTTTTATAGTTTTACCAAATTGGCTACTCTCTGGTACAGTAAATTTAATATTTGCCCCATTATCCTTAAGAATAAAAACAGAAGAAGACTGTTTTGTGGAATGATACAATTCCTTAGTAAAGTATAACAACTCATCTAGTGTCCATTTTTTAGACCCATTATTGTTATATTCATCTCGTATCTGATTAGCTATAATATTTTCAGTCTTTTTGACTTCATTACCAGTCTTACGATAATTCTGATATGCATCCTTCGATATTGTAGGATCCGCACCTGGTATATTAATATCAATTGCTTGGCTACCTAATGTCACAAAACTAAAACATAGTGCAGCCATTAACGCACGTTTCATCATAAACTCTCATCCTTTCACATAATGTCTCCCCAATATTATATATATAGAATATCATATTTTATTTGACTCATAGTAGTATAATATAAATATAGGAACAAGGAGGTAATTACTATGAAATTTACAAAACGTATACTCATCATGACTGCTTTAGCCGTAACCACTGTTGTATCTACTGGATTTGCTTACGATTATGTATGCAATAACTCTCAGTACAATTGCAACACTAACACACAATACAACTCCGATAACAATACGAACAATACTAACTATGCACCAGGCACCAATAACAACCAAAATTATTGCGGTCCAAACTCTAATACTAGAGGATGCGGCGGATTTAGAAGATAATATGGTAAATACGATAAAGGCCTATAGTACTAAAAATGTACTATAGGCTTTTGTCGTATATTACAAGAATACTATTTAATTCATCAAAATACAGTTAGGATCAATATAGCAACATACTTTTATCAGGAGTTCATTCTGTTAAAGTATTCAATGGCTTTTGGTGTAAAACCAATATAGGTATTACCAGCTGCGTACGGTCCTAGTTCATATGGTTGGTAAACTAGATCAATGTTCCCCTTACCACGTAAGCAATAGTTATCGGTTACATATTTTACACTCCATCCACTTGGAATATAGCTCTTTGTATGATTACCTGTATAATAACTTAATACATGGGATCGTAAGCCGTTATCCAATTGTGCTGCATTCGCAATTTTTATATAGTTATATAATGGAATGCGTTGACCTGTTACTTTATTATATACAAGACCTCTTGTATTATACATACCATGAGCAGCTCCGGCGTAGTAATAATAGGTAGTTAGTAGGATTGAAACAACTTGACTATCCTCATAGGTAACCTTATAGTTTTGAGAAACTTGATAAATATGTTGGTTGTAATACATATCCTTTGCTTCGAGTACATAATTTGCAATATCTGTATTAATAACTCTTTGAGCATAAGCATGATCTGTATAAACTAAAGGATACTTTAAATCTAAATTTACATCTGATTGACTGCCTGTAACAACAGTTGCATACGTTGGTACAGTTAACATAACACCTAACATAGAGGTCATACATAGCTTTTTAAAGATTCCCATAATAATGTCTCCTTTTACAAGCACCTTAAATAGGTTTATTACTATGTTAGTTCTACAAGCTATAATAAAACTCCTCTTTTATATTTTACTTTTTTGATAGTTTATTTCACTTTATAAAACAGCTAAAACGATTTAGTATTTTACACTAAAATATAAATGTAGCTATATCATACTTTCACCATACAAAAAAGGACCCTCCAAAGAGAGTCCTTAATCTGTATTATTATGCTATTAAGCGTTTTTAGCTACTTCCATAAACTCATTTATCTTATTTCTTATGAAGAGCCATATTTTCAAAAGCTGTACCATAAGCTTCTTTAAAGATATAGTTACCTACAACATATTTAGGATCACGCAAAGCTACATCAACATATTGTTGTGGAATATTACCGAAATTCCCCAAAGCCACACCTTCATAATTAAAATCTTCCACACTATTTATCGTTAATTTCATACCAGAGCTAGCTT
>ERZ773269.1839-NODE-1839-length-18095-cov-5.528271_pt1 | contig 18095 bp, 19 predicted proteins | sample MGYA00511958_ERZ773269 | MGnify/ENA primary metagenome ERZ773269 (study PRJEB29015, sample SAMEA2737761) | human gut metagenome | biome: human gut; feature: human-associated habitat; material: faeces | place: China | collected 2012 ... | reverse complement strand
AGCGAGGCGGCCGAAGTGAGCGACAGGAGTGTCCCTGTCTGAGCGAAGCGAGTTGGGACGCGACAGCGAGCGAAGGCCGACGAGTAGCCCGTCCGCGTCAGCCTTGAACTTTTGGTTACTTTTCTTTCAAGAAAAGTAACTCAGTCCCAGCCGGTGAGGTAAGCCTCCTGCTCCGGGGTGAGGGCGTCGATGGCCAGCCCCATGGCGGCCAGCTTGACGCGGCCGATCTGGTCGTCGATCTCCGCCGGGACGTTGTAGACCTTTTTCTCCAGAGCCGGAGCGTGTTTTGCCATCCACTCCAGGGACAGGGCCTGGACGGCGAAGGACATATCCATGATCTCGGCCGGGTGGCCGTTGCCCGCGGCCAGGTTCACCAGACGGCCCTCGGCCAGCACGTTGAGGATGCGTCCGTCGGGGAGGCGGAAGCCCTCGATATTCTGCCGCCGGGGGAAGCGCTCCTCCGCCAGGCGGCCCAGAGCGGCCACATCCACCTCGCAGTCAAAGTGGCCGGAGTTGCACAGGATGGCGTTGTGCTTCATCACCTGGAAGTGGCGCTCCACGATCACGTCCTTGCAGCCGGTGGCGGTGACAAAAATGTCCCCATATTTTGCGGCCTCGTCCATGGGCATGACCCGGAAGTTCTCCATGGTGGCCTCCAGAGCCTTGAAGGGGTCCACCTCGGTGACGATCACATCGGCCCCCATGCCCTTGGCCCGCATGGCGATGCCCTTGCCGCACCAGCCGTAGCCCGCCACCACCACGGTCTTGCCCGCCACCATCAGGTTGGTGGTGTGCATGATGGCGTCCCAGGAGGACTGTCCGGTGCCGTACTTGTTGTCGTAGTAGTGCTTGGCTTTGGCGTCGTTCACCGCCATCATGGGGCAGGGGAGGATCCCGGCCCGCTCTCTGGCGTAGAGACGGTGGATGCCGGTGGTGGTCTCCTCACAGCCGCCCAGGAGCCGGTCGCCGTAGGCGGCACACTTGCCGCTGAGCAGGCTGATCAGGTCGCCGCCGTCGTCCACGATCAGGTGGGGGCGGCACTTCAGGCTCTCTGCCAGCAGATCCTCATAGCCCTGCATATCCACCCCGTGGATGCCAAAGGTCTCCACCCCCAGCTCCGCCATGGCGGCGGCCACGTCGTCCTGGGTGGAGAGGGGGTTGCAGCCGGTGAGATAGACCTCCGCGCCGCCCTCCCGAAGAACCAGGCCAAGGTTGGCGGTCTTGGCCTCCAGATGGACGGAGACAGCGATGGTCAGCCCGGCGAAGGGCTTTTCACGGCGGAAGCGGTCCTCAATGCCGCTGAGGGCGGGCATGAAATCCCGCACCCACTGGATCTTCTGACGGCCCGACGGGGCCAGGGACATATCCTTGACGCATTTCATGTAGTTTCCTCACTTTTCTACCTGGCCGCGGCCGGGTCCGGCCAGTCTGAATTCATTCCAAGCTATTGTATCACGATTCCCTCCAAAGGGAAAGAAATGTTTACACTTTCGTCATGGACATTTTCCCGCAAAACGGGTACAATGCTATTTGTATGATTTTGAACATTTGAAATAAAGGAGGACTGTCCATGAAAGCCGTCTCACGCTGGCTGGACCGTTTCTGCTACGATCACCCCAATTTCGGCGTCCCGAACCTGATGAAGTATATCGTCATTGGAAATGTGATGGTCTATTTTCTGGACCTGTTTTCCAGGGGATACGCCTCCTGGATGCTGTCCTTTTCCAGTCCGCTGATCCTCCAGGGGCAGGTGTGGCGGGTGCTTTCCTTTGTATTCGTCCCGGTGGCGACCGGGGGTGCGACCCCACTTGGAAGAGCTCTTTTCTTTGCCATGACCACCCTGTTTTATTACTATATCGGCAATGCCCTGGAGCGGCAGTGGGGGACCACGCGGTTTACCGTGTTCTACGGTCTGGGCGTCCTTCTCAATATCATCATGGGATTTGTGATGGGCGGGACCTCGATGTATTACATCAATATGTCCATGTTCTTTGCTTTTGCCACCCTGTATCCGGAGATGCAGGTGCTGCTCTTTGGTATTCTGCCCCTGAAGGTGAAGTGGCTGGCCTGGCTGGATGCTGCGATGTTCGCCTTTGACATCTTCTTCAGCATCTTCTCCCGCCAGTGGATCACCGCGGTCCTGCCCCTGGTGGCCCTGCTGAACTACTTCATTTTCTTCTGGGACGATCTGATGACTGTGGTCCGCCGCACCAGCCAGCGGGCCGCCTATCGGGCCAACCCCCAGACCATCAACTTCAAAAAGGCACAGAAGCAGGTCCAGGAGCGCCGCGGCTACCTCCACAAGTGCGCGGTCTGCGGCATCACCGATGCGGACGACCCCGACATGGAGTTCCGGTACTGTTCCAAGTGCAACGGCTACTACTGCTACTGCATGAAGCACATCAATGACCATGTCCATGTGGAGTGAGGTTGTATTTTCTCCAAAAGCGTGCTAAAATCTGGACAGAAAAAGGCGGCGTTCCGCCGAGAAAGGGAGGTTTGACATGAGCGGTTGTCTGTTCTGCAAGATCGCGGAGGGACAGATCCCCTCCAACAAAGTCTATGAGGATGAGGTCTGCTTCGCCTTCTATGACATCGATCCCCAGGCGCCCACCCATTTTCTGGTGATTCCCAAAATGCATATCTCCTCGGTGGCAGAGGTCAGCGAGGACAACGCGGCGGTGGTGGCCCACATCTTTGCCGTGATCTCCAAGGTCACCAAGGAGCTGGGTCTGGAGAGTTACCGGGTGGTGTCCAACATCGGGGAGCAGGCCGGTCAGAGCGTACCGCACCTGCATTTCCATGTACTGTCCGGCCGGGATATGACCTGGCCTCCGGGCTGAGGAGCCTGCACCCCGATAAGCAGAACAGCCGCCAGGTTTGGCGGCTGTTTTCTCATATATTGTCAAACTGCAAAAAAACCGAGAAATACACTAGATTTTTATGGTCGTGTCGACTATAATAATAGAACTGCCTGCTTTCTATGTGCAGATTATCGGATACAGAAAGGATCCTCCCCTATGGAAATTCAAGCGCTCCGACGCAGAGATCAGCTGCTGGTCGGGTTTACACTTTTTTCAATGTTCTTTGGTGCGGGCAACCTGATCTTTCCACCCCAGCTGGGCGCGCAGGCCGGGGTGGACACCTGGTTAGCTATGGCCGGGCTGGCGGTCAGCGCGGTGTTTCTCCCAATTTTGGGTGTGATCGCTGTGGTGCGGGCGGGGAGTCTGACAGAACTGGCCAGCCGGGTCCATCCCGCCTTTGCCACTGTGTTCACCGTTTTGATCTATCTGTCCATCGGCCCCTGCCTGGCCATCCCCAGGACGGCCAGCACCTCGTTTGAGATGGCGGTCCCGCCCTTCCTGCCCTCTGGCACCCCCACGATGTGGTTTCAGTTCGGCTACTCCCTGCTTTTTTTTGCCGCCGCCTTCCTGGTGGCCCTTCAGCCGGAGAAGCTGACCGGACGGCTGGGCAAGTTCCTGTGCCCCGTGCTTTTGCTGCTGGTGGGGGCAATGTTCGTGGGCAGTCTGGTCCATCCGGTGGGAACCTACGGCCCCACCCTGCCGCCCTATGACCAGATCCCGGCGGTCCAGGGCTTTCTGACCGGCTATCAGACTATGGATACCATTGCGGCCCTGAATTTCGGCATCGTGATCGTGATGAACATCCGGGCCCTTGGAGTCACGGATCAAGGCTCTGTCCTGCGCGCCACAGTGCGGGCCGGAGGGATCGCCACAGTGCTCTTCCTGGCGGTCTACTCCATGCTGGCCCACATTGGAGCCCTGTCCGGCGCGGCTTTTCCCGGCATGACCAACGGGGCGGTCACCCTGACCAATCTGGTGGGCGCTATTTTTGGACACTGGGGAACGGTGATCCTGGCCGCGATCTTCTTTATCGCCTGCTTCAACACCTGCGTGGGGCTGATCAGCTCTTGCTCCGCCTATTTCCATACCCTGGTTCCCAGAGTACCGGCTCCGGCATGGGCGGCCTTCTTTGCCCTGCTCAGCATGGTCATCTCCAATGCCGGCCTGGACCAGATTTTGAAGATCTCCGTGCCCATTTTGAACATCCTCTATCCTCCGGCTATCGTGCTGATCCTGCTGTCCTTCCTGCCCCAGTGCATTCAGCGCTTTTCCGCCATTTATCCTGTTGGGATCGCCTTTACCAGTGCAGCCAGCATCCTGTATGCCGCCCGGGATCTGGGGATGAGCATTCCGGCGCTGGACCGGATTTTGAAGGCTGTCCCCCTGTCTGGAATGGGCCTGGGCTGGGTCCTTCCGACTTTGGCCGGAGTGCTGCTGGGAGTCCTGCTCTCTGCGACACTGCCCTCCAAGGGGAAGGATTGACCCTTGCCTTTTCCGCCCAAGAGGCGTATCATAAGGAAAACAAGATGGGAGCTCGCAAACGGGCTGAGAGGAAGCTGTGCGCTTCGACCGGTGACCTGATTTGGGTAATGCCAACGGAGGGAGATCTGTGTCCGGCTGATGCCGCGGGCCTGTGCTCCCATTGGGGCGCGGGCCCGCGTTTTCGCTTCCACAGAGAAACAACAGGGGGATCCAATATGAAATTGCAGACAGAGCATTTGAAGCTGTACGCCGTGACCGACCGCAGCTGGCTGGGGGAGCGCACCCTGGCACGGCAGGTGGAGGAGTCCCTGGCGGGGGGCGCCACGATGGTCCAGCTGCGGGAGAAGGGGATGGACCGTGAGACACTCCGGCGGGAGGCCCTGGAGATCCGGGCAGTGTGCCGGAGATACGGCGTTCCCTTCCTGATCAACGACGCGGCGGAGCTGGCCGCGGAGGTGGGAGCGGACGGCGTCCATGTGGGCCAGCAGGATATGAGCCCCCGGCAGGCCAGGGCCATTTTGGGTCCGAACGGGATCGTTGGAGTTTCTGCCCATACGGTGGAGGAGGCGAGAGCGGCCCAAGCAGAAGGCGCGGACTATCTGGGAGTGGGGGCGGTCTTTGTCACCGGGACCAAGGAGAATACCACGCCGGTGGACTATGAGACACTGAAGGAGATCTGCGCCGCAGTGGATATCCCTGTGGTAGCCATCGGAGGTGTGGGGCGGAACAATTTGAGTTCCTTGGCAGGCAGTGGGATCCAGGGGGTGGCCGTGGTGTCCGCCCTGTATGCCCAGCCGGACGTCCGGGCGGCCGCCCGGAGCCTGCGGAGCCAGGTGGAGGAGATTCTGAGAGGATGAGGATCGACGGCGTGGTCTTTGACCTGGACGGAACCCTGACCGACTCCATGCACATCTGGAATGAGGCCCCGAAGGCCCTGGTCCGCCGCTTTGGCGGGGCGCCGCCGGAGGATCTGGCGGAGCAGCTGAAGGAGATGGGCCGCCTGGAGGCGTCAGAGTATATGACAAAAACCTTCCGCCTGCCCTGCACGCCCCAGCAGATTATGGATGGGGTGAACGAGCTGGTCACCAGGGCCTACCGGGAACAGGTTCCCGCCAAGCCCGGCGCGGCCGCCCTGTTGGACCGGCTGAAGCGACTGGGGGTGCCCTGTGGAATCGCCACGGCCAGCGAGGCCTTCCAGGCCCGAGACGCCATGGTCCGGCTGGGGCTGTGGGACCACTTCCTGTTCGCTTTCAGCGCGCTTCAGTACGGCTCCAAGACCGGACCGGAGCTCTACTTTGCCGCCGCCCGCAGTTTGGGGACGGCCCCGGAGCATACCTTGGTATTTGAGGACGCCCTCCACGCCGCCCGGACCGCCCGGGAGTCCGGCTTCCTGGTGGCCGGGGTGTGGGACCCCTCCGCAGAAGGGGACCAGGACGGGCTGCGGCAGTGCTGTCACTGGTATCTGCCCCGGCTGGATGACCCCGGATTTCTGGCCGAACTGGGGCAGCTGTGCGCCGGAGAGAAAAAAGTCGAAGAAATTAAAAATAACGGTTGACAGCGGGGGGAAAATCTGCTATTATAAACCCTGCTGTTGCGAGTGTAGCTCATCTGGTAGAGCGCCACCTTGCCAAGGTGGAGGTAGCGAGTTCGAGCCTCGTCACTCGCTCCAAAAAGGAAGACATGACCTATGGTCATGTCTTCCTTTTTGGGTTCCGGCCGCTTTGCGGCCTGCACCCTTTGGAATTCCAATGCTCGGGCGGAGTAAATTCGCCCTGCGCCGTCCTGCCGAGCAGGTTCCCGGCGCGTTTGCCGAAAGCATGATTTCTGTCTTTCACCCTGTTTTGAAAAAGGAACGCGGTAAGTATTCAGTTTTTAGTTTTTGTCAATCCAACAAACTGGAATTGTTATTCAGCTTATAGAGTGTCACATTTCGTTTTTAGCTTCTTCAAACATTTTTTCGAGAAATAATTCTATGTTGTCCACGCATTTCACATAAGTTATCAAATCGTCATTTACACTAATGTAAACCGGAGGATTCGGATTTTTCGCCTGTAAATCCTTCAGCAAATAACCTGCCGTCCAAACGCATTGATTTTCCGACCAGAGAATAATATAATTTTCGGTTATAGAAGACCATTTTTCAACAGGTAACTGCCATAGTGAAAAGTATTCGTTATTATTATATTTTGATAAATTTCCAATGTTTTTTGCCTTTAAAAATTCGTTTTCCCAGTTCTTTTGAATGTCTTGTTGGATAAGCTGATATGTTGTTTTTATATTTTCTGGCTTAACCAAATAGTTATATGCATAATTGATTTTAGCTAATCCATATTGTATTAAATAATTTCGATAATTACTTGGCAGGGTTACACCAATGTTTTGTTCGGCTCTTATAATCTCGTTCTCCGAAAAACCCACCTTTGGTATTTGATATAATTCTCCAATTTCACTAATGTTCATATACTATCTCCATAATTTCCGATTTGTCGTTGACTTCATTACACCTTATCTGTCTTTAGAGTACAGGGAGATTTTGCAAACCTTGTCGAACGGGAACCGCTTGCGGCGCAAGGCGTCCGCTGCTTCAGCAGGGCCGGCAGACAGCGTCTCCGACGGTCGTTCAGGGTCAATATCCGTTGACCAGGGCATCCAGCACCTGAGCGGCCACATTGCCTGCCGCGCCCGCGCCGCTGCCGCCCTCCTCCACCACTACGGCGAAGGCGTAGGGGAAGTCCTGATCCCGCAGGAAGCCGGTAAACCAGGAACTGGGCTGCTTGCCGCCTCCCACCTCAGCAGTGCCCGATTTGGCGCAGAGATCCATATTGGGGAAGCGGTCCGCGCCGTAGGTCAGCACCACATTCTGGGACATCATGTCGGCCAGCACCTGGGCCAGCGGGAACTCGATGTCATTGTACAGGTCGTCCTCGCCGCAGGCCGTGATCTCGGCTTTCATCTTGGCGAACAGATCCGCCAGGAAACCGGCATCCGGCCACTCCTCGCAGGTGAACGCTGCCTTGGCGCGGTAGCTCACGGCCAGCTCCGAGATCTGATACTTGGAGGCCGAGGCGTCCAGCAGATAGGCGGCCAGCTTGCCGTCCCAGACGATGCTGCTGCCCCAGCCGCCGGCCGCCATGGCCTTGGCGTAGAGGGGGGCGGAGTAGAAGACGTCCAGCGTCACGGCGGGATCATCCAGCAGGCGGACCAGCTCGTCGTCGCTCAGGGGGAAAACGGTCCTGTCCTGCACGGCGTACCAGGCCTCCGGCTGGACGATGACATTTTTGGTGCCCTGTTTGCCCATCACGGCGGGGCGGGCGGCCACCAGATAATGCCCGGCGGGGGTCAGGGGCAGAATGCCGATCTCGGCTTCTTCCGTGGGCACTTCCTCGGAGGCCGTGGCCGGAGCCACGTTGTCCAGCCCGAACCGGGGGATGAGGGAGTGAATCTCCAGCTCCTGCAGCAGCCGCACGGCCTCGGCCTTGTTGCCCTCACCCACTTTATAGGCACCCTCAGCCGTCTCAATGGGGGCGTCGGTGCGGATGGTGCCCAACACATGGCTCAGCTCGGCATCTGCCTTGCACTCCAAGAGATGCTCCCGCTGCTTGGGCTTGATGACGGGGTCGTCGATGTGGGCGTAAACATTTTCCAGCGTGCCGAATTTCTGCACCAGGTTCAGGGCTGTTTTTTCACCGATGCCCCGCACGCCGGGGATGTTATCGGAGGTGTCGCCCATCAGGCTCTTCACCTCGATGAGCTGTTTGGGCTCAATGCCGTATTTCTCGTGGATGGCGTCCACATCCATGGTGATGGTCTTGCTCCGGCCCATGGCGGTGGCGGCCAGCAGTACGGTGGTGCTCTCGCTCACCAGCTGCAGGCTGTCGCGGTCTCCGGTGGCCAGGTAGCAGTCGTCCTTGCGGGCGTCGCAGGCAGCAGCCAGGGTGCCCAGAATGTCGTCGGCCTCCCAGCCCTCGGCCGTCACGGCGCGGTAGCCCAGGTCGGCCAGAAGCTCTTTCAGCACCGGCATCTGCTGGGCCAGCTCTTCGGGCATCCCGTGGCGGGTGGCCTTGTAGCCGTCATACATCTTGTGGCGGAACGTGGGGGCCCGCAGGTCGAACGCCACGGCCACCTCGTCGGGGTCGCACTCCTTGAGCAGGGAGAGCAGGATATTCAAAAAGCCATAAATGGCGTTGGTATAGCGGCCGTCCTTGGTGGTCAGCAGCTTGATGCCAAAAAACGCACGGTTGGCAATGCTGTTGCCGTCAATGACCAGTAAACGCATCGTTTCTCATCCTCCATTCCAAATTTTCACACCTTATAGTATAGCACAAAACCCGCCCAAAGAAAATCACCGGGAGGCAATTGCTTCCCGGTGATTTTGGGAGAAGATTCAGCTCTCCTCCATGCGGATGGCGCTGACGGGGCAGGCCTGGGCGGCATCCACGGCGGCGGGCACTTCCTCGCCGGGGATCTCGCCCGCCAGCGCCACGGCCAGTGTGCCCTCCATCGTGAACACGGCGGGGCAGATGCCCGCGCACTGGGTGCAGCCGATGCACAGGTCGGGGTCTACGAATGCTCTCATAAAACCAATCCTCCTTTGGATGGCTTTATTTTCCCCGTTTCGCAGGGAAATATGCTGGGCTTTTTGCGCGCGGTGTGGTACAATAACTTTTACGGACGACAGGAGGACAAACCATGAACATTCAGATCTTCGGCACCACCAAGTGCTTTGATACCAAAAAGGCCCAGCGGTATTTCAAGGAGCGGGGCATCAAGTTCCAGATGATCGACCTGAAAGAAAAAGGCATGAGCCGGGGCGAGTTTGACAATGTGGCCCGGGCCCTGGGCGGCTGGGAAAAGATGGTGAACCCCAACGCGAAAGACAAGCAGACGCTGGCGCTGCTGGACGCTCTCATCGACTGGCAGAAAGAGGATAAGCTGTTTGAAAATCAGCAGCTGCTGTTCACGCCCATTGTGCGCAACGGGCGCAAGGCCACCGTGGGCTACCAGCCCGATGTCTGGAAGACCTGGGAATAACCACGCGCTTTCACAAAAAATCCACGGCCCGGGTTTTGCACCTGCGGGCAGATTGTGGTATACTGTGGAGTGCAGAAAACTTACATTCTTGGAGACGATATCCTATGAAAAATTATATGACCCCGGAAGAGCACGCCCGGCTGCACCGCCGCCGTGCCCGGCAGGCCCTTGGGCTGCTGGTGGCGGTACTGGTGCTGATCGGCGCGGTGACGGTGCTGCGCTCCGGCGTGCGTGCCGTGGCAAAGCTGTTTGACGATACGGCCCAGAAAGAAGAATATGAAGATAAGCTGGAGGGCCTTGTCCTGTTTGACCCGCTCCCCTTTGACGGCATTGAAAACATCGACGACCTGACCCTGCGGGAGGCGGCTGTCTGGGGCTGTGTGTATAACATCCAGGAGACCCAGGGCAATTTTGACCACTACAACACCGACCCGGACACCGAGCAGCTGCTGATCCCCTCGGTGGATGTGGACGCCTACCTGGCAAAGCTGGTGGGCCCCAGCTTCAAGATGACCCACAAGAGCTTTGAGATGGACGACATGACCATCGAGTTCGACGAGACCACCCAGTGCTACAAGATCCCGGTCACGGGCAGCGTGGGCAGCTACCGCGCCACCGTGACAAAGCTCTTCAAAAAGGACGGCAAGCTTCACGTCACGGTGGGCTACATCCCCACACAGAGCGCGGACGACAGCATCCTGAACGCCTCGTCTGACACGCCCACCAAGTATATGGATTATCTCTTCACCCGCCAGAGCGGCAGCTGGTATCTCACCGGCCTGACCGACAGCGAGACGAAGCCGGAGTCCTCCGCCGAGAGCTCCCCGGCCAGCGCCTCGGCGCAGATGGAGGAGCATGAAGTGCAGGACGCCATTCTGGCCAGCACGGCGGATTCCGCGTCCGCCGCGGCCGACAGCGACAGCGCCGCGGACGAGCCTGCCGCTCAGAGTGTGGAAGCAGACGCTGCTTCGGGAAACGAGGCGGCTTCCGGGGAGACCGGTGCGGACAGTGCTGAGGCAGATGCAGCCAGCGCCAGCGCGGCGGCGTAAGTCATAAGGAAAAGAATCAAGTTTGATCCAGGCAGAAGCTTTCCCCAAAGGCTTCTGCCTTCATTTTTGCTTAAAATTTTTGCTTAAAATTGTATTATGCTCTTGACACAGCTTGAAAAATGAGTATTATTGTATTATGCACTTAATACAGAGACACAAGGAGATGATCCGATGGCCGAACAGTTTGACTCCAGCCGCCCCATTTATGCTCAGCTGGTGGAACGGCTCAAGGCAAAAATTTTAGCAGGCATTTACCCACCCGGCGGGCATCTGGACTCGGTGCGCGACCTTGCCGCCGCCGCCGGGGTCAACCCCAACACCATGCAGCGGGCGCTTGCCCAGCTGGAGAACGAGGGCCTGGTGCGCACCGAGCGCACCGCGGGCCGTTATGTGACGGAGGATAGAGCGTTGATCGAACAATTGCGTGCCGAGGCGGCCCGGAACCTGACCGCCGAATTTCTGGAGAAGATGCGCGGCATCGGCTACGGCCCGGAACAGGCCGCCACCCTGCTGGAGCGCTGGAATGAGAAGGAGGAAACAAACCATGACTGAGCTTTTGAACTGCACCGGCCTGAGCAAGGCCTACGGCAAAAAACGGGCGCTGGATCATGTGGACCTGCACCTGGAGCCGGGAAAGATCATCGGCCTGCTGGGGCCCAACGGCAGCGGAAAGACTACCCTGATGAAGCTGGCCAACGGCCTGCTGCAGCCTACGGAGGGCAGCATTACCATTGCGGGCAGTGCGCCCGGCCCGGCCACGAAAGAGATCGTTTCTTACCTGCCGGACGCCGCCTGGCTGCCGGACTGGATGCGTGTGGAGCAGCTGGTGGAAATGTTCCACGATTTCTACGCCGATTTTGATCCCGCCAGGGCGGGCGAGATGCTGGCCAAGTTGGAGCTGGACCCCAAGGCCCCCCTCAAGACCCTCTCCAAGGGCAACAAGGAAAAAGTGCAGCTGATCCTGGCCATGAGCCGCGCGGCAAAGCTCTATTTGCTGGACGAACCCATTGGCGGTGTGGACCCGGCGGCGCGGGATTACATCCTGCACACCATTCTCTCCAACTACAGCGAGGACGCCACCGTGGTCATCTCCACGCACCTGATCGGGGACATTGAGCCGGTGCTGGACGAGGCCATCTTCCTGAAAGAGGGAAAGATCTTTGCCCACCGCACCGTGGATGAGATCCGGGAGACGGAAGGCATGAGTGTGGATGAGTATTTCCGGGAGGGATTCAAATGCTGAAAAATTTACTGAAGTATGAGTTCCGGGCCACGGCCCGTACCTACGGCGGCATCTATCTGGCCCTGCTGGCCGCGGCAGGTCTCATCGGCTTCTCGCTCCGGGGGGATAGAGCCGTTGCCCAGAGCCATGTCTTTGAACTTGGCGTGACAATCTACAGCCTGCTGGTCATGGCACTCGTCATCGTCACCATTGTCACGGTGATCCAGCGCTTTACCAAAAATCTGCTGGGCCGGGAGGGCTACCTGATGCACACCCTGCCCGTGACGGAGGCCCAGCTGGTGGGTTCCAAGCTGATCTCCAGCGCGGTCTGGCTGCTGGCCAGCGCCGTAGTGGGTGTGGTTTCCCTCGTCGTCATGTTCTGTGTGGGAGCGGACTTCACCAATCTGAACTTCAGCAATCTTTGGGATGATTGGGCAGCCCTGCGGACGAGCTTTGAGGGAGATCTGCTGGCAATCCTGCTCTGGACGGCCCTCCTGTGCTATGCCCGGATGCTCTGCACGATGCTGTGTATCTATGCCGCCTGCATGGTGGGCCATCTGTTCCGGGCCCACAACGGCGTGGCCAGCGTGGGCGCGTTCTTTTTGATGAGCTGGGGACAGGGCCGGGTGGAAAACCTGCTGAATGCAGGCGGCTTTGTCCGCATCCTCATGGGCTCTACCGGTGGCACCATCGTGAGCGAGGCGGCGAACCACAGCACGTTGATCTTCTTTGCGGCTTCGTTTGCCATCACGGCGGTGTTTGGCGCGGTGTATTTTATCCTCACCTGCTGGCTGATGAAAAATAAGCTCAATCTCGAATGAGGAAACGTGAAAAATTCTGTGGACAAATTTTTGCAAAAAAGAAAATTTCCCTCTTGACTTTACGCAGATAAAGTGTATAATGCAATCAAACCAATGAGGCGGAAGAGAACCTGCACAGCGCGTCTGCAGTGAGCCCGGACAGTGAAAACGGGCGAGAGCGGGGCAGAGATTCGTGGGCCGCCGAGGGCCGGGCAAAAAGGCAGAAATGCCGCAGTAGCTTGGGACGGAAGCCTCCGTTACAGGGCAGGGGAGTGTTGGCTCTCCGTTGAGGGGCTCTTGCCGTTTCCAATCTGGGAAATGAGCAGGGCAAGCAAGGTGGCACCGCAGAATCGAATTTTACCGATCCTGTCCTTGTGGATAACACACAGGGACGGGGTCGTTTTCTTTTACCCCGTTCCGCAAGTGGAGCGGGGTTTTTCTTATGCCGCCCGCTCCAGGGAAAGGAGTACCGCTATGAAAACCATGAATAGGATCTCCCGCCGCAGCTTCCTGAAAGCAGCTTCCGCTGCCGCTGTTGTCTCCGCACTGGGCCTGACGGGCTGCGGCTCGTCTGCAAGCAGCACCGCTTCCAGTGCCGCTGCTTCCAGTGTGGCATCTTCGGCCGCTGCCAGCGAGGCCGCCGCAGGCCAGACCTTTAAAGTGGGCATCGTCAACTACGTGGATCATGCTTCCCTGAACCAGATCGTTGCGTCGGTGGAGGAGCGTCTGGACGAGGTGGGCAAGGAGAAGGGCGTCACCTTCGACTACGCCGACTACTACGCCAACGCGCAGGCCGACCAGACCAACCTGAACCAGATCGGCGCCGACCTCGTGGCCGACGGCGTGGACGTCATCGTGGCTGTGGCTACCCCCACCGCCGCTACCATGCTGGCCGCTGTGGAGGACACCGACATCCCCGTCGTCTACTCCGCCGTCACCGACCCCGCCGCCGCAGGCTTTGACACCGAGCCGAACATCACCGGCACTTCCGACGCCCTGAACACCGACGCCATCATAAACCTCATCCTGGCCGTCAACCCCGACATCGACACCATCGGCCTGCTGTATGATCTGAGCCAGGATTCTTCTACACAGGCCATTGCGGACGCCAAGGCTTTCTGCGACAGCAAGGGCATCAAGTACATCGAGAAGAACGGCACCACCACCGCCGAAGTCCAGATGGCCGCTGAGGCCCTCATTGCCGCCGGTGTCAAGGCCGTCTTCACCCCCACCGACAACACCGTCATGACCGCCGAGCTTTCCATCTACGAGACCTTCACCGAGGCGGGCGTCCAGCACTACACCGGCGCTGACAGCTTCGCCCTGAACGGTGCCTTCGTGGGCTACGGCGTCGATTACGTCCAGCTGGGCGAGGCTACCGCCGATATGGTGGTGGAACTGCTCTACGACGGCAAGACCCCTGCAGACCTGCCGTTCCAGACCTTCGACAACGGCATTGCCACCATCAACACCGAGACCTGCGAGGCTCTGGGCCTCGACCTCGACACCGTGAAGAAGGCCTTTGCACCCTACTGCACCGAGGTCGTGGAAGTGACCACGGCGGAGAACTTCTCTTAAAGATGCCTTGAACTGAAAAGCAACCTCGCCCTCTCAGCCATTGCTTCGCAATGTCAGCTCTCCCAAAGGGAGAGCCTTTGGCAGAACCGGGAACATGACCGCAATGCCAAGGCCTCTCACGCTGGGAGAGGTGGCACGGCGTGAGCCGTGACGGAGAGGGCGAGGCCGTGTAAAAATAACCGTATTTTAAAGGAGTACACACCATGCTGGCGAGTATCTTTTCGCTCAACGTCATCCAGACCGCGCTTGAGCTGGGCTGCATCTACGCCCTCGTTGCGCTGGCTCTGTTTCTGAGCTATTCCATCCTGAATATCGCGGACCTGTCCACCGACGGCTGCTTCACCCTTGGCTGCGCTGTCGCCTGTCAGGTGGCGCTGACCGGCCACCCCTTCCTCGCCCTGCTGGCGGCGATGGCGGCCGGTGTGTGCTCCGGTTTCATCACAGCCTTTTTGCAGACCCGCCTCGGCGTCGAGAGCATCATGGCCGGCATCATCGTCAACACCGGCCTCTACACCATCAACCTGGCCGTGATGGGCTTCTCGTCCACCATGTCGCTGGTCAAGACCGATACCGTCTTCTCCATCGCCAAGAGCGCCCTGAGCTTCACGGGCGGCGGGTATAAGCTGGTGCTGGCGGCGGTAGTCATCGCGCTGGCCGGTGCCGCCATGGTGGGCTTCCTCGGAACCCGCCTCGGCCTTTCGATCCGTGCCACCGGCGATAACGCTGCCATGGTGCGTGCTTCCAGCATCAACCCCGCCTTCACCATCACGGTGGGCCTCTGCATCTCGGGCGCATTGACGGCCCTTTCCGGCGGCCTGCTGGCTCAGTACCAGAAGAGCTGCGACATCAACGTAGGCACCGGCATGGTGACCATCGCGCTGGCTTCCCTCATCATCGGCGAAACGCTGGTGGGCAAGCGGACGATGGTGCGCCGTGTGCTGGGCGTCGTGTTCGGCAGCTGCCTCTACCGTTTTATCGTGGCGGTGGCTCTCCGCTTCAACGTCCCGGCTGCTGCCATGAAGCTGGTCAGCGCCATCATCGTGGCGGTGGCCATCTCGATGCCCGCCATCCGGGAGAAGATCGCCTTTGAGAAGCGCCGCAGTGCGGCCCGTCAGGCACGGAAGGAGCGTGTGTAAAATGGAGATGCTCGAACTTCGTGACCTGCACAAGACCTTCAACCCCGGCACCGTCAACGAGAAAGTGGCCCTGAACGGCGTCAGCCTGACTATGGAGGCGGGAGACTTCGCCACCATCGTCGGCTCCAACGGCGCGGGCAAATCCACCCTCTTCAACGCCATCACCGGCGGCTTCATCGCCGATGAGGGCAGCATCACGCTGGGCGGCGAGGACATCACCTTCGCGCCGGAATATCAGCGCAGCCGGGTCATCGGCCACCTGTTCCAGGACCCGCTCAAGGGTACGGCCCCCAACATGACCATCGAGGAGAATCTGGCGCTGGCCTACCTTCGCGCCGGGACCGCCCCCAACGCCATCTTCTCCCGCATCTCCCGCAAGGATAAGGAGATCTTCCGTGAGAAGCTGGCCCTGCTGGATATGGGCCTCGAAGACCGGATGAAGCAGCCGGTGGGCCTGCTGTCGGGCGGTCAGCGTCAGGCGCTGACCCTGCTGATGGCCACCCTCGTCACCCCGAAGCTCCTGCTTCTGGACGAGCACACCGCCGCTCTCGACCCCGCCACCGCCGAAAAGGTGCTGGACCTCACCAAGAGCATCGTGGCCGAAAAGAAGATCACCTGCCTGATGGTCACCCACAATATGCATCAGGCATTGGAGCTGGGCAACCGCACCCTCATGATGGACGCGGGCCGCATCGTCTTTGACGTTAAGGGCGAGGCCCGCAGTAAGATGACCGTAGACGACCTGCTCGAGAAGTTCCGAGAGAACGCCGGCAAGGCCCTCGACAATGACCGCATCCTCCTGAGCAAGGTGGAAGCCAACAACTGAGAATAAGCAGAAAGACTGCTGCAAAACAGCTCTCGGAAAAAACAATGAACAAAACCCGGAACCCCTTCAGAGCCAGGACGGCTTGAAAAGAGTTCCGGGTTTTGTGTTGTTTCTTTCTATCTTACAGCATCTTGGAGAGGAATGCCTTCAGACGCGGGTGCTTGGGGTTGGTGAACAGCTCCTGCGGCGGCTCATCCTCCTGAATGCGGCCCTCGTCGATGAAGATGACGCGGTTGGAGACTTCGCGGGCAAAGCCCATCTCATGGGTGACCACCAGCATGGTGATGCCGGTGTGGGCCAGCTCTTTCATCAGCTCCAGCACTTCGCCGACCATCTCCGGGTCCAGGGCGGAGGTGGGCTCGTCAAACAGGATGACGTCCGGGTCCATGGCCAAGGCACGAGCAATGGCAATGCGCTGCTGCTGGCCGCCGGAAAGGCTCTTGGGGAAGACATTGGCCTTATCGGACAGGCCCACGCGGGCCAGCAGCTCGTCGGCACGGGCGGAGGCCTCCTGCTTGTTCTTGAGCTTGAGCAATTCCGGGGCCAGGCAGAGGTTCTGCTTGACGGTCAGGTGAGGGAAGAGGTTGAAGTGCTGGAACACCATGCCCATCTTCTGGCGCACGGAGTCAATGTGGGCTTCGTCCACTTCCACGCCCTCAAATTTGACGCTGCCCCCGGTGGGGATCTCCAGCCGGTTCAGGCAGCGCAGGAACGTGGATTTGCCGCAGCCGGAGGGGCCGATCAGGCAGACCACATCGCCGCGGTAAATGTCGATGTCGATGCCCTTCAGGACATCCAGGGTGGGGGTGGGCTGCTTTGCGCCCTTTCTGGTCTCACCGCCGTAGGTCTTGGTCAGACCACGGACTTCCAGGATCTTTTCAGCATGATTAGCGGTCACCTTGCGCCATCCTCCTCTCAAACTTCGACAGCAGCCATGTAAAGAGCATGACTAAGACCAGATAGACCAGTGCAACGCCCAACAGGGGGAACATGGCCTCGTAGGTACGGTTCATAATGCCCTGCGCCGCATACAGCAGCTCTTTGCCGCCGATGACGGTGATGAGCGAGGTATCCTTGAGCAGGATGATGAACTCGTTGCCCAGTGCAGGCAGCACCGCGCGGATGGCCTGCGGAATGACGATGACCACCATGGTGGTCATGTAGTTCAGGCCCAGGCTGCGGCCGGCTTCCATCTGGCCGGGGTCCACCGCCATCAGGCCGCCGCGGATGATCTCCGAGACGTAAGCGCCCGAGTTGATGCCCAGTGCCAGCGCACCGACCATGGTAAAGTTGCGGCTGTTGGAAAAGATGACCATGCTCATAATGAGCAGCTGGACCATCATGGGGGTGCCGCGGATGATGGTGGTGTACACCTGACAGACGGCATTGAAGAAGCCCAGCACCGGGTTCCTGCGGCCGGGACGCTGCTGGTCGTGCGCAACACGCACCAGTGCCACCACGCTGCCCAGCACCACGCCCAGTGCCAGCGCAATGGCAGTGACCAGCAGCGTGGTGCCCACGCCCTGGATGTACTGCACCCAGCGGTCGTTCAGGATGAACGCCTGATAGAATTTGAAGAACATTTCCTGCCCGAAGTCCAGCTTCGTGCCGCTGTTGAGCAGCTCTTTCAGCAGTTCGTATTGTGCGGCCATTCGCATCCTCGCTTTCTGAAATTGTTAGAATTTTGTAACCTGTTCTTTCCAAAAAAGGGGAGGTGCCCCAGATGGGGCCGCCTCCCCGTGATACAAGGTACAGCTGAATTATTCAGCGGTGATGTACTTGTCCACGATGGACTGCAGGGTGCCGTCAGCCTTCAGCTCTTCCAGAGCGGCATTGACAGCATCCTCCAGAGCGGAGCCCTTTGCCAGACCGATGGCGTAATCCTCCTCGGCGTAGCTGGTGTCCAGAATGACCAGACCGGGGTTGGCAGCAACGAACTCCTGTGCAGGGGCATTGTCGATGACAACTGCATCGACCTGGCCATTCTTCAGAGCCTGCACAGCGGTCAGGCCGTCGTCGTATGCGACCACAGCGTCATCGCCGAAGTCATCAGAGCAGTAGATGTAGCCGGTGGTGCCGCGCTGGGTGCCGATCTTCTTGCCTGCCA
>ERZ773269.1835-NODE-1835-length-18117-cov-10.217141_pt1 | contig 18117 bp, 18 predicted proteins | sample MGYA00511958_ERZ773269 | MGnify/ENA primary metagenome ERZ773269 (study PRJEB29015, sample SAMEA2737761) | human gut metagenome | biome: human gut; feature: human-associated habitat; material: faeces | place: China | collected 2012 ... | reverse complement strand
GTAGAGCACTTGACTTTTAATCAAGTTGTCCGGGGTTCGAATCCCCGATGCTTCATTAAATAGCGGAAATCTTATGAAGAGGTTTCCGCTATTTTATTGCTTCTGTAGAAACTGGTACATCAACAATCAACTTGTTGGTATATTGGCTGGAGCAGTAATCTACAATTTATAAAGATGCGGATATGGCGGAATTGGCAGACGCGCTGGTTTTAGGTACCAGTGGGCTTCCCGTGCAGGTTCAAGTCCTGTTATCCGCATTCAGAATGAAGTACCGTTTAAAGACGGTACTTTTTCTGTTTTACAGAGATAATATTTTATTGTATAGTTAATTCATAGTGTTTTTGGGAAAGAATACTATAGAATGATGCCAGAGTCGAATTGAATAACTGCGCGTCGCATTCTCGTTACTTCAGTGATGAGTTAGACGCGCAATTTTTTATAAAAATATCGTAACTATTCAGAGCCACCTCGATTCCTCTGTGCTTCCTCTCGTTGTGGCTTCTCGTCAAATAGATTTCCAGTCAAAAGTGTTCGTTCATGCAAGCATGACTCACACTTTTTGCTGAAAATCTGCCTGGCTCTGAATAGTTACAAAATATCCAGAACAAATGTTTACTTAAAGAAGCACATATGGTATAATATAGACATGGAAAAAGAGATATTTAATATAAATAAAAATCAACTTTCATATGGTAGAGGATATGTATATTCTCTGCAGTATCATCTGGTCTGGTGTACGAAATACAGGAAGAAAGTATTAAAAGACGGGATTGACCTGGAATGCAAAAAGATGCTGCAGGATCTGGCAGAGGAGTATCAATTTCAGATCCTGGCAATGGAAGTCATGCCGGATCATATCCACATGCTTGTGGATTGTCGGCCGCAGTTTTATATTTCAGATATGATCAAGATCATGAAAGGGAATCTTGCACGTCAGATGTTCCTTGTACATCCGGAGCTGAAAAAAGAACTGTGGGGAGGACATTTGTGGAACCCGTCTTATTGTGCCGTTACAGTCAGTGACCGGAGCCGTGAGCAGGTATCTGCCTATATCGAAGGCCAGAAGGAAAAAGAAAAGAGAAAGCCCTGAGTACAGGGATCATTCCAGAAACGTTTGTTTTTGCGGGAAAGGTGGAAGAAGATGCGGACAGTATCCAGCTATGGTGTGGAGATACGAAAACAGAATATCCCGGTCCGTCAGACAATGGAGATCTATCGTCAGGCAGTCGGTTACCTGACAGAGATCTACGCACAGGTCTGGGAAGAACTGAGGAAGATCCCGGAGACAAAAAAGCGTTTTAATACCGCAGAGCATATGGTACACATGACGAAGAAAAACACAGCCCGGTTTGATTTTGACCTTCGTTTTCCGAAGATGCCGTCTTACCTCCGCAGGTCCGCGATCCAGCATGCGCTTGGAAGTGTATCTTCGTATGAGACCCGGCTGGGGCAGTGGAAAGAGACCGGAGTGCTGTCCGGAAGGCCGAAACTTACCTGCAGGAACCATGCCATGCCGGTCTTTTACCGGGATGTGATGTACCGCGAAGGGACAGAGGGAAAAGATGAGGCATACCTGAAACTGTATGACGGGCATGACTGGAGATGGTTCCGTGTGTGTTTAAGCCATACGGATATGGAATACCTGCGCAGGAACTGGTATGGGAAAAAGGCATCTGCGCCGGCACTGGAGAAAAGACACCATAAATATTTCCTGCGTTTTTCTTATATAGAAGAAGTGACGCTTACTCAGACACCTGTTAAAGGGCAGATCATCTGCAGTGTGGATCTGGGATAGATTCCATTGTTGGAAATCCCCAGAAAGCACGCCGGAAGGAAAACTGGAAGAACAGAAAAGAAAGGATGTCGTTTCCGGGCATTCTGTGGTAAAATCGAACCATCTTAAATGGAGGGCGAATAGATGAAGAATTATGATTTTTTCCCGGGAGCGGGAAAGTTTTACAAGGCGAACCTGCATTGTCATACGGTGATTTCCGATGGAAAACTGACCAAGGAGCAGATCAGGAAAGAGTATCAGAAAAGAGGTTATTCCATCGTGGCGTTCACAGACCACCGGACCTATGGCTATCATCCGGAACTGACAGATGAGGATTTCATCGCACTTGCAGGTATCGAGGTGGATATTTCCGAGGATCCACAGAAGTGCGGCGGCTGGCCTCATGCAAAATGTTATCATCTGAATTTCTACGATGAGCAGCCGGAGGAGGGAAAAGAGTTCCCGCTTCCGACTTATGCCTATGAGGATATGGCCGGACAGAACGCTTACATAAAGGAGCGGACAGACGCAGGTTTTCTGTGCTGTTACAATCATCCCTACTGGTCCCTGCAGAATTATGATGACTATAAGGATTTCCGGGGACTCTGGGCCATGGAGATCTACAATCACGGCTGCGAACATGACGGCCTCTATGGTTTCAATCCCCAGAGCTATGATGAGATGCTCCGTAGTGGTCAGAAGCTTTTTACCGTGGCTACCGATGACAATCATAATGGTTCTCCGCTGACAGATCCCATGTGTGATTCCTTTGGGGGCTTTATTCAGATCAAAGCGCCGGAACTGACCTATGAGGCTGTGATTAAAGCTATGAAAGAGGGCAATTTCTATTTCTCTATGGCGCCGGAGATCCATGAGGCGAAGATCGAGGACGGCGTGCTGAAGGTGAAAACTTCTCCGGTGGAGAAAATCTTTGTGGTGACGGACAGCCGCGACTGCTACAAGAAACTGGCGCCGGAAGGGGAGACGATCACAGAGGCAGAGTTTCCTGTGAACGGGAAGGATGGCTGGGTACGGATCCAGATCCGGGACGGAAAAGGAAAATATGCGGGAACAAACGCCGTATATCTGGAAGGAATGAATCATGAATCAGTTATTAAATGAAATCAGAAAAAAAGACGCAAAAGCTTTCACCCACGGAGGAAAATTTCATGCAGATGATGTGTTTTCTGCAGCCCTTCTCCTGTATCTGAATCCGGAGATTCAGATCAGCCGGGGAAACAGGGTTCTGGAAAACTTTGACGGTCTGGTGTTTGATATTGGAAGAGGAGTTTACGACCATCATCAGAAGGACAGCCGCATTCGGGAAAATGGTGTGCCTTATGCAGCTTTTGGGCTTCTGTGGGAGGCACTGGGGGCAGAGATCTTGGGAGAAGAACTGGCAGATTCTTTCGACGAAGCCTTCGTACAGCCTTTGGACAACAATGATAATACCGGGGAGAAAAACGAACTGGCGTCTCTCATCGGCAATTTCAATCCTGCCTGGGATGCAGAAGGAGGAACGGATAAAGCCTTTTTTCAGGCAGTGAATATGGCTGGAATGATCCTGGAGAACAAATTTGAGCGTTATCGTGGAAATGAGCGGGCGGATCGCCGAGTGGAAGAAATCCTTGTGGAGCAGGAGCAGGCCATCAAAGCCGGCGAGATTCCTGAGGAGAACCGGAAAATTTTGATTCTGCCGGAATTTGTGCCCTGTCAGAAGCGACTTTCCGAGACAGAGATCGCATTTGTGATCTTTCCTTCCAACCGGGGCGGCTACTGCATCCAGCCACAGAAGCGAGAATATTCTATGAATTATAAATGCTGTTTTCCGGAAGAATGGCTTGGGTTGGAAAAGGAAGAGCTGCAGGCGGCTTCTGGCCTTTCCGGAGCAGTTTTCTGTCATAAGAGTGGTTTTCTCATGACTACGGAGACGCTGGAGGATGCGGTACAGGCGGCAAAGACTAGTCTGACAGAATTTCATGAAGCTCCGGTGCTCATAAATCTCGGTGGAGATGAAGCTGCAGAAGCACTTCTTCGGCAGCTTCCAGGTCTTTCCGGAGCTAAGATCCTGAAAATGGCTTTGCTGGAACTTCCGGAAGTGGAAATGGACGGGATCTTTGCCACAGTAGCGATGGAAAAACAGGACTGGAAGAACCGGATCAAAGCCCAGGTGAAGGTGATCCTGAAAGAAAAACCGGAAGCAGTCTATGTGGAAGGAGATATATTTTCCACCTACCCGATCATCCATGCCCTGCGGAAAAAACATGTGCCGGTTCTGACAACGGCCTTTTATGAAGAGAAAAAGATACTGATCAGGATTCCTTCCGGCTCCTGAAAAAGAATTATAAAACAGTCAGAATGTTCTTGAAATTTGCAGTCAGTGTGTTATACTAACGAGTAGAGCCGGTCTTTCCGGTGAAAGGAAAACTGAATAGATCTAAGGGAAAAGGGAACGCAGTGTAAGTCTGCGGCAGTCCTTGCTGCTGTAAGGGTGACGAATGATCGATGATCCATTGGTGAAAACTGAGAAGGAAGATCAGGAGAATGACTCCAAGCCAGAAGACCTCCCCTTTGATTTTGTAATGTATCCGTTTCAATGGAAGACTGATGCATGTTCCAAAGAGACGGATGAAGGTCAATCTGACGTTTCTCTGGTTCTGTGTGTCTGGAAAATAGTTTTCCAGGCACTTTTGTTTTATTACTACTAACCCCACCATTTTACAGGAGGAAACAAATGAAAAAAAAGACCATAAGTCTGCTGCTGAGCCTGGCTGTATGCCTGACCATGCTGCCTGTACAGGGCATATTTGCAGCAGAAACTGAAACCGAAATCGCCGCTGAAGCTTCAGAGAGCACAGGAAACCACGTAGAAAATCTGGTGATCGGAACCATTGCAGACCAGAATGTATTTAACTCTCTGACGCAGAGTGATGCTTTTGGACTTATGAATTACAATGGTTTTACGCAGGGTGATTTCGTATACCGCGATGAGAACAACAATCTGCAGCCATATTTCTGGAAATCCTTTACGATTTCTGATGACGGAAAACAGATCGACTTTACCATTCCGCTGGATGCCGTATGGCATGACGGCGAGCCGGTAACCATGGATGATGTGGTATTCACCTTCGAATATTTGAGAGATGTGAGGAAGAGCGGAAGCCTTCAGAATCTTACAGAAGTAAAAGTAACCGGTGATGACAGTGCATCTTTGATCTTCTCTGAACCGGATGCTTATTACTGGATCAACGCTTCCTGTAATAACAATGCCTGTGTCTATGCAAAACATATCTGGGAGGGCATCGACGATCCGACTACTCTGGACGGACCGGAAGCAGCCATCGGCTGTGGTCCCTACAAACTGGTTTCCTATGATTCTGATGCACAGGTTTCTTATTATGAAGCAGTTCCGGAAAATGCATTTTTAGGAGAGATCACAGTAGATAAAGTAACGGTACAGAGCTATTCTGATGAGACAACGCTGATGATGGCAATGATGAATGGTGATATCGATACTATGTATAATTATGCAAATCCTATCGATGCAGATGTCATCGATACGGTAAAAGGTACACCGGATATCGATCTTGGCGAAAGTGCTTTTTCCGGCTGCTACCAGATGGAGTACGGAAAAGACCGTGCTCCGGGCAATGACCAGGCATTCCGTGAGGCTGCTTCCTTCGCAATCGATTACAACCAGCTGGCAACCACCATCAATGGTGAGTATGGAAAGGTTCCTGGAAAAGGAGTGATTCCGCCTTCCTGCAAGGGCTATGATGAAAGTCTTGGCTCTCTGGAATTTGATGCCGATAAAGCAGCCGAGCTGCTGGACGAGGCCGGTTATAAGGATGTAGACGGCGATGGTTATCGTGAACTTCCGGATGGAAGCCCGATGGATCTGAGCGTGATCCCGCAGTACAGCTCCAAATCCATGGATATGAGCAACCGTATCGCAGAAGTAATCATGAACAGCCTGGATAAAGTAGGTATCAAAAATCATGTAGACAGCGACAGCATTTCTAACAGTGAGATTTGGGAAGATACGGTTACCAAAGGAAACTATGACATTTCCATCACGCGGACCACTTCCGGAATGGCTTCCTACAGCACTGCTTTCCGTTATTTCATGGGTGAACTGAGAGAAGGCGAGAGTTCCTGGCTCTGGGGTACCATCCGTGATGACAGCTTCCGTGATACTTATTACGCAATGACACAGGCTGTCAATGACGAGCAGTATATCGAAAATAATCAGAAGCTTCAGAAGTATGTGGCTGATACCATGGCAGCAGAGGCTCTGTGCTGGGAGACTGCTTTCTTCCCCTATCGTACCGATAAATATACCGGATGGGAAAACTATCCCTCCTGGGGCGCTGTTCATGCGACAACCTGGTATCGTCTGACAGCAAAATAATCACAAAACGAATGTTTTCCGCCGGGATCCTTTCGGGTTCCGGCGGTTTTTCTGTATGGGCGGGAAAAAGCGAAAGCACAGAACGCCCTGATTCATGTGAAAGGAGAAATCGTTTATGACCCGTCATATCGCACAGAAAATCGCGACGGCCTTTGTGACGATCTATGTTATCATCACCATCAGCTTTTTTCTGGTACATATCATGCCGGGAGATCCGGTGATCCATCTGGTAGGCCAGGAAGAATACTATTATCTGCTTGACAACGACCCGGAGACTCTGAATAAACTCATTGCCAGATATGGACTGGATGACAGCCTTCCGGTACAGTACGGAAAATACCTGAAAAACATTGTGACTCTTGATTTCGGACCTTCTTATACGAACCAGAAACCGGTGGTTTCCAATGTTCTCAGAGCCTCAAAATGGACCCTTCTTTTATCGATTCCCACCTGGATCATCGGAGGTTTTCTAGGGGCACTTCTGGGAGTCATTGCCGGATGGAAACCGGGAAAGCTTTTTGACAAGATCATGACGCCGGTTCTTTTGGTGGTCAATACGATCCCGTCCAATTGCCTCTGCCTGATCCTTCTGATCTTTTTTGCTTATCGTATGAAGCTGTTTCCCATCAACGGCATGGTTTCGCCGGGAGTGGAAGGTATGGCAAGGGTGCAGAGCATTTTTCAGCATATGTTTCTTCCACTGATCATCATGATCCTTTACCGGACCTCCGGAGATTTCATGTTGATGAAAAGTGCAGTCTCTCAGGTACGGAGCGAGGAATATATCATGACTGCAGAATCGAAGGGACTTCCTTCCAAAAGAGTGTTGTTCCGCCATGTGATGAAAAATGCCATGGTTCCCTATGCAACCTCTTTTTGTATGCAGTTTGGAGGGATTCTGTCCGGTTCTATGATCATAGAGGTTGTTTTTGGATGGAAGGGAATGGGAACGATCCTGTACAATGCGGTATCAAACCGGGATTTTCCGACGGCACAGTTTTGTTTCCTTCTGTCTGCGGTGCTGGTGGTTTTTTCCAACCTGATCAGTGATATCATCAATGCGGCTATCGATCCCAGGATCAGAGAGGAGGGAGTTCAGGATGCATAAGAGAATCCGTCTGAATGCAGCGGCGCTGGCAGGCCTTCTGATCATTCTTTTTTTCCTGATCATCGCTGTGTTTGCACCGGTGATCGCCCCCTATGATCCCAAGGAGATGATTGCATCTTACCTGCCGCCCAGCAGAGAACATCTTTTAGGAACTAATGATGTGGGACAGGATATTTTTTCCGAGATGGTGTATGGCACCAGAGTTTCCCTTTATATCGGTATTTTTGCAGCCTTTATCGTGACCGGTGTGGGAACCGTGCTTGCTTTGGTGTCCGGTTATTTCGGAGGGGTGACAGATAAGATCATCACAGCCATTACCAATGTCGCCATGGCGGTGCCAAGTCTTCCGCTGACCGTCCTTCTGGTGGCTTACCTGAATCCGGGAAAATGGAGTCTGATCATTGCAATCAGTGTGACTGCCTGGACCGGTACAGCAAGGATCCTGCGTTCCAGGGTCATGCAGCTGAAGGAGCTGCCGTTTATCAAGATCGAAAAAACCATGGGTGTCCATCCGGTCGTGATCTTGTTCAAACACATCCTGCCGAATATCAAGGATATCATTCTGACCCGTGGAGCCATGGCTATTTCAGGAGCCATGATGACAGAGGCAGGCTTAAGCTTTCTGGGACTGGGTGAATTCGGCGAGAAAAGCTGGGGCAGCGTCCTTCACTATGCTTTTTTCCGGAACAGCATCATGAAAAAGCAGTATTGGTGGTATGTGCCGCCTATCATCTGCATCTGTGTCTGTGTGTTTGGGTTTATGCTCATCGGTTACTACGGTAAGATCAAGAAAGGAGGAGAGTGAGAATGCTTCTTGATGTAAAAAATGTGTCCGTGCGTTTTGCCTCCGGCCATGGTGTACAGGCAGTGGAAAATGTGAGCCTGACGGTGGATAAAAAGGAAAAAGTCTGCATCGTCGGTGAAACAGGAAGTGGAAAAAGCATTCTTCTTCTGGCAATCCTCCATCTTTTGCCGGAAAATGCCATTGTTACCGGGGAGGCTTTTTTTGAAGGGGAAGACCTGATCCGGATGAAACGCCGCCAACTGGACAAAATCCGCGGAGCCAGGCTCTCTTATGTGCCGCAGGGCAGTGGAAACGGCCTGAATCCTCTTCTTACCGTTGGTTTTCAGGTGGCAGAACCGATGATCGAACACCAGAAAGTAAAGAAAAAAGAAGCCATTGCCGAAGCGGTAAGGCTGATGAAACGCTTTCATATCGGTGATGAGGAAAAGGTGGCCGGTCAATATCCATTCACCTACAGCGGCGGTATGAAGCAAAGAGCTATGATCGCTATGGGGATCATAGCCGGAGCAGATATGATCCTGGCGGATGAGCCCACCAAGGGACTGGATGAAGAGCGTATCGAGATGGTGGTGGAGGCTTTTCACAGCCTGAAGGATCAGGCAGTGCTCTGTGTGACCCATGATCTGAACTTTGCAAGAGAGATCAGTGACCGTATTTCTGTTATGTATGCTTCCAATCAGGTGGAATATGCACCGGCAGAAGAACTGCTAGAACATCCCTTGCATCCGTATACACAGGATATGATCGCAGCCATGCCGGAGAATGGTCTTCATTTTTCTGAGGGCTTTGCCATGGCTCATGAAAACTATGCGGATGGCGGTTGCAAATATGCACCCCGTTGTCGTTTTTGTAAGGAAAAATGCAAGGAAACACCGCCAATGGCAGAGATGGACGGCCATAAGGTCCGTTGCTGGCTTTATGCCGGAAAGGAGGGAGAGGCACATGCTTCTGAAAACGGAAAAACTTTCTAAGGCTTACGAGAGCCGGAAGAAGGGAGAACCGGTCTTCTGGGCGGCCAGAGAAGTGTGTCTGGAGATTCCGGAAGGGAAAACGATAGGGCTTCTCGGCCCGAGCGGCAGTGGAAAATCCACGGTCGGTCAGATGATCGTAGGGCTGATTGAAGCTTCCTCCGGAGAGATTTTTTATAAGGGAAACCACCTTTCCTATCCGCTGAAAGGAGAACTGCGGAAGAAAATCCAGATTCTCTTCCAGCATCCGGAGGTCTCTTTCAATCCCATGCTTCCACTGATTCGCAGCATGGTGGAACCCTATAAGCTCATGAAAAAAGACAGCAGTGAGAAAGCGATCCTTGCGGATATGGAACGCTTTGGACTTCACCGGGAGCATCTTTACCGGACACCGCTGGAGCTTTCCGGCGGTGAGCTTCAGCGGGCAGCCCTGGCACGGGTTCTGGTGCTGGAACCGGAGCTGATCGTCCTGGATGAGCCCACAAGTATGCTGGATGTGATCTCTCAGGCGCAGATCGTCCATTTTCTTCAGGAATACCAGAAGGAACATGAGACGGCGTATCTTTTTATCACCCATAACAAGGTACTGGCGAAGACGGTCTGTGATGAAATTTACGAGATCCGAGAAGGGATCTGTACGAAAAAAGAAATGTGATCAAGAATGTGGAATCCAAAAGGCAAGATGTCTGTTGGGTTCCATATTTTTGCAGGATAGATTTTGGGGGAGTTTTATGGTAAGCTGTGGGAAAACGCTATACTAGAAAGGGGAGATGTATATGGCATCATCCAGAAGCAAAGAACTTTATCAGGCCTTACAGGCGAAGGGCTACTCGGATGATTTCTGCAGGGAACTGGCCTACCGACAACTGAACACCGATTATACCGCATACCCGGATGCTGGGCTACCTTTACCGGATATCCGAACCCAGGATTGAAGACGTCGTAGACGAAATGCTGGCCATTCAAAGTGACCGCAATGCGATCATCCAGAAAAAAGAACTGGAACAGGCCCAGGCAGCGATCAACCGGATGTACCGGAAGGGCTGGGAAGTGAAAGGTAAAACAGGTGAAATCTCAATCGGGATTTGTTAAGTTGGTAGTAAATTTTTGCAATAATGAAGATAAAGGAGAGCATTTTATGAGTACAAGAAAGACGATAGGAGGGGCTTTGGGAGCCATCATTGTATTGATAGTAGCTCAAATATTAGCTCAGTTAGTGGCAAGTTTGTTTGTTTTGGTTAAAATTCCAGAAGGTATATGCAATATTATAGCAGGAATTATATATGTTGGATTAGCATTTGTTTTAAGTGAATTATTTTCAAAAAGACTACTTAAAATAAAAATTGAAAATTTGGGAATGCCAAAATTTTCAATTAAAGCTAAATGGATTATTGTAGGTGTATTATTACCTGTGACAGTAAAAGCGGTTTATCTTTTTTTCTTTTCTGGAAAGTACGTTTCTTCTGGAATGAATAGTAATCAGATTTTTTCAACACTGAGTACTGGTATTGTTTTTACAGGCATAGCCGCTGGTTTTGTTGAAGAAATGGTTTTTCGTGGAGTTATTCTAAATCTGTTAAAAGAGAAATGGAATATTAAAGTAGCTGTATTAGTTCCATCAGTTTTATTTGGATTAGTACATATTATAGGAATGGATTTTTCCATTATAAGTAGCCTGTTGGTTCTTATTGCAGGAACAATGGTGGGAATAATGTTCTCAATGGTTGCTATTGAAAGTGGTTCTGTTTGGAACAGCGGAATTGTCCATTCACTTTGGAATATTTTAATTATTGGCGGCGGATTATCAATAAGCGAAAAGGCAGATGAATATTCGGTTATGACATATGTACTTGATTCAAAAGTCTTTGTTTTCACTGGTGGAGAATTTGGAATTGAATCATCAATTATTGCACTATTAGGTTATGTTATAGTTACTTTAGCAGCAATATGTATGATTAAGAAAAAAGCAAAAGTGTAATAAGTATCAAAAAACAAATTCCAGTTGTGCGCCCAGCTAAGGGTGTGTAGTCAAGCCGGTGGGAATCCGGTTTATCCAAGGTTTAGCCAACCAGATAATAGCGAGTCTTGGGATGATGTCGGTAACGCATCTGACAAGCGTAGACAGCAAGAAAGCAGGGTTGAATAGTGATTGAGCTTCGAAACGTTAACTTCAGTCGGTCGACGTCTTAACTGGTGCGGAAGACAATATCATGTAATGCGATATGGCGAGTGTTATGTGGCACTGCGGAGTCAGAGAACCAATCATGTTTTACATTGTGAATACACATCAACTGGGGAGAACCTGCCGTTTCTCGAAAAAGAGTATGAAGTCACAACTGAAAACGGAGGACTTCAAATGAATGGCAGGTAGTCGGACAATCTCATAGTGTGCGACTTGCAAGTCGTTGTTTAAATTGTGATTTATTCACTACTATTTCCATTTCGTAGTATTTCTACCGCATAGTGCCAGAAAGCAATGAATGGTACGGAGCAGCGGAACAACGTGGGAACGGTTGAAACCACATCAGTTGTCATTCCTGCCAGAAAAAGATATGCATGGTTAACACAAGTGAATTGCTGTAAGGGTCGTCAGTCTGCTGAAAGGTGAAAAGTGGTTGATACACCTTGACCAAAAAGGTATGGAGTCAGGGACGCAGTAATTACTATGAGACTGCGTTGAAATGGACAGAGAACTCCCGGTCTATAGGCAGAACCTAAACATGTCGTAATTATTTAAACAGCGAAACAAGGTAAACCTTATGCGCTCCCACAAAAAAAGGTAGGCAAATCGTAAGAAATGTACAATGCGCTGAAGGCAGAGGATGTTGGAGAAAGCGAATGCTCCTGTGTAATACAGGAGATAGGGGTTCAGACTTTGCCCCATCTGAAAGGAGGCAGACTTCCAACGCGTATCAATTACATGAAAGAATTGGAAACTGTGAATGTATCAAGTTCAATGACACAGCAGTGAGGACAGTACAGACATGAAACTTCAATGGAACCAGATTGACTGGAAGAAAGCAGAAGAACAGGTTAACAGGCTACAAATCAGGATTGTAAAGGCAACATTAGAACAAAAATGGAGACTGGTTAAACGTCTTCAGTATCTTATCACTAATTCTTTTTATGCTAAAGCTCTAGCAGTAAGAAGGGTGGTCACTAACTCAGGTAAAAAGACATCCGGTATTGACGGAGTGTTATGGAAGACAGATAAAGAAAAAATGGAAGCAGTTTTTGCACTCAATGTGCAGACCTATCATGCCAAGCCTTTAAAGAGGATATATATTGAAAAGTTTGGCAAGAAAGAAAAACGACCCTTTGGAATTCCCACTATGTCTGACAGGGCTATGCAGGCATTGCAATTCCTGGCTCTTGAACCAATAGCAGAAACGACAGCGGACAGAATCTCTTTTGGATTTAGAAAATACCGTAGTACAGGAGATGCCAGAGAGTACACTTTTAGTATTCTGAGCAGAAAAGACTCGCCACAATGGGTTTTAGAAGGAGATATTAAAAGTTGCTTTGACAAAATCAGCCATCAATGGATGATGGATAATATCCCAACAGATAAAAGAATCCTTAAGGAATTCATGAACTGCGGATATATAGAAAAGAAACAGTTATTCCCTACAACAGAAGGTTCTCCACAAGGAGGGGTGATTTCACCAACTTGTGCAAATATGGTACTTGATGGGCTTGAACCGATGATACTTGATGTGTACTGGAGGAGCAGGGTTAAGAAAACTCTCAATGTTAAATATAATACCCACAAAGTACATGTGGTGCGTTTTGCCGATGATTGTGCGCCACGAAGGCGGAAACTTGTGACATGATGCCAAACAAGTATAGCCATGCTGTGTGAATGATGATGGCAGGCCCATCGGAACCGCTATATAGGTGGAGGTTTCAAATCACTCTGAGGTGCTGTAGTCAAAAGCTATGGTACTGAGCGTCAGAGAAAAGGCTGTACAAAACAGTCAGGTGTGGACAGTGGAGATGAACGAAGCTGTGAACCACTTACGAAAACGTCGAAAGCATAGAGACTCCATCAAAACCAGGGGGTCAGTCGTTAACCTGGGATAAGCATAACGGGAGCCTATTTACTGGTTATGCGGTGGACGGCGTAAAGGTGGCATGAACACTGTTCAGGCATTCACATGGAACGTGGGAACCTACGGGCTGGTGTTAAGGGAGAGTGCCAAGTGGACGAACCGCAAGGTACAGAGTACTGATACAGTCATAGGGGCAGAGTGGCTTGTAGTAGTGAAGAGGGTTTCTGAAAAGAAAACAGAGCGAAGAAGCCACAGTATCCAAGCAGAGTAAATAAGTCAACTTAGGAATAAGGAGGAGCTTATGAGCGAAGCAAAACAGTTTGATATTTCAAAGAAGGCTGTAATTGCAGCTTTTCAGGCGGTAAAGGAAAACGCAGGAAGTTACGGGGTGGATGAACAAACCATAAAAGAGTTTGAGGAGCATCTTAATAACAACCTGTATAAACTATGGAACCGGATGGCATCAGGAAGTTATTTCCCAAAGCCTGTAAGGGCAGTAGAAATACCCAAGAAAAATGGTGGCACCAGAATTTTGGGAATTCCAACAGTAGAAGACAGAACCGCACAAATGGTTGCGAAGATGTACTTTGAACCGCTGGTTGAGCCAATGTTTTACAATGACTCATATGGATACCGTCCGAACAAATCTGCAATTCAGGCAGTAGGACAAGCAAGGGAAAGATGTTTTAAAAGAGACTGGGTATTGGAATTAGATATCAAAGGGCTCTTTGATAACATCAAACATGGATATCTGATGTACATGGTTGAGAAACATACGCAAATAAAATGGCTGATACTTTATATAAAACGCTGGCTTACAGTGCCGTTCATCATGAGTGATGGCTCGGTTGCTGAACGCAGGTCAGGAACACCTCAGGGTGGAGTTATCAGTCCTGTGCTTGCAAATCTATTTCTTCACTATGTATTTGATGACTTTATGACAAAAGCATATCCGAACATCTGGTGGGAAAGATATGCTGATGATGGAGTACTGCACTGCCAATCGTACAAGCAGGCTGTATTTATAAAGCAGGAACTGGAAGAACGTTTTCAGCAGTTTGGATTGGAACTGAATAAAGAAAAGACACGTATTGTTTATTGCAAGGATAACCGAAGGTCACAAAATTATAGTTGTACCCAATTCACTTTTCTGGGATATACGTTCAGACCAAGGCTAAATAAGAATAAAGAAGGAAAGTTCTTTGTAGGCTTTACGCCTGCGGTCAGTGAAAAAGCCAAAACTGCTATGAAACAGAAGATCAGAGGATGGAAGATACAGTTAAAGGCGGATCTCTCATTAAAAGATATTGGGAACATGATAAACAAAGTAGTGCAAGGATGGATTAACTACTACACACACTATTATAAGTCAGAATTTTATGAGGTGTTGCGTTATATCAATCAATGTCTGATAAAATGGGTACGACGAAGTTATAAAAAGAAAAACACGAGAAGCAGAGCCGAGCACTGGCTTGGTGCAGTAGCCAGAAGAGACAGAAACTTGTTTGCACACTGGAAATTTGGAATATTACCATCTGTTGGAGAGGGAGCCGTATGAGTCGAGAGGCTCACGTACGGTTCTGATGGGGACTTAAGGGGAGGTTCCTTGGGTCTACCTACTTCGTTGCGGGATTCCAATATAAATGGGAAGCTGAAAACTACTATAAGCTTCTAAAAGAACGGATGGAAAAGTTCGGTTTGCAGTTAGAGGAAAGTAAAAGCCGTCTATTGCAAAGCGGTGCTTACATTGCGAGGGCGAAGCAAAAGAGCGGTGAGTCTACCAGATTAGAGACATTTGATTTCTTGGGATTCACATTCTACTGTGGACGTTCACGCAAAGGCATGCCGTACATAACGCCAAAGACAAGCTCTAAGAAATTCAGACAGAAAATCCGAGACATTAAAGTATGGCTATATGCGAATAGAGACCAATCGTTGAAGAAACTAATGGGAATGCTTAATCTGAAGTTAGTCGGTCACTATAAGTACTATGGCATCAGCTTTAACGGCAGAATGATTTCAAACTACAAACAGCAAGTCAGAGAACTTCTGTTTAAGGTGCTGAATAGACGAAGTGATAGAAAGAGCTACACAAGAGAAGGATTCATTGAAATGCTGAAATACTATCCATTGGCATTGCCAAAGATATATGTCAGCTTGTTTTGATACTGTAAATATTGTTATGAAGAGCCGTATGCGGGAAAGCCGCACGTACGGTTCTGTGAGGGACTTACATTGTGAGGTGTGAGTCTACTCGACTGTAGAATTAGTAAATCTCGATTTTGGGAAATACAAGAATGTGTCTCATTATGGTTTTAATGCGGTTTGTAAGGAGAAACAATATGATAGGGTTTGTTATATGGTCACTTTTGGGAGTGTTTATAATTGGATTAGGAATAAAAGATATGTTTTCTAAGAATCCCGTTGGATTCTGGGCTAATACCGAAACAATAAAAGTAAAAGATGTGAAAGGTTACAATCGTGCGATCGGACTATTGTTTATAATCTATGGAATCATTTTTGTTATATTAGGAATTCCGCTGTTAGAAGGTCAAAATACACCATACGTTCTGTTGTCGGTTATTGGTGTGATGGTGGAAACAATTGTAATTATGGCTGCTTATAGTTTAGTTATCGTTAAAAAGTATGAAGAGAAGTAAATAACTTCCAGTTTGTCGCACTCGTTCCCGGCAAAGAGCAGCGCACAAACCCCACATAAAGGAGATGCTTCCCCATGGAATACAAACGTTTTGGCAATAAGATCATTGTCCGCATCGACAAGGACGAGGAGATCCTAGAACAGGTCAAAAAACTTGCCCTGAAAGAAAACATCCGCCTTGCCGCCGTGCAGGCGCTGGGCGCCACCAACAGCTTTACGGTGGGCGTATATAATGTAGCAGAGAAGCAATACTACGCCAACAGCTTCAGCGGCAGCTTTGAGACCGTGTCCCTGACCGGCACCATCAACACCATGAACGGTGAATTCTACACCCACCTGCACATGAGCGCCGGAAACGACAAGGGCGAGGTGTTCGGCGGGCATCTGAACCGGGCGGTGGTCAGCGCCACCTGCGAGATGGTGGTGGATGTTCTGGACGGCACGGTAGACCGCCAGTACGACCCCGTTACCGGGCTGAACCTGTTCAAGTTCTGAGCTTCTTTTCAAAAACGAGAAAGTCCGCTGCGCGGTGTCTGCGCAGCGGACTTTTGTTTATAGCTCTTCCCGGCGGGTGTAGGGCGTCATGCCGTGGTCGGCGGGGTCGTAGGCTTCCAGCACGGTAATGTAGTTTTCCTGAAAGTGGCACAACACGGTCTTTAAAATGCCGCTCAGCTGCCCCTTTACCGTGATGGTGGACAGGACAAAGTCTGCCACCAGCTGCACCGTCTCCGGCTGCAGCTCAAAGCACAGGCCCACCGCCAGCATAGGGATGACGATCTGCTGCGCCTGCAGCGGCACCGCGCTGCCCAGCTTTTCCAGTACCGGACGGCTCAGCGCCGAGGCTGCCTGTACGCAGCGCTCCACCTTTTCCTGCGGGAAGCGCTGCATCAGTTCCATGCTGCGCAGCTGCGCCACCACGGCGGCATCGTCACGCACGATGCCCCGGGTCACCTCTTCCTCCGTGCGGGTGGTCGCGCATTGCAGCATACAGCGCATGGCGTCCTCATAGCCCTTGTAGTAGGTCTGACGGTCGCAGAACAGGTCCAGCATGGAGCGCAGCACGGCATCGGTCTCCTCGGAGACCGCCAGCCGCCCGAAGTCCATCGGCGTGCCTTCCATCCCTGCGCTGCGGTCGTTCAGTGCCTGCAGCTCCTCCGGGATGACCGTAGAGGGCAGAAAGCGGTCGTTGCCGTTGCGGTAAAAGCCCCACTCTGCGGGCAGGATGCGGGGAATGACATCGCCGCTGGAAACGATATTGAAGATATTGCTGGTGCCCCAGTTCTTTTTCAGGCTGCCGTCTGCCGCGTGGTTGTTGTCATAATCCTGCTGCAAATCGGGGCAATCTGCCGCCGTCAGGGACGCCGGGGCGGCAAAGGTATAGACAAAGGTGTTTTTCTTTTCCAGCTGCGGCAGCACAGCGGGCAGGCGCGCTGCCACAAGGTTCGCCACACCGCCGCCCCGGCTGTAACCGCCCATCCAGAGCTTCAGGGTGCCCAGCGGCTGACGCTTTGCCGACGTCTGAACGTATCCTCGTATTTTTTCAACCAGCTGCCGCGCCGCCGTCACAAAGCCGACGTGGGCGCTGCCCGGCCCTGCATGAAGGTTGCCGGACCACTCGGCCCCGTAGCCGGAGCCACGCAGGAACGCCCCGATAATAGTCACCTGCCTGCCGCCGCGCACCAGCGTTTTGCGGGCGATGGCGCAGCCCACGGTGTCCGGGGTGTCGTTCAGGCTGTGGGTATAGTTGAACAGCTGCACCTCGGTAAAGCCCAGCTTTGCAAAGGCGTCCCGGATATGGTCGGCGCGGCCGACCTCGCCCTCCATCCAATAGCGCTGGTCGCTCTCCCATGTACAGTCGGCGGCTGCCGCCATGCCCAAGGTGGCCAGCGCCAGCTGGTTGTCGTACTCCGTGGCAGGGTGGTCGAACAGGCTGTCGCTGTAATAGTAGTCGTGCCGCAGGTCGGCACCGCAGCGGTCGCTGCGGTACCACAGGGTATAGTAGTCGTCCGGCACAGCGCGGCCGACCAACGCCGTAGCTGCCCCAGCCTGCGGCAGCGCCGCAGCGGGTGCAAGCGTCCCCGCTGCAAAGGTCACCGCAAGACCCTTACAAAAATCCCGTCGTTTCATGGTTTCATCCCCCGCATCCTGCCCTGCGGGTCGTACCCCGCAGCGCTTTTTTATAGTATAATCCTTTTTGCCGTAGGATGCAATTTTTACTTGCGGCGGCAGACGGGACGATTTAGAATGCCCTCCGCTTGCGCTCTGGGCATAATCAGCGGAAAGAATATTTTAAATTTCGCGTTTGTCGCGCTCTGCGGAGCGCTCCAAACGCATTTTCAC
>ERZ773269.1824-NODE-1824-length-18200-cov-9.252521_pt1 | contig 18200 bp, 19 predicted proteins | sample MGYA00511958_ERZ773269 | MGnify/ENA primary metagenome ERZ773269 (study PRJEB29015, sample SAMEA2737761) | human gut metagenome | biome: human gut; feature: human-associated habitat; material: faeces | place: China | collected 2012 ... | reverse complement strand
AAAGAAGAAGCTAAACACAACCGCAAGATGGGACATGTGACCCTGTTTAGTGAAGGGCCAGATGAGGTGAGAGAACTAGGTGAGGGAATAGATTTTTAGAGGAGTTTGTTATGATTCAAATCATTGTTCATGCCTTTATTGAAAATGGAAAAGCAGGAATCGTTGAAGTGCTCTTTGCCAGCAAAGACGCTGACAAAATCCAAGCCAAATATGAGGAGCTGCAAAAACAGTACCCAGCAGACTACCTAGCAATCTATGACCTGCCACTGGATACAGACTTGAACACCTTAGAGCATTATCCATCGGTAGCGATAGGGAAAGAGGAATTTTAGGAGAAAGAAGAATAATGATTTTAGATATATTTAATAATGAAAATAATACTATTGAAACTGATACTCTTAGCATAAAAGAACATGCAATAGCTACTCAAAATGATGTTATTCAGATAGATAATATTTCTATGATGACAAAAGCAACATTGAATTTTAGGATTTCTTGGAAAGAAATAGTTTTTGTAATTGTAATGTTAATAATGTTTCCGATAGATTTTGTCCCGAATATAATTCCGATTGTTTTTTTAGCTTTGTATTGCTATATTGTATACAAACGTTACGAGAAACATCTCACAACAAAATATTACATAGAATTCAATTTAGGGTCCAGTAAAAGTTCTTATTTGTTTTTTAAGGAAGAAAAATTTCGAGATAAAGTATATGAAGTAATTAAAAAATCTTTTGGTGATAAAAATCAGGTTACTTTTATTGATATAAAACACCAACAAATTGGTGGGGAACAAAATATTTTTGAAACAGGTTCATATAAAACAATTGTATCAGGTAATGATAATTTAATTGGGAATGATTTTGGTTCAGATAATAATATTACCCTTAAAGGGGATAATAATATTAACTCGAATATTGTTACAGATTCTATTTTAGAAAAATCTAATATGAATATTGAGTTTCCATGGTCAGAACTTTCTAAACAACTTCAACAGATTGTTAATAATTCTTCAGTTCTATCTGAACAATCTGTTGAAATTTTAAAGAAGTTACTTGCTGCATCTGATAAAAATAAGGAGACTGAATTTACTATAATTGTTAAAGAAAATGCTTCGTTCTTTGATCAACAATTTATTAAAGATATAATATCAGGTACTTTAGGTGGTGTCATTTCATCAATACTATCAGGTAGATAAAATTTAAGGAGAAACAACAACATGATCAACCGTTACTCTCGCCCTGAGATGGCGAACATTTGGACTGAGGAAAATAAGTACCGTGCTTGGCTTGAGGTGGAAATTTTAGCTGATGAGGCTTGGACTGAGCTAGGTGAGATTCCTAAGGAAGATGTGGCTAAAATCCGTGCTAATGCAGACTTTGATATTGACCGCATTTTGGAAATTGAGCAGGAAACCCGCCACGATGTGGTGGCCTTTACTCGTGCAGTATCTGAAACGCTTGGCGAAGAGCGCAAGTGGGTTCACTATGGCTTGACGTCTACTGATGTAGTGGATACAGCCTATGGTTATCTCTACAAGCAAGCAAACGACATCATTCGCAAAGATTTGGATCATTTCCTCAACATCGTAGCGGACAAGGCGCGTGAGCACAAGTTTACCATCATGATGGGACGTACTCATGGGGTGCATGCGGAGCCTACGACTTTTGGGCTCAAGCTCGCGACTTGGTACAGTGAAATGAAGCGCAACATTGAGCGTTTTGAACATGCTGCCGCTGGTGTGGAAGCAGGGAAGATCTCTGGCGCGGTTGGAAATTTTGCCAACATTCCACCATTTGTGGAAAAATATGTCTGTGACAGGTTGGGCATCCGCGCACAGGAAATTTCAACACAAGTGCTTCCGCGTGACCTGCATGCTGAGTATTTTGCGGTACTTGCTAGCATTGCCACATCAATCGAGCGCATGGCGACTGAAATCCGCGGTTTGCAAAAATCCGAACAGCGTGAAGTGGAAGAGTTCTTTGCCAAGGGGCAAAAAGGCAGCTCTGCTATGCCTCACAAACGCAACCCGATTGGTTCTGAAAATATGACCGGTCTAGCTCGTGTGATCCGCGGTCACATGGTGACGGCTTATGAAAATGTGTCGCTCTGGCACGAACGTGATATTTCCCATTCTTCAGCGGAGCGCATTATCACACCTGATACGACTATTCTGATTGACTATATGCTTAATCGCTTTGGCAATATCGTTAAGAATCTGACTGTTTTCCCTGAAAATATGCGCCGCAATATGAACTCAACTTTTGGTCTTATTTACAGCCAGCGCGTTATGCTGAGCTTGATTGAAAAAGGCATGACACGTGAAGAGGCTTATGACTTGGTACAGCCAAAGACGGCTTATTCTTGGGACAATCAAACAGATTTTCGTCCGTTACTAGAAGCTGATGAAGCTGTGACCTCTCGTTTAACACCAGAGGAAATTGACGACATTTTTAACCCAATTTACTATACTAAGCGCGTGGATGATATTTTCCACCGTATAGGTTTGGATTAATATAAAATTAAAAATATCTTGAGGTAAAAACGTCTCCAAGATAAATAAAAAAGCAACGGAATTTACGCTGTTGCTTTCAGAATGTAAACAAAGTCGTAAAACCTTTTTTACGACTTTTCTATTGCTAAAGGAGCATTCAAGTGGTTTTCGTATACTTTATTTATTTTTGATAATTTGGACAGCTCTAATTGGTAGGAACTTTCATTTAAAAATTACTGATAATATTGGTTAAACAAGTTAGCAGTAACCCTAGCATCATCAAAGTGTACATATTGGTAACTTGTTTTTCGTTAAAGTGATGATTGAGATGGGTACCGATATTACCACCAACCACTGCCGCTATGACAATCAAGGGAATGAGTGTCAGATTAAAAGAGTATAGATGTGGCTGCAGAAGTAGTTTGAGAATTTTTGGAATCTGAGCAAAGAAAATCATGGCGATAGAGTAGGGAACCGACTCCTTCGCGGAATAGGACATAAAGCCCATCAGTATGATAATGTTCAGAGGCCCGCCGCCGATACCCAAAAAGACCGAAATAAGCCCCGCAGCAAAACCTGCAGCCAATGAAAAGAAAAGATTTCGCCACTTCGCTTTAGGTATCCTTTCACTGAAGCGTGTAAAAATCAGAACAGAAAATAGTACTAAAAAAAGAAAGATAGACTGGATGAATGTGACTCGCTCGTTAGGAATGCTGTCTGTGACTACTTTAAAGACAGTGTCCCCCAGTAAACCGCCTGCTAAAGAACCAATAGATAGTCCAAGCATGATTTTTTTCTGTAAAACAATTCCGCTTTTTGAGTGTTTGTAAATAGAGGAGAGACACATAGAAAAAACAGCAATCGTTGAATAAACACTAATGGTACCGGCGGTATCCATTCCAACCAAATCAAAAACTGGTTTGATAATAGCGCCGCCTCCGGCTCCTGTCACAGCTCCTAAAGCTGTCGCAAACAGTACAATCAGTGTATAAAGAATTATTTCCATTGCATCCCCTCTTTTAATTTATACTCAAACCAGATGAAACCACACAAGATAGAAGCACATTCCCTTTATCCGCAACTTTCCACTGTCTATCGGACAGTGGAAAAAATCGAAGCTGATGACATGTAGGTCTAAAATAGAAAGAATATCAGATTTTCTCTCCATTTGTCCGAATTACCTCTTTATACCAGTCAAAAGACTTCTTTTTCAGCCGTTTAAAACTACCCTGTCCTCTATCGTCCACATCTACATAAATAAATCCATAGCGTTTTTTCATCTCGCCTGTTGACCAAGCAACCAAATCAATGCAGCCCCAAGAGGTATAACCCATCAATTCAACGCCATCTAGCTCAACGGCATCCTTCATTGCCTTGATATGCTCCCGCAGATAATCAATCCGATAATCATCTTGAATACTATCGTCTGCTTCTAATCTGTCTACAGCCCCCAAACCATTTTCAACGATAAAGAGCGGAACATGATAGCGGTCGTACATCTGGCAAAGGGCAATGCGCAGCCCAAGCGGATCCAGAGACCAGCCCCATTCTGATGTTTTCAGATAGGGATTTTTGTAAGCCATGACATTATTTCCTGGTGTTTTGGGAACGCTGGTATCTATCGTTGACATGGTCGACATATAGTAGCTGAAACTGATAAAATCAACGGTTCCTTCTCTCAAAAGAGATAGATCGCCTTCTTCCATGGCAAGTTCAATCCCATTTCGCTCAAATTCCTTGAGTTTATAGGCTGGATAGTAACCTCTGACCTGCACATCCAGATAAAATTCAACCTTACGTTGGTACTGAATGTTTTCCATCACATCTTCGGGCTTAGCAGTCATCGCGTAACTTGGAGCGTACATGACCATATTACCGATTTGAGCATTGGGAATGATGGCATGACAGAGCTTGACAGCTTGGGCAGAGGCCAAAAAGATATGGTGCAGAGCCTGATATTTGGTCTGCTCATCATTTTGATGAATGCCCATCTGCAGCCAGGAGCGTAGCACATTGATTTCATTAAAAGTCAGCCAATATTTGACTTTATGGCGGTAGTGGGTAAAGACGGTTTCACAGTAATGGTTGAAAAAATCAATCACCTTCCTGTCAGACCAGCCGTCAAAATGATCCGCCAAGTAGAGTGGCATGTCAAAGTGACACAGAGTCACAACCGGCTCGATGCCGTATTTCAGACATTCGTCAAACACCTTGTCATAGAAAGCCAGACCTGATTCATTGGGGGTGTCTTCCGTGCCTGTCGGAAAAATCCGTGTCCAAGAAAGGGACATTCGGTAAGCTTTAAAGCCCATTTCAGCGAAGAGCCGAATATCCTCTTTGTAGTGATTGTAAAAGTCAATCCCTGTGTGTGAAGGATAAAACTCTCCCGTATCAATGTATCCGACGGAGCTGGCTGGAATTGCAGACAGACGTTCGGACTTTTCAATTTTTCCTTCAAGAGTCTGATAAGTAATGCAGCGAGGATGGTCAAAATCCCCTACTGTCAGAGTATCCATCGTGGTCAGACCGCGGCCGTCCATATCAAAAGCGCCTTCGATCTGATTAGCAGCGGTCGCCCCGCCCCATAAAAAATCTTTCGCAAATGGCATCCTACACCTCTCTATTCTTCTGTTACACCAAGGAATAACTCAGCGATAAAAGCTATTACAAAGGCAATGGCACTGGCAATCGCAGCATGGAGAATATTACTCGGAGCATTCTCACTAAAGAAACTTGGCAATGCCAGAAGTCCTGGAGCCACCTGAGCAAAGCGACCGACATTCATCAATCCAAGATAAAGACCTGCGGCACCCCCGCCAATCATCGCAGCATACAGAGGCCTTTTGAATTTCAGATTAATCCCATAAAGGGCTGGCTCTGTAATTCCTAAAACTGCGGAAATACCCGTTGAGATAGCAAGTGATTTGGTCGTTGCTTTCTTTGTTTTTACTGCTGTTGCAAGCGCTGCTCCGCCCTGAGCAATATTGGATACCAGCATACCAGGACCGGCAACGGTATCCACACCTGTTGTTGCTAGCATATTGATGCCGATAGGAATCAAACCGTAGTGCATCCCCGTCATGACTAATAACGGAGTTGTCGCACCAACCACGGTCGGTACCAACCATGGTACATAGCTATTCATCCAGTTAATCAAGAGAGACAGTCCGTCTCCCAGCCATGTCCCCAGAGGACCAATCACAATAAAAGTCAAAGGCAGCACAATCAGCAGGGTCACCATCGGCGTTCCAAAAATCCGAATGACATTGGGCATATATTTGTCTACAAACCGTTCCACATAGGACAGCAGCCACACAGCTAGAATAATCGGAATAACAGAAGAGCTGTAACTAGCCAAGGTAACCGGCAGACCAAAAAAGTCAAGACCCGTTCCGTTTTCTCTGGCAGTTGTCACCAGACCGATGAAGGTCGGGCTGATTAAAGCAGCTCCTACGGTCATAGCCAAGTATTGATTGGTCTTAAATTTTTTCGCTGCTGACGTGGCCAAAATAATTGGCAGGAAGTAAAACACGGTATCACCGAATAGATTTAATAGCTGATAAGTACTGCTATCTTTAGGTAGCCAATTCATCATGCCGACCAAGGCGACTAATGCCTTAATCATTCCAGCTCCCGCCATCACCGGGACAATCGGCACGAACATCCCAGCAATTGTATCAAGAATCTTCGCTATCCGACTTTTTTCCTCTTCTTCAGCAGATGCTTCGCTTGCCGTACTTTCCTTGCCGCCAAAATCTGCCTGCTGCCAAATGGCGTCGAATACAAAGTTGACATCGCCTCCGATGATAATCTGGTACTGCCCTCCGTTTAATACGACCCCCAGTACCCCATCTGTTTCTTTTAGGGCTTCTGTCTGAGCCTTACTTTCATCTTTGAGGTTGAAGCGCAGCCGTGTCGCACAGTGTACTAGAGAAGTGACATTGTCCTCGCCTCCCACAAGCTGAAGAATTTTCTTGCCTAATTGAGCATAATCTTTTGCCATCATTGACTCCTTTGTCTTTGGTTTATTTTATGTTTTTATTGTAATCCCTTTCAAAACTCTCTGCAATAGAATCAAGACATTTATCACCTTTGTTGCTTATTTCCTACATTGGAGTATCAAAAAAGCGCAACACTGTTGCGCAGATAGACTTAAGAATCTCTGATAAGGGGATTTTTTGACTTCCTCGCCTGTTCAAACTCGTAGGCAGCACGGATACGATTCTCATAATTTTCCTGCCTGCAGGTATTGAAAATACTGGCATATAGCACATCCAGAATAAAATGAACAGAAAGAAGGGAGCTAAAATTACCTAGGTTTTCAACCAATTTTTCATGAGTGGATATATATAAAACTGTCTCAAATAGCTGCGATAGTTGATTGTCTCCGTAGGAAGTAATCACGATTGTAGGAATCTGTCTCTCCCTCAACTTCTCTGCCACTTTTAGAATCATAGCTGTTTCCCCAGAATAGGAAATTAAGATGAAGCAAGAGTCATTAGGTGCATAGCATGCCTGATAGAAAAGATTGTCATTTCTTATTTCGACCGTTACCTTTTTCCCGATTTTCAGGCAGCGGTTTTTAAAGACATTGGCCAAATCAAAGGTATCACCTGCACTTCCCACATATAGCTCTCTTGCAGTATGCAGCATACGCTCAGCTTTTTGCAAGGAATCATGATGTAAAAGCTCCACCGTGTCTTCAATTGTCTCTTTATACAAAGCCCCCACTTTGCTAGCTAGCCGTTTGTTTTTATCTATCTCGTTAAAAGGCTGATTTGGGTCAATGGATTGAAATTTAGACTCTAAATAACGAATTTCTTCTAGATAGTGTTGCTGAAATTCTGAAAAGCCACTGAAGCCTATCAGCTGGCAAAAACGGCTAACCGTTGACGGAGAGATAAAGAGTTCCTTAGCAATGGATCGAGTACTCTTGTTCTTGATGTCATGCCCTATATTTAGCAGATACTGCGCAATGTTAATTTCAGTCTCTGTCATTTTCTGCTGATTGGATAGTTTTTCTACAATTAACATAATTGTCTCCTTTTGGTCACCTTAGATTTTGCATATATATGTGCGCGTTTAAAGTGTTCGATCTATTTCGATAGCATTTCATCATAAAAGCTTTTCGTGAAGAATACAGAATCCTTCAGTGAACAATCAATATTCTTTTCTTTGCCACAATAAGTCTCTGTATTAGTGTGACAATCCTTTTTCTTCAAATCCGCCAAACAGTGCAAAAGAATTCCACTTCATCTGAGCCAAATGTTCCAAAATCAACTGTTGAAATGATTAAGCCATTATTCGTTGTATGATTTTTCATCATTCCCTTATGTCTGCCTCACTCCCTTTTGTTCTCTCACCAAGCAAAAGCATTGGTTGGGGTTTCTAAGGCTTTTAGCCAGGAGCTGTCGGAAACACGGCAGAGGGTAACAGAAAGTCCTGCCATATCTAGGCTTGTGATGAGGTGACCTGTTTTGACAAAGGGCAGTTTCAAGCCTTCTATATCCAACAGTTGAAGAATGTCATCTGTGAAAACGAGTTCTTCCAATTTTGAAGTGCCGCCTAAGTTATTGATGAGGAGAATAAATTCTTGCCCTTCTTGCCACTTGAATTTCATTTTGATTTTGTTGACGAGCTCAACAGCGAGCAGCTCGGAAGATTCAAACGGAACCATCCGATAACCGGGCTCACCGTGGATTCCAATTCCGTAGGAAATTTGACCTTGGGGCAAATCAAAGATAGGCAGCTGCTTGCTTGGTAAGGTGGCAGATTTTGTAGCTACTCCTAGCGTCGCAATGGAGGTGGACAGAGAAAGAGCGAGTTTTTCCAACTCATCCAGACTGGCTCCTTCTTTGGCAGCTTGCCCGAGAATTTTATGTAAAAGAATTGTTCCTGCAACCCCGCGGTGGCGGATTTGGAAATTGCTTTTTTCCACAGAAATATCATCATGAGAAATGATGTATTTGACTGGAATTCCTTCCTTGCGTGCTTGATAAATAGCTTGGGAAAATTCTTTAATATCGGCATCGAAGTTTTTAATAATGACAAAAACGCCTTTTCCTTGATGCAGAAAACGAATGGTTTCTAAAATATGCTCAGCACAGGGGGGCACAAAAATGGGGCCACTAATAGCAGCAGCTAACATACCATCGCCCACATAGCCAAAATGAGCTGGCTCATGACCGCTACCGCCACCTGAAATAATGGGTACGACAGAAGAATCGTGCTGATTATGATAAAGGACGGGCAGTTGTTTCAGCTGTGAAAGGTGAGGATACATGCGAGTAATTGCATTGATGTTTTGCTGAATGCTTGAATGAATTGAATTGATAATGTGAACCATATACTTGCCTTAATTTTCTATAGCTGTTTTGATTAGTTGTGTTAAAAGTTGCGCCTGTTGCTGGTAATCTTGCTCAGATAAATCCAGCAGATGTTTGATAGCATTCGCAAGCGCTTGACTGTGATAATGAATGAAAAAATGATACTCCATTTCAGAATGGAAAGGACGGGAATGATATTCTCTGACGAGTTTGGCTACAAGTTGTTGGCAGTAGGTTTGAAAATAAGAAGAAAAGTCATTTTGGTCAACAATGTCAAATAATTGTGCATAAAAACTCTTATTGACGTTAAAATAGTGCAGCAATTCTTGCAGCAGCTGATAGCCAGAGATATATTCCAGATTATCTGTGACTTGCTCTCGCAACTCCGTCTGAAAAATCCATTCTAATAATTCATACTTGTCCAGAAAATGATTGTAAAACGTTTGCCTGCGAATACCGGCGTCTTCCATAATTTGCCGAACAGAGATTTTTTCAAAAGCTTGTTCGGTCAGTAATTTTTTAAAGGATTTGGCAATCCTTTTTTTCGTGATTAAGGATGTTGCCATCTTCCCTCCTCAGTCTTTTTAGTTCTATTCTTAGTTTATCATGAATGATGCAATAGGAAAACTAAAAAGAGGGACATATTCCTAATTTTGTCCGTTCCAAAATGGAGCAAAGAATTTTACAATAGAAATAAGAAAAATAAAGCAAAGGAGAAACTCATGAAAAAAATTATCAATCAACCAACGGCTGTTGTGGACGAAATGCTAGACGGTCTGGCTTATATCCATGGTGATTTGGTGCATCGTGTAGAAGGCTTTGATATCATTGCTCGAAATAGCGAAAAATCTGGCAAGGTAGCGATTATCTCAGGTGGCGGGAGCGGTCATGAGCCTGCTCATGCTGGCTTTGTGGGCGATGGTATGTTGTCAGCTGCGATTTGCGGAGCGGTCTTTACTTCCCCAACTCCTGACCAAGTCTTGCAGGCAATCAAAGAAGCAGATGAGGGCGCAGGTGTATTCATGGTTATCAAGAATTATTCTGGCGACATCATGAACTTTGAAATGGCGCAGGATATGGCAGAAATGGAAGGAATCGAGGTGGCAAGTGTTGTTGTCGATGACGATATTGCTGTTGAGGACAGCCTTTACACGCAAGGCCGCCGTGGAGTTGCTGGTACCATTTTGGTTCATAAGATTTTGGGAAATGCTGCGCGTGCTGGAAAATCACTGAGTGAAATCAAGGCCTTGGCTGACGAATTGGTGCCTCAGATTCATACGGTTGGGCTGGCTCTCAGTGGAGCAACCGTTCCTGAAGTCGGAAAACCCGGCTTTGTGCTTGCTGATGATGAAATTGAATTTGGCATCGGCATTCATGGAGAACCCGGCTATCGCAAAGAAAAAATGCAGCCGTCTAAAGACTTGGCACAAGAATTAGTGGAAAAATTGAAAGACTCTTTTGAACTCAAAGCAGGAGATAAAATCGGAATCCTTATCAATGGTATGGGAGCAACGCCGCTCATGGAACAATACGTCTTTGCCAACGATGTGGCTGGAATTCTCGCAGCAGCAGGTCTGGAAGTTGTTTACAAGAAATTAGGAAATTACATGACATCTATTGACATGGCAGGCATTTCTCTGACCTTTGTCAAATTGGAACGTGAAGACTGGCTGGAAGCTTTGAACAGTCCAGTTGCAACGATTGCTTGGTAGGAGGTACGATATGGATGCAGCATTAGCAAAGAAATGGATGCTTCTCTTTAATGAAAAAATTCAAGCCAACAAAGACTACTTGTCAGAGTTAGACACGCCCATTGGTGACGGAGACCACGGAGGAAATATGGCGCGTGGCATGGCAGCTGTCGTTGAAAATCTGGAAGGAAAGGATTTTGCCAATTCAGCAGAAGTCTTTCAAGTTGTCTCCATGCAATTGCTTAGCAAGGTTGGCGGGGCTTCTGGCCCCCTTTATGGCTCAGCCTTTATGGGAATAATGAAGGCTGAAAAAGAGGGTACTAGCTTGGCGGATGCTGTTCAAGCAGGGCTTGATATGATTCAAAAGCGAGGAAAGGCTGTTTCGGGTGAAAAAACCATGGTGGATGTCTGGTCTGGTGTGGTGATGGCTCTTCAAAAAGGAGAATTGACCAAAGAAACCATTCATACTTTGGTTGAAGCGACGAAAGATATGAAAGCAACGAAGGGTCGGGCTTCTTATGTCGGAGAGCGCTCTATCGGACATATTGACCCCGGTTCGTATTCATCAGGCTTGCTTTTTGAAGCCTTGCTAGAAGTGGAGGAAAAAGCATGACAGAAATTGGGATTGTCATCGTTTCTCATTCAAAATGGATCGCTCAAGGCCTTGTAGATTTAATTTCAGAAGTTGCCAAGGATGTCTTGCTGACCTATGTAGGTGGTACAGAAGATGGCGGCATTGGTACAAGTTTTGAGCAAGTCCAAACGGTTGTGGAAGCCAACAAAGCAGAGAAGATTTTAGCTTTCTTTGATCTTGGATCGGCTCGCATGAATCTGGAGCTGGTGGCAGACTTTTCAGATAAAGACATCATCATTAACAATGTTCCCATTGTTGAAGGGGCTTATACTGCGGCTGCTCTTTTGCAAGCTGGTGCAGATTTGGCGACCATACAAGAACAATTGAAAGAGTTAGAAATTAAGAAATAAAGGAGTTTGATTATGATTCAGTATCTCGGTGAATTTTTAGGAACTTTTATCCTAGTATTGCTTGGTGATGGGGTTGTTGCTGGGAATGTTTTGAGCAAGACAAAAGAGGAAGGAACTGGCTGGGTTGCTATCGTTTTAGGCTGGGGGATTGCTTGTACAGTGGCGGTCTATGTATCTGGATTTTTCAGTCCAGCTCACTTGAATCCAGCGGTTACATTTGCAATGGCTTCTATTGGAGCGATTAGTTGGGGACAGGTTTTTCCGTTCATTCTTGTACAAATGCTGGGTGCCATGGCTGCGGCTTTGGTTTTATGGCTTCACTATTATCCTCATTGGGCAGAAACGAAAGATTCAGGTTTGATTTTAGCCAGCTTTTCAACAGGTCCAGCCATTCGCCACTCAGCTTCCAACTTTTTGGGGGAAGCACTAGGAACGGCCATTCTTGTCATCACGATTATGGCAATTGGTCCAAATAAAGTTGCTGCTGGTTTGGGTCCAATCATCGTAGGAACGGTTATTTTTGCAGTCGGTTTCTCACTCGGACCAACGACAGGCTATGCGATCAATCCTGCACGGGATTTGGGACCGCGTATCATGCATGCTGTTTTACCAATTGCAAATAAAGGAGATTCTGACTGGTCCTATGCTTGGATTCCAGTTTTGGGTCCAATTGTCGGCGGTGTCGTAGGGGCTTTGCTCTACAATATCATTTTGGGTGTCATTTAAAAATAGTCAAAAGTAGGTTTCGGCCTACTTTTGTTGTCTCTTCTTGTGCTTCTTGTCTGAATTTTTTATAATAGCTGTATAGAATAGCGAGGATAGAGATGGCAAAGAAGCATTGGCTGAAATTACTTGGAGTGTTTTTGATTTTCGGAATAGTTGCCTGTCATTCAGTTTTGCTAGATCCAACTGAACGAATAGATGAACAAAAAGAGTATCAAGCTATTGTAGCGAAATTTCATCAGATAACCGTGCCTGAACTCAAAGAAAAGCAGGCTCAGAGTGAAAAATTTTATCTCTACATCGGGAGAGGAACTTGTCCACACTGTAGGCGATTTGTGAAACAACTGGAACGAATCAAAACAAAATCTTTTTATTATTTAGATAGTGAGAAAAAGACACCAGAGTTAGTTGCTTTTCGTGAGGCATATAAGATAAAATTTGTTCCTTATTTTGGAAAATTTAGTGGTTTTACAGAAGAAAAAGTGCTACAAATCAAGAAAAATATGACTGCTAAAGAAATTGAGGATTTTATTAAGTAGGAGAAAAACAAGGTGACAGTAAATCTTGTTTTTTTTTCTTATAGCAAGAATAGAAAAATTGATAAATAAAAAATAACAAAATACTTTTCAAAATTGGTCTAGATAGGTTATAATGATGTCAAGATATAAAAAAAGAACAACTGGCATTCAGATGTTCTTTACGTAAAAATAATTAATGATTTCCACTGCGTGACACGAACTTGATTTTAAAGAAGTCGCCACGTTTGTACGCTTCGCTATACTCTAAAATTTGTCCTGTACTTTCTAACTGTGTTGTTTTTACTTGGAAGACGGTCGGGAAGTTTGTGTCAATGTCCAGTAATGTTGCAACAGTTTCTGGTGTCGGGAAGATTATTTCATTTGTTTCTTCAAAGTGCTCATCATTCATGTGAATATGATAGTCTTGTTTGAAGCGATTGTAGATAGAGCTGTAATATTCAAGATCTGGATAATTTGCATTGATATATTGCTCTGGGATATAGGATTGATGATAGATGTAAGGGGTATCTTTTGCTTTACGAAGTCGCTCGATTTTATAGTAAAATTGGTGTCCCTTCAAATCTAATTTATCAAGAAATTTCAAGTCGTTTCCGCGCTCGATCGATAAAACGGTCACTTGATCATTTTGGGTGGGAAATATCTCAACGTCAGAAAATTCAACGAGTTTGTGCTTGCGGGTGCGTGACACAAATGTTCCTTTTCCTTGTTGGCGGATAATGTACCCATCTTTTGCTAACTCGTTTAGAGCTCTTACAACGGTAATAGAACTCACATCGTACATTGTGATTAGCTCAGCTTCTGTATAAAATTTATCTCCATTTTCAAATTGACCTGAGATAATCTTACTTTTGAGTTCGTCTTTTATGTATTGGTACTTAGGGATTGCCATATTGTTCACCTCTCTTTCACTTCCCTCTCATAAAAAATTTTACCATAAATTTCAATAAAATGGTTAAATTTATTAAATTTTAAAAAAACTATTGACATTTCATGCAAAATATATTATATCAACCTATGTAAACGATTACAAGAAAATTATTGTGTGAAAGAGGGAAATGGTTTGGCAAGATTTGAGATTAGAGAAGAATTTTATCTGAATCAACAGCCTTTTAAAATATTATCTGGTGCTATTCATTATTTTCGGATCCAGCCAGATGATTGGTACCATTCACTTTATAATTTAAAAGCTCTGGGCTTTAATACAGTAGAAACCTATATTCCTTGGAATATGCATGAGCCAATAAAAGGGCAATTTGATTTTGAAGCTATCCTTGATGTAGAAAAATTCTTGCAAACAGCACAAAATTTGGGACTGTATGTTCTTCTTCGGAGTTCTCCCTATGTCTGTGCAGAATGGGAATTTGGCGGTTTACCTGCTTGGCTCTTAGAAGAAAACATGAGAATTCGGTCTTCTGATCCTGCTTATCTTGCTGCAGTTGCCAACTATTATGATGAATTGCTTCCGCGCTTAGTCCCGCATCTTTTGGAAAATGGCGGTAACATTCTCATGATGCAGGTCGAAGATGAATATGGCTCGTATGGCGAAGATAAGAAATATTTGAGAGCTGTTCGAGATATGATGCTAGAGCGAGGTGTGACTTGTCCGCTCTTTACATCGGACGGGCCTTGGCGAGGCACCTTACGGGCAGGGACGTTGATTGAAGACGATGTGTTAGTCACGGGGAACTTTGGCTCCAAAGCAAAAGAAAATTTCGCGCAGATGCAGGAATTCTTTGATGAACATGGCAAGAAGTGGCCGCTCATGTGTATGGAATTTTGGGACGGTTGGTTCAATCGTTGGAAAGAGCCAACTGTCACGCGAGATCCAGAAGAATTAGCTGAAGCGGTTCACGAAGTCTTACAACAAGGCAGTATCAACCTTTATATGTTTCATGGAGGAACAAATTTTGGTTTCATGAATGGCTGTTCAGCGCGAGGAAGCATTGACCTGCCACAAGTAACGTCTTATGATTACGAAGCTCTCCTTGATGAACAAGGAAATCCAACACCAAAATACTTTGCCATTCAGCGAATGTTAAAAAAATATTATCCAGAGTATCCACAGAGAGAGCCTTTGGTAAAAGAAACGTTTGAGTTAAAGAATATTCCGCTTAGTGAGAGAGTTAGCTTATTTGAGACTTTAGAAGATATAGCGCAGCCAATCGAGAGTCTGTATCCTATGAAAATGGAGGAGTTGGGCCAAAATGTTGGCTATCTGCTCTATCGTACACAAGCAGAATGGGATGCGGATAAGGAACGGGTTCGTGTCATTGACGGGCGTGATCGGATGCAGCTTTTTGTAGACGGGAACTTTATTACGACCCAGTACCAGACAGAAATCGGACAAGACATCTTTGTTGCTGCTGAAAAAGGTACCAATCACACAATTGACATTCTCATGGAAAATATGGGGCGGGTCAACTACGGACATAAATTGCTGGCAGATACGCAGCATAAAGGTATTCGCACAGGAGTTTGCAAAGATCTCCATTTTATGCTTCATTGGAATCAGTATCCATTAGAGTTCAAAAATCCAGAAGCGATTGATTTTACGAAAGAATGGCATGAAGATCAGCCAGCATTCTATGCATTTGATGTTGAATTGAAAATGCTTAAAGATACTTATCTGGATTTGACCAACTTTGGCAAAGGAATTGTCTTTGTCAACGGTGTCAATATTGGCCGTTTCTGGGATGTTGGCCCAACCTTATCACTTTACATTCCACATGGTCTCTTACGGATCGGAAACAATCGCATTATTATTTTTGAAACCGAAGGAAAATATAGTAAATTCATTGATTTAGTTCATAAACCTACATTTAAACCAATAAAGGGGGATAAACTATGACAATTATAGCTAATCGGATTGATGGACGTTTGATCCATGGGCAAGTAGCCAATCTTTGGACTACAACATTAAATATTTCACGTATTATGGTTGTAGATGATGAAATAGCAGAAAATACTATTGAAAAGAGTGGCTTGAAGTTGGCGACACCAGCTGGTGTAAAATTGAGTGTGTTACCAGTTGCAAAAGCGGCAGAAAATATCCTAGCAGGCAAATACGATAGCCAGCGTCTGCTCATTGTTGCGAAAAAGCCAGATCGTTTTTTGAGATTAGTAGAAGCAGGCGTACCAATCGAAACGCTCAATGTGGGCAATATGTCGCAGACATCTGAAACGCGTTCGGTCACACGATCGATTAATGTGGTGGATGAAGATGTGGCAGTGTTTCATCAGCTAAATGAAAAAGGGGTCAAGTTAACAGCCCAAATGGTTCCAAACGACCCAGCCGAAGACTTTATGAAATTATTGAAATAAATTTAGGAGGTCATTGTTATGATACAATGGTGGCAAATTCTCTTACTGACGCTGTATTCAGCGTATCAAATTTTGGATGAGTTGACGATTAACTCATCAGCAGGATCTCCTGTTTTTGCAGGATTTATTACGGGTCTGGTCATGGGTGATCTGAAGACAGGCCTATTTATCGGTGGTAGTTTACAACTGGTTGTACTCGGGGTTGGTACATTTGGCGGTGCTTCTCGGATTGATGCAACCTCTGGTGCAGTTCTTGCAACAGCATTCTCTGTGGCAACAGGTATCAAAGCGGAATTGGCGATTTCAGCTATCGCAGTTCCGGTAGCAGCGTTGCTGGTTTATACTGATGTTCTTGGACGTTTCTCTACAACTTACTTTGCACATCGTATTGATGCAGCGGTTGAAAAATTTGACTACAAAGGTGTTGAACGTAATTACTTACTCGGTGCTATTCCATGGGGGCTTTCACGAGCACTTCCAGTATTTTTAGCTTTGTGGCTTGGTGGGGATGCTGTAAAAGCATTCTCCGATTGGCTTGCCAATAATGCACAATGGATTGCAGATGGTTTGATTCTTGCAGGTAAAATGCTTCCTGGTGTCGGTTTTGCAATTTTGCTTCGTTACCTTCCAGTAAAGAAAAACCTTCATTATCTTGGTTTAGGCTTTGCCATTACAGCAATGTTGAAAGTTGTTTTTGACTATATTTCAACATTAGCGACAGCATCAAGTGCTGTCAAACCCATTGCAAAGGCTCTCGGTGGAGCTAAGTTTGAGGGGCTTCCAATGATTGGAATTGCGATTATTGGCTTTGCTTTAGCAGCTCTTAGCTATCAAAATGCTATCAACAAACAAGTGGTGACTGTTGCTGCGGAACAATCAGAAAGTGGGGAAATTGACGATGACGAACTCTAATTACAAATTAACAAAAGAAGATTTTAAACAAATCAACCGTCGTAGTCTCTTTACTTTCCAATGGGGTTGGAACTACGAGCGTATGCAAGCATCAGGTTATCTTTATATGATTTTGCCGCAGTTGCGTAAGATATACGGTGATGGTACGCCAGAATTAAAAGAAATGATGCGAACACATACGCAATTTTTCAACACGTCTAACTTTTTCCATACTTTGGTGACAGGGATTGACCTTGCGCTTGAAGAAAATGAAGGGGTTGCGGCTAAAGATACTGTTACAGGGATTAAAACTGGGTTAATGGGTCCATTTGCAGCGATTGGTGATGCGATTTTTGGTTCAACTATTCCTGCAATCATGGGTGGCTTGGCAGCAGGTCTTGCCATTGATGGCAATCCTCTTGGTATTTTCCTTTGGATAGGAGTAACGATTGCGATTAACGTTTTCCGTTGGAAACAATTAGAATTTGCCCACAAAGAAGGCGTTAAATTAGTTACAACGATGCAGGATAAATTGTCCGCAATCACAGATGCTGCAACTGTTTTGGGAACATTCATGGTAGCTGCTTTAATTGCTACGATGATTAACTTCAAATTCACCTATACTCAAAGTTTTGGTGGTGTAACGTTTAATCTTCAAGAAACGTTGGATAAAATCTTCCCGCGTTTGGTTCCGGCATTGTTTACTGGATTTGTTTATTGGCTGCTTGGTAAGAAAGGTATGAATTCAACCAAAGCAATCTTTATTGTCATTATTATTGCAATTGGTGTTTCTGCGCTTTCACACTTTACTCATACGCCAATCTTAGGTGTTTAAAAGGAGCTTTTCTATAAATGACAAAACAACTTATACTGGTCAGCCATGGTCACTTTTGTGAAGAATTGAAAAAAAGTACCGAAATGATTATGGGGCCTCTGGAATTCGTTCATACAGTTCCCTTACTTCCGGAAGAAGGAATAGACGACTTTACGGCTAAATTTTTAGCGACTGTAAAAGAGCTAGATGATTACATTGTCTTTGCTGATTTGCTTGGAGGAACACCTTGTAATGTCGTTAGTCGCCTTATTCTGGAAGGACTTCAAATTGAACTCTATGCAGGAATGAATATGCCCATGGTGATAGAATTTATCAATTCTGCCTTGACTGGTGTGGAAGCGAAATATATCGAAAAAGCGAACAAATACATCGTGAAAGTCAATGATGTATTAGCAG
>ERZ773269.1822-NODE-1822-length-18212-cov-7.938867_pt1 | contig 18212 bp, 32 predicted proteins | sample MGYA00511958_ERZ773269 | MGnify/ENA primary metagenome ERZ773269 (study PRJEB29015, sample SAMEA2737761) | human gut metagenome | biome: human gut; feature: human-associated habitat; material: faeces | place: China | collected 2012 ... | reverse complement strand
ATCCATTTTGTATGTGATAAACTGTGAGCTTTTTGCGCCATAGTCTTAACTCCTTTCGTTTTACAATTGGCTTGAACACCTATATTGTAACTCGTTTGGAGTTTTTTTGTTATGACGGTATAACCTTCGATGCGCACCCGCATAGCGGGTGGTTTATCTGTTTCGCACCTTCGGAGCGAAACGGACTTAAAGTCACATAATAAAAGCTTGGATTTTAAATCCAAGCTTAACTATTTAAAAATTCCTGCATCATTTCAGCAGTCGATTTTTCAGGCTTGCTACTATCGGCAATCGTCAGCAACTCTGCCCTGCCTTTCGGCGTAAGACCTAGTTGCATAGCTATCTGATTCAGCGTAGTTGTTGCATCTTTCATCGTGGCAACCGCTGGGTTCTTTTTAAAGCCAAGCGACATTTCATCTAAAATCTCACCACTACCCTGCGCCTGTACAGGCTTTTTGATTTCCTGCTGGATACCGTTTAGCTTGATGTCTTCGTAAGCCATCTTGTAAATTTCGTAGTTAGTGCAATAAGATTCCACCAAGAATGTATCTATGCGCTCGACCTTGCCTGTTCCTTCTAAAAACGGAACGACTTTGCGCCAAACCTCCCTAGCTACTTGTCCTAAATAGTTTGGTGGGTCACTCGGTAAACGCCCTTTATTTTGCTTATAAAATGGATTTTTAACCAAGTGCACCTCACCTCCTTCTAGTGCATTTTGACACCCTTTAAAAATCTGAAAAATTGGTGTCCGACACAAGCGAACACCTTTGTGTGGCTCTTCCTTGGTTCATACAGGGGCGGGGGCTCGTTTTAAATTTTGTTTTGATGAATTATACCTCCGCCAATTTAAATCACTCTACGGGCTTCTTAGAGGCCTTCTCGTGCGTGCTTGATTTTTAGCGCCCATTCTTTGACCGTGAGCCGTAGTTGTTGGTTATGCAACGTGTTACCTTGCCCTGTGCCATAGATTTGCTGTTCTAGCGTCCTTTTGGCATTATCGCAAGCTCTGCAAGCTGTCGCAATGTTCTTCGGGTCCGTCCTTAGTTCAGGCGCTACCTCGAAGGGTGTGACGTGGTCACCTATCTTGCTGTTCGGTGTGACAGTACCTAGAGCTAAACAGTATTGACATAGATAGTGGTCACGTTCTAGGACTACTCGTCTTAGGCTCGACCAAATCTTGCTTCGATAAAAATTATATTGCTCTCGCTTATCTTCTGACCTGTTGCGTGTGTACTTGTTGTACTTCGTACGTGAGTATACCTCACGCTTAGGTGCTTGGTCTGCGTGCTCCTTGCAGTAGTACCCGTCGCTTATATCTACAAAGGTTCTGCAACCTGCGTACTTGCAACGTCTAACTCTAGCTATGTCAATCACCTCCAAATCTAAATTAAAAAGCCACACGATTGTGTGACTGTAATAGGAAAAGTAGGACTCGAACCTACGCATGCAGATTAAAGGTCTGTCGCTCTACCATCTGAGCTATATTCCTACCGCTTGTCCAAAAGGTGCACAAACAAGCGTGATACACTCAACCTGGATTGTGTATCGTTTTTTAGGCATCCGTCACAAGATGTTTACCCTTTCCATTTATTTTTCAATGACTCCGATGTGACTCGACTCATTGCAGGACCCGTAATTATTTAGCACGACTTTAAAACATCCTACTCCGTCGCCACCAGTAACCCAAGCTGGAAGTTTTTCAGAAGCTTTTCTGGGATTCAAACCCAAGGTGCCTTTGTTTCAATTCTTTATGCTACTACTATACCACTTTGATTTTAGACTGCGCTCCGTTTTACTTAAATCAACAGCGTTTGTCTATCTTTTTGTGCGCTCTTCTTAACAGATAGTAGTATTGGCTGTCTGCAGTTAGCTCTAACTTATCCATAATGTCAAAACGTGACAGCTTATCAATATAGACCATCGTCAGCATATCTCTAGCTTGATAGTCGTCTACTTGATAGATTAGATTATAAAACTCTCTGCGCTTTTGTATCGCTTGTTTACATAGCTTTTTCACCTCTTCTTCCTCATCAATCAGCTCTACATAGATGTCATCCTGCTTACGCTTCATACCACCAGAAATCTTGTCTGCTTGTGGCAAAGCGGCGGTTACCTTAGTGGCACTTGCTTCCAGCTTTTGGATACGTTCAAGCTGGCTATCTATGTATCTGTCTAGTGCTTTCAACTCTTTCAATCGCTGGCTAGTTTTCATTGCAGACCTTCTTTGCTATAATATAGTTATGTTGAGTAACAAAGAGTCGCACTAGTCTGCGGCTTTTTTCCTTTCCACCTAACCACCAAGCGCATAAGCCCGATACAGATAACGTTTAACGCTTGGCTTGTTGCGCCCTAATTCGCCTTTGTTTCGATATTCAAGAATTATGCGGTCAACTTCTTCATCTAGGCTCTCAGGCCATTCGTAATGGTTGAATACATACTTAGCTATCTCACTGAATAGTTCTCTGGATAGCAATCCTTCTAGCTGAACCACCTTCCGAGGCGTTAGATTAACACGCTCTACATAGAGTGCATTGATAGCACTGTAGATGTTCTTAGCTTCCTTCTTCGAGCAGCCCTTAATTTCCATGATATGTGCCACGATACTGTTTGGATAAGTAGCTCTTAACGCTTCTACTTCCTTGCGATAACGTTGGAATAGCTCCTCGGTAAGCCCTGCATTGGTCTTATCGACTTCTTGGCGACCTGTGCAATACTTTCCAGAATAATGTTCTGCCAGATAAGCGTGCAAGTCGTCGAATAGATTGTCTGAGATGAACTCTCGCATATCGTTTAAAGTTGCGGGCGACAGTCTCGAGCGTTCTTTAACCACGTTGTCGAATCTCTGGAAATATTTCCTAGCTTGATGACGGTCACACTCTTTAACCTCTTGGATGTGCTTGGTGAGTGTTCTATTATGCTCCGATTTCAGCCCGTTAAATTCGTCCACTAGCCGTTGAAACAGCTCTTTGGGCAGTCCAGCGTTTGGGTAATTACTAGGCATTAGTTCGCCTCCAACAATTCCGGATTTTCGTAGATGTTGCCGATGATGTACGTTGAATCAGCAACATTGCACAAGCGTTCGAAATTATTGTATCTAAACAAACTATTCGTCCACATACCTAAATCGGTTCTGTACTCGACTACACCATCCAACAGTCCGTCTTTTGTTTCCAAAACATCTCCTTCAAAGATTTCTTTGCCGTTCTTATCTCTCAATCCTGTTGATTGCATGAGGATAATATTTTCATCTCTCGGATGCAGTTCTATTTCTTGTTTTCTATTTCTGTAAATCTCTGCCATGCCGTTCATGGATTTCGTTTCTCTATCCCACGCTCTATATTTTGGGATCATTGTCCTCTCTCCTTCAAATAGCTAGGGATGTCATCCCCAACATTTACGCTGTCATACTGCTCCTTGCTAACAAGGAATTTCCCATACGCTCCACAATCAAGCGTATATAGTTTCCCTACCATAGATTTACCAGTCACCTTGCCATGTAGTTTCACCGCATTATCTGCTTTGTGGATAAGTACCATCTCAATAGGTCGGTTGACTACCCAGACCGATGTAGCAATATTAATCGCCAGCGATAGCACTAGCAGAATCATCGCTACTATTAGCTGATTTTCTCGTTTTGGTTTTAACAAAGTTGTCATCAATCATTACTCCCCTTGTATAGCGTCTGCAATGAACATAAATGGCGTTTTTACGTGCAAAGGATTGTCAAATTCCGGTTTTCCGAACCATCCATCCAAAGGGACATCTTTTAAAAAAATCGCTGTTATTGCTTCGCTTTCCTCTCTGATGTAGCTTATATTTTCGATATTAATTAGCATTTTTGGTTTATCCATTCCGTATTGGACAGGAATCACCTCAATAAACTTTACCATCGTCCACCTCTTTCACTTCCACGCCTTCACAATCAAATACCCAGCCGAAGCCTGATTTTTCTAGCTCTTTGCTGGTGTGGACGGTCCCCTCGCAACCGTCTATACCTTCTTTTATTTTCCAAAAGTTTCTAAACAAATTGGCGGTTAGGTAGATGTTCTTGTCACACAATCCCTTAAACCGAACCGTATACCTTTTTTCTTCCTCGACCTCATAGCCAAACTGGTGCATGTTGACGAGGATTTTGATTGCTTCATTTTTTGAATTATCAAACCATTTATAGAAATCTGAAGTTCTTTCTTCATCTTCCCAACACCTAATCAAATAGTATATATCACTCTCTAAATTATATTTGTGTTTCTCATACCAATCCGCCACACACTGTTTCACCACTGGTTTTTCGAACAACGAATCGTATAAGTCCTCAGCATGGGCCATTGAAAGGTGCCCTACTGTTGCCAATTTCTGTACTGCTTCATCTCTTTTCATCATCGTTAGTTCTCCTTGTAAATAATCAGTGCTGATATATCATACGTTCTGCAAAAGCCATGCTCATAGATTGCTACCGCCACGTTAGATTGATATTTAATATCAATAATTTCTATATTTGGGTTTTTTGCAAGAAAATCATTGATTAATTTATCAATTCCTAGATGGTTAAGATTGTCAGTTTCCTCACGTAAATACTTCGTTCTAATCATCACATTCCACCATTTCTACCTTATATTTTCGTGCGTTGCGATATTTCAATCTCAATCTATGCATTTCGTTGATAGCATCGTTCTCATTGCTGAAGACTTGCTCACTGTCTTCCATGCTGTCGTAGTAAACTATAACTTTATATTTCATTGCTCGATTAATCTCCTTCCTTTGTCGATTGTTTTTCATTCCAACTCCTTGATTTCAAATTCAATGCGTGGGTTAGGACTGTACTTCTTGCGAGCTCTTAAATCGCAAACAATACTGTCATCCGTCCAGACGATACCCTTCTTATCCACTTTGTTGTAACCAGCCTTTGAAATACTGTCAAAGAGTGCTTTGACCAGATTGTCAACGTCTGGGGTTTTCGCATGCCAAAGCGCTTCAGCCATGAATTCCTTGAATGCGTCCCACGTTTTAGCTCTAGCCTTTGGCGTAGGTTTTTTTGATACGCTCAAAGGTGCCTTCATGTAAAAGGTGACATCTACTGAAATCGGTCCGTCGAAGAATTGCCCGTTATACTCTTGCTCGATTAATTGCGAGCATTTACGACGCCATGCCTTCATTTTAGGGTCTTCATAAGTTCCAAACTTGCTGAATCTTGGTCTTGTTTGCGGTTTGGGCTCGATATTTAGGGTTAATTTCATCCTAACTAAGCTCCCCTCTCAATCCACAGAGATCAAAAAGATTTTGTTTGTTGTTCTCGATAAACTCGAAGAACTTCTGAAGTTCAGCTAAGTGGCGTTTTTCTCTCTTGACTCCAAGGCTCGTATGATACTCTGTTGGCGTTTTCGGTGTTACCCTGATGTCTAGCCAATAAAGAGGCTCAAACACGTCTCCACTCGTATCAAGGGAAGCGTCTGCGTCAGTATTTCTGAAATGCATCTGCATATCATATTCAATCTTGTTTGTGATCGTGATATTCTTATCTACGATTTCGAGTGTGATACTTGTTCCTGGTATGTCGATTTTGTTTAGCATTTGTTGCTCCTTTTTAAAAAACGCGACTGCCTTTGTGTGAGTTTGGCTAAATACGGGCAGTCGCTCGTCCAAGGTCGCACGACCGATTGACGTTTCTAGTTCGCAGTTTTACAAGGATGCACGGCTTGTTTATTTTTGAGCTGTTTCTGTTTTGGAAACAGTTAGTTTCTGGTTATTTTTTATCTTTTCTGGCGTTGCTTTCACCAATAAAGTACCCTAGTAAAAGCCAAACCAGTGCCATTCCAGCATCTTTGATAAAATCAATCATTTCTTTCTCCTCCTGGATTTCTCCACCACTCAAGCAAGTCATCCTGATAGTCTTTGATAAATTGCTCAAACTCTCCAAACTGGAGGATAGCCCAGCGTAAGCGGTGCATATCCTCTCCACCTCTTGAGCAAAAGCCACTGACTCTGAATGCTGGGGTAATGCTATCCACAATATCCTGGGTGAGACTATCAATATTGAGCAATGGCTCCAGCTGATAGTCAAGGTCTAGGATAAACTCATCCCCCAAGTTGTGGATAACTTGCAATCTCTTGCCGTCCGAGTAGATGGCTACGCTGTCAGATACTTCTCTAATTTCCATGTTCAAGCCACCGACTTTCTATAAGCACACCTTCTCTATTGCACTTCTTACAATGCCAAATTACTGGTTCATCTATAAAATGTTCAATATAGCGTTCGTCACAATCCATGCAATAGTATTCTATTCCTCTGACCTCCATACTTACCACCCACATTGCTCATTGAGTTCATCCTGAGTCAGTGGCTCAATACGCTGATAACCGCTGACTTGATAGTTCTTTTTAAAATCAAATCCAAGTTGACTTAGACCAGTCTTGAACCGCTCTTTGTCGTTTGTATCTACAAGATATACCTCCAAAGTCATTTTTTGGGTATATCGTTTTAGGTCGTTTTTAGCCCCTCCAAGAGCGTTTGGCTCATTTTGGGGGATTTGCCCGCCGTCCAAGATTTCGCCTGTTTCCGGGTCGAAATTTTGGGTCTCCGTTGATTTTGGAGCTTGTTCCTGCTGTTTGGTTTGTTGAGCTGCTAGAAGTTCCTTGCGTTCTTGTTCAGCTCGTTCTTGAGCCTGTCTGAGTTCTTCCTTTTGTTTTTCGAATTCATAGTCTGCTTTGATTTGTTCCAGCACTTCAACCAAGGTCAAATCTTTCAGCATGCGGATATACGGCTGGTCAGTCATGCCATACTCAGCACATTGCCCAGAAATGGCAGCTTTTGCTTTCTCGTACTCTTGTTGCTTTTGGTACTCAAAGGTGACCATGTCATCAAGTGACTTCATAGTCGCTTTTTTAAGAGTTACACCATCCGCCATAAAATCGCCATTTTTGATGTATTCCGTTGCTTTTTCATCGAAAATGCGAGGGTCAATCATATATTCGCTGGCTTTGTTAGCTAAATAACTTTTAACCGTGTCCAATTTCAGCGCTTTTTGATGATTTTCGAACTCTTTCACATCGTTTGCGATTTGGTTGATGATGTTTTTAAGAGGATCCTCTGTTTCCTTGATGTATTTTTCAAAGTCCGTCGCTGGTTTCGATAACACATTTTTGATTTTGATACGTTCGTCTGAAATCTGCTTAGTTAGTTTTCGTAATTCAGCTAAGACTTTTTTGTCATCTTTGATAGTGCCAGCGGTGACTGTGTAATTTTGATATTTTGCAACTACATCAGCAATGCCTTTTTCAAAAACCTCTTGCCCTACAATCTCAACTTTGGCTTGTTCAATATTAACTTGTAATTCTTGCATTGTTCACACCTCGTTAATAGTCGAGAAGTTCGCCTTGAACTGGCTCGTTTTGTGAGTTGGCAACCGGTTGTGAATTACTTTCACTTGTTTGTTGGAATTGCGATTGTTCTTGCTTCATTTGTTCGATTTGAGCCATCTTGCGAGCTCTAACATCCTCTTGTGTCTCTTGTGGTGTTACATCCTTGATTCTGTCGAATGTTTCACCGCCGTCATCTTCAGTGTACATACTTCCTAAATCCTCTGGGAACGCTTCACGCAAGGCGTTGACAAGAGCGGTCTTTCTAATCATCGTAGCTGGCATAGCGTTCCAAGTGCTTTGTTTTTTGTCGTATTCTTCACGACTAACAAAAACCTCTACAGGAACCTTGAAATTCTTACGGTAAACTCTTGCCCAACCACCAACAAGTGTGTCGTTAGGTAGTAACAATGCTCCTTTTCGCTCTACCATATCACCAGAATCGCCAACAACTACCACTCCGGCTTCAAAGCCTTCATAGTTTGGGTTTTGTGCTGCACGCTTCAAGAATGCTTCTTTTGAGACAATTAAGCTAAATTCAGCCCCACCATTTTTCTTTTTGTAAGCTACGATATAGATCTCGTTTAGCAATGGGTTGAGGTTACGACCTTTAATCAGCGATAAAGCTTGTCCAATTTGTTTTTCTGTTAACAAATCTTGTGGGTCGTAGTATCGTTTAATATCTTGGAATGTCCAGGCACTTGTATCTGTTGAAATATCCCTTTTATTTTGTGTTTGTAGTTGATTACTCATACTTTCTCCTTGTACACCCTATAATTCTCAAATTAAGGGGTCTCTTATCGTTTTTTAAGTGGTAGCTAGATAAATTTATACCACCCATGTATTAAAATTGATTGCAGACGATTTCAGGCATGTTTTCGAACGTGCTGATTAAATACCACCTTCGAGCAGTAGCCCAAAGCCATGTATTCGTTGAGTTTTTCGATGAACGAATATAAATCCAAATCGTCAATCATTTTCTGCTTGTGTTCTTCCGAGAATACCAAGCCGTGGATGGCTTCATAATCTCGGAACAGTTTTAACTTGACCTCTAATTCAGTCATTGCATCATCCTTTTATCTTGCTTGCTATGAAATCGGTATACATGCTCATTAGTAGAGCCGTAGCCAGTTCCTTTGAAAATTCGTGAATAAATACGCTTGCCATAAGTGCCTTTGATGTCCTCAGGGGCTAGGTTGGTCGTGATGATGGTCTTGGTACGCTTGTTTAATATGCTGTACAAGATACCGCTAGACCATTCTGTCACTTTCTCAGTGCCCACGTCATCAAGCACTAGCCACTCAGCTTCAGATATACGCTTGATATACTCAGCTTCAAGGCTGAAATCCTCTTTGATTTTAGCTAATAGGTCTACTACGTTGATGAATAGCCCTATTTTCTTGGTGTGATCAGACAAAGCCTTCAACGCCGCATAAGCTAGATGGCTTTTACCGACTCCAGTATCGCCAACCAAGACGATGTTGTAGTCTTGACCGTCTAAGTAGCCCTTTAATTGGCTTCTAACGGCTTTCAAGTCTTCCTTTTGCTCTCTGGTAAGAGCTTTGAAGTTTTGAAAAGTAGCACTAGTTAGGTCATCATCCAACAAGCTGAAATCTTTGAGGAAGTACAAGCGTTTTTGCTCTTGTTCTCGCTCATACTGTGCTTGTGCTTTCATCTCATTCTGTTTGGCTTGTTCTTCAAGATGGCATTTAGGGCAAGTCTCGTATGGTTTGCTAGAAATATCTGGAATATACATGCTGACATATCGGCAATTGTGCTTGTCACACATTTTGTCTAATGGTTTCATGTATTTTCGTCTCATATTTCCAACTTGTGCATCTAAACTCAATACTTGCTCCCTCTAGGTCCAAATTTAGGCATATCACTGTTTGGCTTTTTGGATTCAAATTTATCTTGTTCTTCTCGTTGCTGAGCTACGGTCTTAATTCCATTCTGTGCCCAAGATTTCAAGATAGAGTTGACATAACCAAAAGAGCGTTTGGAATTATCAGCCGCTTTATCAATGGCTATCTTGATTAATTCTGGTTCTAATCCATCAAAAGTTCTATATTCCTCGAGTTTCTGTAATTGATAGCCATCCAATAGACCGATTCTATTTTGATAGTAATCAAAGATATTAATTTCTGAATTATTAGCAGCAGAAGAAGAATTTTGACCATTTTCTGATGTTTCATCCTCTCTACTGTTAGATTTACTTAAATTAGATTTACTTATATTATCTTTACTTATATTGGGGCAACCAGTGGTTGCCGTTTGGTTTACCAGTGGTTTACCAGTGGTTTCATCGGTGTTCTCTTCTAGCAATTCCTTGTAAACGCTAGGTACATATCTGTCTTTCCTAACAGTGTTCTGCTCATGAAAATCGACCACAAAATAAACCATTTCGTCATTAAGAGGTTTTACAAATTGCTTGATAACTAGAAGCCCTAGATTATCTTTGTTAGCCCCTATCATTCTGAGAATAGGGAACGCTTCTACTACTCCATCATCGTCACAATTTTGAATGAGGTGAAAATAAAGAGCTTGTGTTTCTAGGGGTAAACGTAGAAAGCGATGCGTTTGAGTCACGGTTTTGCTTATCATTCTACGGTTTCCCATTTTTTGCCTCCTGTGTAATAGTATTTCTGATTATCTGCCATATTTAATGCCTACCCTCCCACCACAGCTGTCTTGTTACTTCGCCAATAATTCCATAAGTGTTTTAAAGCCGTCTTCCATGGTTGGTTCACGCTCCGTGCGTTCAAAGTCCGAGCCGTCAAGTTTAGTTACGTTGTATTCAACTTCTACGATAAGCACTTCGCAGTTGAACGCTTCGGCAAGTTTGTCGATATTGTTTTTTTGTTTTTCGTAAAACTCAATCGGTAACTGTAGTGCTTGCCAAAGACGGTCGTTAAAAACTGCTTTAAACACTAGGCTTCCTTTGTCCTTGTAACTTTCAAGAAATCCATCTTTTTCAGCGTTGTAAAATACGACTTGTGTTTCTGTTAATTTCATGATATATTCTCCTTGTAAATGTTATTGATTGCACAGGCCCTTACCTGTGCTTTTTTAGTGCTCTCAACGTGCACCCACAGCCCCACCGCTTCATATTTTTTGTTTTTTTAAAAGATAAGTGTGTGGAAAAGTAGATTATAATTTGGGGTATTAAAGTATATGCTACACTCCACGGAAGGGCTATGGCTACACGCTGAGAGATGTTAGTGATCTAATTATTGCTAAGGTACTTAGCAGCTAGATACCGCTCACGTCTTTGACGCGCTTCATATTTCTGGTCATTAATCTCTCGTGGTGTCCATACTGGTTCGAAGGAGTACTCTTCTTGTTGTTTCTTGCTCCAAATCCAGTTAAATAGTTTTGATGGTTTCATACTTTCTTCCTTTCTGATTAGCTACAGCTATCGTTTCGTTGTTCGCTTTAATCTATCCCATATTTTTGAAATATTTTTACGTCCCCAAGCGCGAACGAAAGGGGCAATCTCAAACAGGAAATGATTGAGCCAAATTGCGAATAAGAGCGAACCTATAATTGTTGTCATAGCCAGCAATACCCCGAATTCTTCCATTGTTATTTCCTTTCCGTCCCCTAACCGCACTAGAGAGCTAGGGGTGTTAATGTTATTTAAATCTGTTTCTAGTCTTCCATTCGATGAAGGACTTGAAACCTTCATAGTTGATGAAAACTAACTTGTGTGTCGGGTTGAATACGTAGTCTCGGAAATCTTTGTTGTCCCTCATTTCTCGAATAAGGTTCTTCGCCATCGACTTCCCTAGACCTTCCCACCGCTGCATGAGGTGGTCGTAGTCTCCCCATTCAGCCGTTTCATTGATTCCGACTGGTTTGTAGGTGATTTCCATAAGCGTTACCCGATTTCTTTCAATCCACTTTCAAGAGCGATAAGCTCTTTTTGTTTTGGCGTTTCACGAATTTCAAACGGTGTGAAATCGTCGTAAGACAAATCTCTCAAGAACTGGATTGCTTTCTCAGCGTCAACATGCTTGATGTTAGTGTATTTTGTAACGTTGAAAACTTTCTTCAAACGCGAGTACATCAAGCGGATAAATTGACCTTTTTTAGATGCGAATAAGTTATCACTAGGGTGTGTTTTCTGCTCATTGAAGTACATATCTGCAAACACTCCAGCCTTGCTGAAGACTACGCTCTTGATTTTCGTAGCTTCACCGTCGTCGATATGGACTTTCTTGTTGACTTCCTCGACAAGCAACTCAATGTCAGTAAGCTTTTGATTTGTCTTTTTAACATTCCTGTCCATCTCTTCCTTAATTCCGATAACCTCTTCCAAAAGCTGTTGGTTAACATTGCTTTGTGCCACAAGGTTCATGGCTTGTTTTTTCTGCATTTCAACCGTTTCAGCGAGTAGGGTTTCTTTTTTCTTGTCTTTTTTCTTACTCATTAATGATCTCTCCTTCTATGATTGTTCTTCCATTTTCTGGGACAATCTTGTTCATTTCGTCTAACCAGCTTTCAGTTAGCGTCAAGATGTCTCTGAGTTTTTCAATCTGGGCATCTTTGCCAATCCCTTGGATAAGGGTTTTAAATCTAAGCGGTGCCATCTTGCTGTCAAAGAAAGCTTCGAACTCTGATACTAGGTTGCTAAGCGTGAAGATGTTAGAAACACTGTTTTCTAGTTTCTCTTTGTCAGCTCGTAAGTGTTCGATAGACTCTTTTAGAGCTAGTGCTTCTGACGTTTCTTTCTCAAGGTTTTCATAAGACGCTTCTTTAAGTCGCAAACTTCTTTTGACTGAATCAAGCTCATCAGCAAGGTCTTTGTTTTTATCTAGTAGTTTCTTGTTGAGGTCTTGCGTAGCTTTGTAATCGTCTGGGATGATTTCCTTTTCGATTACTTTTTCAGTGGTCTTAGTTAGCTTGACACGCTCAAGCTCCCCTCTGGTTGCTTCGAGCGCTTGGTCTTTGAGTTTGAGCTTACGTTTCACCTCTTGCAGTTCTCTGACTGTTGGTGTCTCACCTTGCTCAATTTTTTCGATTTGCTCTTGCTTTTCTACCTCTGGAAGGGTTGCGATGAGGTGTAAGGCAGTTGTTCCTAAATGTCGTAACGTTTCGACATTTGGCAATTCTTCAACAATCTTCATCGATTTATAAGCGAAGTCTTTGTCAATCCCGATACTTTCGTGCCACTGCCGAAACTGCCCGTGTGTCAGGTCGTTTTCTTTAACGTGATTCAATCGTCTTCCAATCTCCCAAATTGATTGCCCAGCTATTTGTTTGTGGTGGTTTATTTCCAATTCGATCTGTGCTAAATTGTCAGATAACGTTATTTCTTGCATATTTCCCCTTTCTTGTCTTTTATGTTGTAATATAAGTAGTTATTTTTGTTATGTCGCTTACTTGCGAGTGGCTTTTTTGTGCACTCCAATCTGGTATAATAAATACAGGAAGGCTAGAAATAATGAAACAACTTTTTAATCTCATTGAGTCAACTATCAAGTATTTTGCGACTAATTGGATTGCAATAGCCGCCCTTGCTATTTCTTATCTAAATTACCGTCAAAATAATTCTCAAATCGAAATAGATTCAACTGGTCAATCTGATTGGTTGTTATCACTTTTGCTAAACAGTGGAGAAAGTATCGTCAATGAAAATGGATTGCTTCATGTAAATTTGCGGATCATCAATTCTTCGGGCAGCGATATCAGTTTCTTTGATTTGATCGTTTTAAGTTCAAACAATAAGCAACTTACATATCATTGTCAAAAACAGCATAATGTATTTACTCACTTAGAAGAACGATTGATTATTTCAGGATTAAAATCTGACTATGACATCATTGAATTAAATATCCCAGAAACTAATTTTGGTACTTTGAAATCTCATAGTCTAACTTCGTTTGATATCATTGTGCCAGCAGATGACATCGGTTCTGAATTATTTGTTTTCTTTAAAACAACCAAGAAAAATTGGGTGTTCCGTAAGAATAAAATAGGATATGTTAATTCTCCCTATCAATCATTTTCTGCGTCATATCGGGTGGAAGAATCAAATAAACCGAACTATAAGGAAATTTTAGAAGTTTTGCGTAAACAATAGCTTGCTCCTTTGTCTCGAATCGCCTTTGAACTCCTAGCACTCCATAACATATTTTGCCTTCCATTCTATTCATTTCCTTTCTTATTACTTAGCTTTATCAGCTAATGCTTTTTCTTTTAAAGCATTAAGACCGAATGGATCTTCTTTGATTTCCAAGCAGGTTTTTTCAATCTGTTCAGCTTGGTTGATAAGTAATTCACGGTCTTTGTTTCTTGCCTTGAGTTCTGCGTCGATAGACTCAAGGCTTTTTGCAATGCGTTCTAATATTTCGTTCATTTCGCTCCTTTGCGTTTTGATATAATTGACTTATCTTTGATGAAAGGAGAGACAAGTCATGATTGAAAATTTTGATGATTTCTTAAAAGCTAAGTATCCAGAAATTCGAAGCGGTATCAACGAATCTGTTAGCGAAGCTTTGAAATCACTTGTTGACAACGGTATTGAGCTTGATAGTGAAGTTGTTGCTATTTCAAGTGCTATCGCATTCAATACAACTTGTGAGATTCTAAGAGCTTATGATTCATATGTGCAAGAGCACAAGAATCAATAGTATTCATTACAATCTCTAAAGCTTCATTAGCGTTTACCACTTTTGGTAGGCGCTTTTTTTGTCCACTATATGGATATCGTTTTGGTTTCATGTTTGTTCCTTCCTACTCCTCAAATTTTTCCCAAGGCTCTCGGATACCGAGCAACTTGGAGACCTTTAGTTTTAGCTCGACACTTCCCTTGCCCTTTTTGAGCAAGTCAGAAATCGTTCCTGGACTATCCAAACCAACTGCTTGAGCTAAGTCAGATTGTGTCCATTTCTTTTCTGCCAGTCGTTCCTTGACTAGGTTGGCCCACTTTTGATGCTGTGCGCTCATTCACTCACCTCCTTTTTTGCGAACTTTTTAGCGAATATTTTTATAAAATTTGTTGACATTTTTAAATAAATAATTTAAAATCAGAGTATACAAAAAACTATCAACAGAAACGCTTGATTAAACTAATTCCAAAGTCGCCAAACTTATTTTTTTAGGTTTAATCTTCGCTTTTTGTTTCGCTTATTTGTTCGCCTTACAAATTATATTTTAGATTATTTATTTAATTTAGTCAACACTTTTTATATAAATAATTTAAATATTTTTTGTCAATCTCTCAGAAAGGTTGATGTATCAATGTTTCCCACGTTTGAAAAAGTTAGGGAATTAGCAAAAAAACAGGGCTTATCACTAAACCAAGTTGAAGAAAAGCTCGGTTTTAGCAAAAATACCCTGTATTCTCTTAAAAGACAAAAGGTTAGTTCTGACCGCCTACAACAAATCGCCGACTACTTCGGCGTGTCCACGGACTACCTGCTCGGTCGTACAGATAACCCAAATATCGCAAACTCAAAAGAGCAATTCTTTTTTGAAGGCAAAGAGGTAAATGTTGAAGAACTTGCTTCGACTGCTATGCGCTTCAATGGTAAACCATTATCAGATGAAGATAAGAAAGCGATCCAGAATATTATCGAAATTTATCTACGAAAAGGATAAATAATTTATGACAGAAAAGGAATTAGCCTACAATCTAGGTATCAAAATAGAGGTCTTTGAAGATGCCTTATTTCCTGATGAAGCATTTTATATTCCTGCTTTAAAAACAATGTTCCTTAGCGACGCAATCTCTGAAGATAAGAGGGTTCAAGTCGCTCTGCATGAAATGGAGCATCGCAACCACTCGACAGATATTTACGAAAATTTCCGTGAGAGATGCGAGCTGGAAGCAAATCGCAACATGATTCATCATCTCATGAAAGCAGAACTAGATATCGCTGAAGATAAGACCGTATTTAATTACTTGGTCTTTATGGAAAAATATAACCTAAAAACCATCGCTGATGAAACGATGGTTAAGGAAGAATATTTAGCATTAGTAAATTAAAAAAGGAGAAAAAGAAAATGAAAATGGATGATGTTAGAAATGTACCTACTTACTTAAAATTCGAAACAACTTTTGGCTGTACTTTTGGTGGGCTTATTTTAGGTTTTGTCTTTCCTCCTTTTTGGTTATTAATGTTTGTGGGTATTGCTTTACTGTTCGCACGACTTTTTTGGGAGATAAAACACCCTATGACTAAAGAGCAAAAAGAACAATCAAAAATAGAACGAGCAAAAGCGAAAGAGGAATTGGGAGATAGCTTACGACAAGCGAAAGAGGAATTTCGACAAGCAAGAGCTGTAAAATGCCCTCATTGCAAAAGTACGGATGTTGAATTTATGGTGCAACAAAGAAAAGGTTTCTCAATTGGTAAAGCCGCTGCTGGAACTATTTTGACTGGCGGTGTTGGTGCTCTAGCTGGTTTTGCTGGTAAAAAGGGTAAAAAAGAGTGGCACTGCAAGAACTGCGGTGCAGTCTTTGCCACTAAAAAATAAAACAAAAAAGCCCTATAATCTCCCTCGCCAAAGTTAGATTATAGAGCAAGCATCACAGAAAAATAGAAAACACACTTACAGTGAAACAAACCAACAAGGTTGTGTTTTCTTTTTCTATACCCATTTTACCAAAAATAAGGAGATGTGACAATGTGGGTAGAAGAATTACCAAACGGAAAATATAAATATTTCGAAAGATACAAGGACACTTACACTGAGAAATGGAAACGGGTATCTGTAACGCTTAATAGTGGCTCAAATCGAGCAAAGAAAGAAGCTCAACGCTTACTGGATGATAAGATAGCTGAGAAGATGGCTGGTTTAAACACTACCGACGCATCATTTAACGACGTGTTGGATGAATGGTGGGAATTTCACAAGAAGGGAATTCGTAGGACTTCTATCAGTTCCATGACTAGCAACGTCAGATATGTTGCAGAGAATTTCGCTATAGATGTCAAAATAGCAAACATTGATACACATTACATTCAACGTTTTATCAACGACGCTGATATACCACGTTCAATCCTAGAGCGTGTTAAATCTATATTGAATCTAACTTTCGATTACGCTTGCACTGTTGGTTATATTGATAGCAATCCAGCCAGACAAGCGAAACTTCCTAAGAAACAACAAACGATGGAAGATTACGACAAAATAAGAAACAAATTCCTAGAGATAGACACTGAACTACTTCCGCTACTTGCAGAATTGCGAAAGCAAAAACGCACTTATAGAAATGCCATCCTTGCAGAGTTTCTCTTTGTCAGCGGTGCCCGTATTGGTGAAGCTGTAGCTCTCGAAACGTGCAACTACAGGAAAGAGGATGGCTACCTTGATATTTTTGGGACTCTCGATAGCGTCCAAGGATACAAGAGAGCGAAAAAGGAACCACCTAAGACCCCAGCGGGCTATCGCAGTAACAAGTTAACTAAACGTGAAATGGAATTGTTAGATGAAGCCATACAGATTCGAGATCTAAACAGGTCGCTGTCAGACGATTGGGTAGCCATGGATAGAGATTATATATTTGTAACAGACAAAGGCGTGCCACTTCAACGGAACTCGTTTAATAACTCTATTCAAGCCGCCAACAAGCGACTAGACAAACCAATTAACAAACCGATTTCATCGCACATCTTCAGACATACACTAGTCAGCTATCTAGCTGAAAGTGGCGTTCCGTTGAAGGCCATCATGGACAGGGTAGGGCATGACGATAGCGATACCACAATGAAGATTTACACCCATGTTACCAACAAAATGAAAAATAAAGTAGTTGAAATCATTGATAGTTTGCCCCTTTCTTGCCCCTTAAAATAAAAAAAGACCTATCTACCAAGGCTTAACCCTTGATATGATAGGCTTTTTCTTTGATTCTTATTTTACTGTGCGGATACGCATAGTGTTTGTACCACCTGTACCTACTGGAACACCAGCAACGATAACAATGTTATCACCAGATTCTACAAGACCTGAATGCAATGCAACTTTTTCAGCAACATCAAACATGTCATCAGTTGAAGCAGGTTTTTCAGTAACTACTGGAATAACACCCCAGTTAAGCATCAATGATTTTTGAGTAATCTCATCGAATGTTACTGCCAAGATGTCAGCTTCTGGACGGTATTTTGAAATCAAACGAGCTGTGTTACCAGTTTCAGTAAGTGCAACCACAAGTTTGATATCAATTGAGTTAGTAGCATCTTTAACTGCAGATGCAACAACTTCAGTTTTGCTTGAGCGATCAAATGTTGATGAATCAAGACGACCATACTCTTTAAGAAGAGTTTGTGCATTTTTATCAATTGTAGCCATTGTACGAACTGATTCTACAGGGTATTTACCATTTGCAGATTCACCTGAAAGCATTGTAGCATCAGTACCATCAATAACTGCGTTAAATACGTCAGATACTTCTGAACGAGTTGCACGAGGTTTTTCAGTCATTGTTTCAAGCATATTTGTTGCAGTAACAACAATCTTACCTGCAGCATTGACTTTAGTGATAATCATTTTTTGGTAAACTGGAACCATTTCGAATGGTACTTCGATACCCATGTCACCACGAGCAATCATGATACCATCAGCAGCTTCAATGATTTCATCGATATTATCGATACCTTGTTGGTTTTCGATTTTAGCCAATAATTGAACGTGGCCGTTTCCAGTTTCTTCACAGATATCACGTACTTCTTGAACATCTTTTGCAGTACGTACGAATGAGATAGCGATGAAGTTAAGACCTTGTTCAAGACCAAAACGAATATCAGCATTATCACGTTCAGCAAGTGCTGGGAAGGGAATTTTAGTGTAAGGAATGTTTACACCTTTTTGTTTAGCGATGATACCATCATTTTCGACTTCAACGATGA
>ERZ773269.1819-NODE-1819-length-18256-cov-13.875941_pt1 | contig 18256 bp, 15 predicted proteins | sample MGYA00511958_ERZ773269 | MGnify/ENA primary metagenome ERZ773269 (study PRJEB29015, sample SAMEA2737761) | human gut metagenome | biome: human gut; feature: human-associated habitat; material: faeces | place: China | collected 2012 ... | reverse complement strand
ACATGGACTAAAAGAAACGCCGAAACGGCCTACTCCAACTTGACAAAACACAGGCAAACCAGCGGAAGTCGCTGGGGCTTGGACGGCAACGCGGATCATCCCCGCGCATGCGGGGCAAACGCCCCAGTCCATGTTGCGGCCCGCGACCCAGCCGGATCATCCCCGCGCATGCGGGGCAAACCAGTCCGGTCGCGTCGGCTTCGGGCGCGCCGGCGGATCATCCCCGCGCATGCGGGGCAAACCAACAGCGTGCCGGCGAAGCGCAGCTCGCATGCGGATCATCCCCGCGCATGCGGGGCAAACGTCATGGTCCCGTCCGCATGTATGTTGATGGTCGGATCATCCCCGCGCATGCGGGGCAAACGAGCAGGACACCGACTCCGACCCCGACCGTATCGGATCATCCCCGCGCATGCGGGGCAAACCGCACCAGCGCGTGATGCCACCAGACGGTCGTCGGATCATCCCCGCGCATGCGGGGCAAACTCCTCGGGCGCGTTCTCGATGATCCGGCTGATCGGATCATCCCCGCGCATGCGGGGCAAACGGGTCGGGTCAGTCCCTGTCGGAATCCTTGCTCGGATCATCCCCGCGCATGCGGGGCAAACCCAATCCCACCAGAGAAATGGAAAGGAGGACGCGGATCATCCCCGCGCATGCGGGGCAAACAACGGGAACAACTAGATTTCGAGAGGGTTTTCCGGATCATCCCCGCGCATGCGGGGCAAACTCGAGGTCAAAGAATTTAAATCCACGGCGACTCGGATCATCCCCGCGCATGCGGGGCAAACGTCGACCTTGGGTATGACGGTGGTGCGTCCGTCGGATCATCCCCGCGCATGCGGGGCAAACGACGATTTTCTCGTTCAACTCGGCGCGATGGTCGGATCATCCCCGCGCATGCGGGGCAAACGGTGTGTGGGGCGTGTTCAACATCCGTGGCCACGGATCATCCCCGCGCATGCGGGGCAAACGGAAAAATCTCATCAAAAACAATGGTTCGCACCGGATCATCCCCGCGCATGCGGGGCAAACTTACCGCCGATGCCGGCGATACCCATAGCCGCCGGATCATCCCCGCGCATGCGGGGCAAACTTACGCTACGAAGACGTCATGACCATTGCGAACGGATCATCCCCGCGCATGCGGGGCAAACTGACCTTGACAAGTTCTACGGTGATGTGAATGCGGATCATCCCCGCGCATGCGGGGCAAACCCATGCAGACCGCCGATAAGGTGGATGAACACCGGATCATCCCCGCGCATGCGGGGCAAACGGCGAGGCCCTGCACGTCAAGCGCCGACTTGACGGATCATCCCCGCGCATGCGGGGCAAACTCGGTCATCGCCATAGACGCTATGGTCGTGCCCGGATCATCCCCGCGCATGCGGGGCAAACTCAAGCATTTGGGTGATCTGATCGACCATAGGTGGATCATCCCCGCGCATGCGGGGCAAACGTATCGGTATGGCTGTGGACGCCATCGGCAACCGGATCATCCCCGCGCATGCGGGGCAAACCCGGTGCGAACGGTGCCGTCGTTATGGGCGAGCGGATCATCCCCGCGCATGCGGGGCAAACAACGCGCGTTTATAGAAAACACGTTGAAACCGCGGATCATCCCCGCGCATGCGGGGCAAACAGACGTTGCGCGATGGTCAGGCAATTGGCGTACGGATCATCCCCGCGCATGCGGGGCAAACTCTCGCCTACTACAAGCCGCTACAACTTCCCTCGGATCATCCCCGCGCATGCGGGGCAAACAGCGCCTTACGTCCATCGAACATTTTGCAGAGCGGATCATCCCCGCGCATGCGGGGCAAACGGCGGTGCCAACTGTCGCAGATGGCACGCGATCGGATCATCCCCGCGCATGCGGGGCAAACATGCGGTGGCCGGCGCGGCCCGGCGTGTAGTGCGGATCATCCCCGCGCATGCGGGGCAAACATCGGGGTTGACGTATCCGATGCCTTCGGTTGCGGATCATCCCCGCGCATGCGGGGCAAACTTCCGTGTGCGCGAAGTGGTAGACGCCTACGCCGGATCATCCCCGCGCATGCGGGGCAAACGACTTCATAAGCGACATCGTGGCAAGCCTGTGCGGATCATCCCCGCGCATGCGGGGCAAACCTGAACGCCTATTCGTGCGTGCTTGCCGCCCGCGGATCATCCCCGCGCATGCGGGGCAAACAGGGGAACGTCCATCGAATGCCCGCCCACTGGCGGATCATCCCCGCGCATGCGGGGCAAACCTGCAGCTTGTTGAGGGTTTCGGCGGTTCTTTTTTCGGATCATCCCCGCGCATGCGGGGCAAACTCCTTGAGGGCCACGAGCGCCTTCATCACGTCCGGATCATCCCCGCGCATGCGGGGCAAACGCGTTACCGTCACGGGCGGTGATACCGACAGTCGGATCATCCCCGCGCATGCGGGGCAAACGGTACCGTAAGTGGAGTTAATCAGCGTCAGCACGGATCATCCCCGCGCATGCGGGGCAAACGGGGCGGCTTCGGAGCATCGGTCAGTTGTCCGCGGATCATCCCCGCGCATGCGGGGCAAACTCCTGATACTGTAAAAGTTTTATCATCATTTGCGGATCATCCCCGCGCATGCGGGGCAAACGGTGTATGGGGCACGTTCAACATCCGTGGGCACGGATCATCCCCGCGCATGCGGGGCAAACCTACTGACAAGTTCCTGATTGACATTCCGGTCAGGATCATCCCCGCGCATGCGGGGCAAACTTCCACTCCATCCAGTTTGTCGAACCATTGTTCGGATCATCCCCGCGCATGCGGGGCAAACTAGTAAGCCGTCACGCTGTAGATGCAGACGTCCGGATCATCCCCGCGCATGCGGGGCAAACGGAGCAGAAGGCGTTGCCCCACATCTTCGCCACGGATCATCCCCGCGCATGCGGGGCAAACGTCTTGTCGAAACTGCGGAACGCATAATCACCCGGATCATCCCCGCGCATGCGGGGCAAACACGATAGCGTTCGGTGAATTCTTCGTCGGTTCCGGATCATCCCCGCGCATGCGGGGCAAACAGACCGGAAGCCCCGATCTAGCGGACAGCGTCCGGATCATCCCCGCGCATGCGGGGCGAACGGGGTCCAATGAATCGTATCCGATGATATAATCGGATCATCCCCGCGCATGCGGGGCAAACATGGGGCCCATGCCGCGAAGACGGCCCGGAACCGGATCATCCCCGCGCATGCGGGGCAAACTCGCCCACAAGTCCCAGCACTGGGTGCCATAACGGATCATCCCCGCGCATGCGGGGCAAACAAGTACCCCATGATATGCCATGTCGGGCGCTTCGGATCATCCCCGCGCATGCGGGGCAAACCAGGCGCGTTGAACGTGCCGCATTCCTCATCACGGATCATCCCCGCGCATGCGGGGCAAACGTTGCGGTGTTGCTGCCGCCGTTGTGACATACCGGATCATCCCCGCGCATGCGGGGCAAACACTTCCACGAGGTCCGCGTATTCGACCTTGGTCGGATCATCCCCGCGCATGCGGGGCAAACTGGGTTTTGGGTCAACACGTCAATGTCGCCCCCGGATCATCCCCGCGCATGCGGGGCAAACCGATGACGCGGTGTTCTCGATGCTCAGGCATCCGGATCATCCCCGCGCATGCGGGGCAAACTCCGCCTCCGACTGGGTGGAAGCGTGGCGAACCGGATCATCCCCGCGCATGCGGGGCAAACACGCGGGCATCGGAGGTGTGTTGTAATGATGACGGATCATCCCCGCGCATGCGGGGCAAACTGGAAGCGACCGTGGCGGAACTATCCAAAACCAGGATCATCCCCGCGCATGCGGGGCAAACTCCTGTTCTGTCATTGTGTATCATCTCTGTTGCGGATCATCCCCGCGCATGCGGGGCAAACTCGGACAATTCCAGCACCACCACGTCAAAAAGCGGATCATCCCCGCGCATGCGGGGCAAACTGCGCCAATGAGAGCGCATTGTCCGCTGTGGTCGGATCATCCCCGCGCATGCGGGGCAAACCCTGCCTGTGTTGCGAGGAACCGGCCTATACGCGGATCATCCCCGCGCATGCGGGGCAAACGCCTTCGCCTGAAACATGTGGTCGGCCTCGTACGGATCATCCCCGCGCATGCGGGGCAAACTATACGGCAGACAGGACTCCTTGCAAACGGTGCGGATCATCCCCGCGCATGCGGGGCAAACTGCTCAGACAGATGGCCGCCCTACGTGAAGAACGGATCATCCCCGCGCATGCGGGGCAAACGTTTTGTTGATACTGGACATTATGACACCTTCCGGATCATCCCCGCGCATGCGGGGCAAACACCTCCATCGGTCGAATGATTAAAAAGGGTTCCGGATCATCCCCGCGCATGCGGGGCAAACGGTTCGAAAATCGGCAAATCGTTCGGCGGCAGCGGATCATCCCCGCGCATGCGGGGCAAACGGACAGACCAGCATCAAGTTCAACGACGCGTTCGGATCATCCCCGCGCATGCGGGGCAAACCAATGCTTGCGATAGTTCGGCATCTTCGTGTCCGGATCATCCCCGCGCATGCGGGGCAAACATCATCTCTGCTGCTTTCTATTTTGCCTACTTCGGATCATCCCCGCGCATGCGGGGCAAACACGGCGGCCAGACCGTCACCGTGGAGTACATGCGGATCATCCCCGCGCATGCGGGGCAAACCTATTATCAATCGGGTTGATGGCCGTTCCCGACGGATCATCCCCGCGCATGCGGGGCAAACTTCTCCGTCGCCCACGCTTGGCGTACCCTGCCCGGATCATCCCCGCGCATGCGGGGCAAACATGGACGGTAGCTATGGCGCACAGTGCTGGGACGGATCATCCCCGCGCATGCGGGGCAAACTTTCGGCTGTTTTTTGGTAATTATATATAGTACGGATCATCCCCGCGCATGCGGGGCAAACTCCACCGTGATCTTGGGCAGCTTGACCGGTTTCGGATCATCCCCGCGCATGCGGGGCAAACCGAGATAATCAAGACTCATCTGAGGCTTCTCCCGGATCATCCCCGCGCATGCGGGGCAAACTTCTCCGTCGCCCACGCTTGGCGTGCCCTGCCCGGATCATCCCCGCGCATGCGGGGCAAACCTGTGTTTTGCCCTGTGTTTTTTACTACTGCTCGGATCATCCCCGCGCATGCGGGGCAAACGTCAGCTGTGCGACACGCGCCATCTACGACTACGGATCATCCCCGCGCATGCGGGGCAAACGGCGACTGGGAGACGTTTTGTCGCACTGTAACAGGATCATCCCCGCGCATGCGGGGCAAACTTCGCCTGTGCGGCGGCGACTGCCGTGTTCGCCGGATCATCCCCGCGCATGCGGGGCAAACGACTGCGCTTCCGTCAGCTTCGCGTTCGCCTTCGGATCATCCCCGCGCATGCGGGGCAAACGGACCGGCCCCACGTTCACCTACTCGTACGACCGGATCATCCCCGCGCATGCGGGGCAAACTCGGCCTTCTGCTTCTTGGCTTCGGCATCCTTCGGATCATCCCCGCGCATGCGGGGCAAACTACATCGCCACCGGGACGGTCACCCGCTTCACCGGATCATCCCCGCGCATGCGGGGCAAACGAACAAGGCCATCTGATGCTCCGTCTCCTGCACGGATCATCCCCGCGCATGCGGGGCAAACACGCTGGTCAAGATTATTCGTCAGCGTCTGCACGGATCATCCCCGCGCATGCGGGGCAAACTCAGCGAGTGGCACCGGCCCGTCGTATGGGACCGGATCATCCCCGCGCATGCGGGGCAAACCCGCAGCCTGCGGTCGTGGCCCACTTGCCGTCCGGATCATCCCCGCGCATGCGGGGCAAACTATTGCTCTGCGATATCCGCAAACCACGTGCCCGGATCATCCCCGCGCATGCGGGGCAAACTATGACCTTCAGGCCGATCCGAAGGGCAACGCCGGATCATCCCCGCGCATGCGGGGCAAACGTGGCCGCGAACGACATGGGCGATGGTGTCACCGGATCATCCCCGCGCATGCGGGGCAAACACGGCACCATCAAACATGCCGCCGACCCCGACCGGATCATCCCCGCGCATGCGGGGCAAACAAACGGTCAGTAGATTTGCAGGGGTCCGGAGTCGGATCATCCCCGCGCATGCGGGGCAAACACGACGTATCCAAGGGAGCTCGTCAACGGCGACGGATCATCCCCGCGCATGCGGGGCAAACTCCCAGTTGGGGGTGCCGTTGCCTCCCGTGGTCGGATCATCCCCGCGCATGCGGGGCAAACACCCTGCCCGAAAGCTGGCGTCCTCCAATGGACGGATCATCCCCGCGCATGCGGGGCAAACTTTAAAACATGGGTAAAGCAAACCGAAAACCACGGATCATCCCCGCGCATGCGGGGCAAACGCGTGAGAGCACGTGCGTCGGCTACGAGAGCACGGATCATCCCCGCGCATGCGGGGCAAACGCACAGGATGCAGCGTGGCTTCATGGCCGGTCCGGATCATCCCCGCGCATGCGGGGCAAACGTGCACACCGCGTACCAGCTGCGATTTCCCGCAGGATCATCCCCACGCATGCGGGGCAAACGCCTGCATGACCGGTGTCATCGACAACGTGGACGGATCATCCCCGCGCATGCGGGGCAAACGTTCACGTCCGAAAACGGTTTGGCCTCGCTCACGGATCATCCCCGCGCATGCGGGGCAAACGGCACCTGTACGATACGATACGGCACATCTGCCGGATCATCCCCGCGCATGCGGGGCAAACGTCATCACCGCTTGCGGCATGGTTCGCCGAAACGGATCATCCCCGCGCATGCGGGGCAAACTCGATGACTTGCGCGACATGCTTTCACGCGTGCGGATCATCCCCGCGCATGCGGGGCAAACGGCTGTTTCGCATGCTACCCGTGGTGAGTGTCCGGATCATCCCCGCGCATGCGGGGCAAACAGTCCGATTTTATGCGAAAACTCTTGAGCGCTGGACCCTCAATAATTGGATTCGCACAGTGGCTCCAATCTTCGTACTATTGTTCCTGCCTCCAGTCATCGGCCAAAACGCCTATATCGAGAGGCACTACTCCAACCAGTCTTTTTCTTGGTTTTCAAAACTCCATTACGCTTCTGCTTTTGACTTGAGTTTGGTCGCATAATCAGCTTTAATCCATCATAATCCGCTGGCTCCCATTCTTGCCCATGTGTTCTGAAGTCCAAACCTTGTTCGTTATTGGAAGAGTACACCATGACGGCACGCCCTTCGCCAATATTCTCCAATATCTGCTGCCACAGCAGCTCCCGAACACGAGCAGAAACTTTGCCTACATAGACACCAGGGGATACCTCAAACAGCCAACGTGTCAAGTGTCCACGCAGCTTCGGAGGGGACACTGTAAGTACGATAACAATCATTATGAGCCCCTATGCTTCTGCTTGTTTGCTCGATTGTCCTATATCTTATACTGGCATATCGTCCGCACTAGAATTCGCCATCTTCCACGTCAAAATCTACATGCAAATCCCCATCATCATTGATGAACATGTCCGATTCGACTGAGTAATTTTTGCCGCTCGCTCTATATCCCGAAGCCCCAGCCCACAACTGCGTCGTAATATCTTCAACTTCCGGAGAATCCGATTCGGCCTCATCCGGAGTCAATAACAACGAACGTATATCCTTCACACAACGTTGCATAAATTTCCCATCTTTCATTCTGTCTCGTATGCCTCGACGAGCCGCGACGGATACATCATCAACTTGCTGTGCCACTAAATCAAATGCCAGAGGAATCGTGATATCCACTTTGTACAAATCTGCAATGTCATAGACAAAACTTCGCTCATTTCTTGCGTGAACGAACCCCAATCCAGGAGAACACCCAAGAGCAACGATAACTGCATGCACCACACCGTACAGAGACGTATTAGCAGCAGACAACGCACGATTCACCTCATCCGCATCATCGAAATCCGTGACTTTGTACGATCGCCCTGACCATATTACCCCGGTACGTTTTGATTCTCGCTCATACGCTCGGCGAACTCGTGTTCCCTCTTTACCAAGTAGTTGTTGCATGGTAAGACCATCAGTTGATTCATCAGGAAACCGCATCGCATACATCTTCCGAGCCACTTTCACACGGGTGCGCTCGGAAGACACCAACTTGGCCTGCGCTTCCAACAATCTCGTGGATTGCGCGAGAGAGGCCCCGTGACAGTAGTAGCGAACACCATGCTCTCCCACCCATATGCATGTGGATCTCGACTCGGCCAACAGACAAATAGCGGCATAAGTAATGTTGCTACCTGGTCCTAGCATCAGTACGCTCAACGTCGCGGCGGGCACATGCACCGTTCCTCGTGCATCAGTTATTGTCACAGCATTGTCGGCACGATTGACTACACAATGCTCCGCGTACAGAAATGTCAAACGATCTTGCACGCGGAGCAACGACTGCAACTCAGGTGGTCGAACACCAGGTATGCCGCTCATGACCGAGGCTCCTTGCGATGATCGTCAGCCAAGGGCACCAATGTCAAAAGACCGAATCCATAGCCTTTAGCACGTCCGATCCCCTCGATCAACGACCGTCGAAGCAAGTCCGGATCATCCACAACCAGTACGCCATCATAGGTGGCCGAAGTCAATGTAACTGTCGAGCCCTTACGTCTGAACTTCTCCCGAACCGAATGTCTAACTAATACCTCAGGTAGCTCAAGCCTATTGATCGGCATATGGAATCCGGCACGCCGAGCCTGATGGAACAACCATTCTTGCTGTTCTTCGGCCCTGATGATGCCCGTGCGCTTGCCGCGTTTACCCGGCTCTCCGGACAGCTCGGAATGTGTCGGATTCGCCTTGAGACGGAATCCCCATTCCTGCCCGCATTCCAATCTCGACAGGAACGGTTCATATGAGCATGTCGAAATATCGACAGTTCCAACTCCAAGTTCCTGACGCAGAATTTCCGCATCCGGGACATTCGGGGAGACGATATACAGTCGACTCGGTTGCCCGGTACGTCCCGGGTCAAGCCGCCACAATACTCGGGATGAGTCGGTATCACCATCGGTAGCCCTAGCAATGATAGCGTGCATCCTCTCCAGTGACGCCAACGCTCGCATCGCAAGACGATGCCTCGGGTCAATCATGGCTCTGGTGAATATTGTCATCGTTCCTCTTCCTCTTCTGCATTTGCCACCGCATCGAAGAATGCGTCGTCATCGAGCACCGACTCGGATTCACTCGGACACGTATCGTCGCCATCCGCGGGCCCTAGTTCGGGAACAGTAGGGCGAGGCGACGCTCCATCATCGAGTCGCATGTATCGCCGCGGCTTCCACAGCCGTTTCTGCTGGCTGAAACTCACCGGCTCATCCATAAGCTCATCCACGAATCCCAGCTGACTTCCCTCCCCGGGCAATGGTTCCACGATGACGGGCAAGAAGTCCGGCTTGCCGAAGGTCAATCTATGCATCACCCGATACTGGTATCGTTCCGTGGCTTGCCATGGAGCCTGCCGCAGTGCATCCTCTAACCCAGCGTCCGATATCCACGCATGCACAGGACCGTCTGGCGGGCACGATCTTCTGCCAAGAAACAGTTGGTAGTACGGGGACGCCAGTGCAAACCGGTATCGTTCAAGCTCAGCACGATTGGTGCTTTCTAGCCCAGCGAGAAACACCGCATCCTGCAGATAGTATCTGCGCGACAGAGGAAGCATGTCCCCGTCATCGGTACGGGCCGTCTGATAATCGCTCATGACGGTGCCCGGTTGGTCTACACGCACACCAAACCGTAGCCCGTCGAACCGTTCAAGCGATTCGTCGCGCCCGATTCCTAGCGCTGCGGCGATTATGCCGATGACGCCGCTTTTGGTGGGCCATGCTTCGGTTTCGCGCCGGGTGAACCGGCTTCGCGCCCCCCACGACTGCATGGGTGCAGCCAATCGCATCAGTAAAACTGACATGGCTCGTTCACTCCTGAGTCAGACGATCCGCGACGGTTCGCTCAACATCGGCGACCAGGTCACGCAGCGACGTGGTTTTACCGTCGACCAAAGCATCCGCAGCCGCGGTGTCGTCGCCGATACGTACGACCCAGGTCTTCACCGGTGTGATGCCATAGGCCTTGTCCAGGTCCTGTTGGCGCCGCACCAGAGCCTCAGTCGCATGCTGCACATAATCCGGTACGACAGGCCGCTCAAAAGCACCAACCAAGTTCACCGCCTGCGTATCGCGCAGATTGACCACGATGAGATCCGGCAGAACATTCTGTCCAAAAGTATTAATCTTGCCCTGCGGCACACTGGTCAGGAATGCTTGCGCAAATGCGGAGACTGCCTTTGCCGTGGCGTTGACATCGCCCAGCCGGTCCTGCAGCCGGTTGGCGTCTACGTTCGCGTACCGATAGAAAGTGGCGGCGTTGAATTCAATCTGTCCCATCATGGCTGCTCCGGCATCGCCCGCCTCATCTTCTCCCCCGTTGCGCTGATTATCGTCCACCGCGGTGAAGAAATCAGATTCGGGCTCGACCGTTTGCACGCTGATTGCGTGCGCCACCTGAGCACAGGCATCCACATTCAAATTCGTGTCATCGGCAACCATGCGGCCGAACAACGCCACGTCAATGGAACGGTCATTGGATACAATCTGCTTGATGCGCTTTTTGTCACCTTTAATCGTTTTGGTCGGATTCTCGGTGTCAGCCGCTTCGATGGCAATATCCGCCAACTGGCCATATTGACGATTGCCTAAGAACAGCAGATACTGAGACTGCTTGGCACGATCATCATCAGTCTCGTCACCTTTTTTCTTGCGAGGCTTTTCCAGCTTGATACCGGCACCGCCCTGCAATACGGTTTCGGCGAGATCAGTTGCCTGATCCTCACCCAGATCTCCACGGCGTTCGAGGATACGGCTCGCTAGTTCCTCCACGACGCGCTTGGTGCGCACTCCCAGATCGTTCGGGTCAACCAGTTCCTTGAACAATTCGCGCGTCGGCCGCTTCCAAGCCTGACTAGAGACCCTAGCTCGGGTTACTCCACCGTATTCCACGGTTTTGGGGCTGCCTGTATCATCACGGTTGAGGTTGCCGGCGGCGGTGGTTTCCAGCGCGTGGATTTCGATGATAGTGCGATTGATAGTTGACATGATGTATTGTTCCTTTCCGGAAACGACGGCACTTGCTGCCGGATTGTCTATATACAAGACGTCGATGTGAAGACGTCATGGGTCAATAAGTCGGTAGATGAATAGAGATGAATCAAGGTTCAGAGCACTGAACTAACCATTCGGATTATCACTGGTCCTCGCGGCCCCATAGCCTCGCTGGAAGTCACGTCCCCATCGCAGTCGAACCGCATTGGCTCGCGCCCGTCCGGAACGCAGTCCTTCCAAGTCCTGAGCGAGCATCCCGTAATTAATGGCGATACGCTCGCGTCGGAGTAGTCGAATCAGGCCTCGCGCATGTCGTGTCAGTTCCTTCCAGCTGTTGGCGGTCTGCAGCCGGTCGAACATGCCACGGATGCCGTTCTCATTGAAATTGTCGTATGCCATACGGCCTACCGCAAAGCCAAGCGAAACCCCTGCATCGGTGTGCATCGACATATCACGAATCGACTGTTGATGCAGCGCAAATAGCGTGACAGCCGCATAGATGGCATGTTCTTGCGGCGTTGGCGTACCGGAATTGGTGGAATCGTATCCCCTGATCTCGCAATCCTCCGTATCCGGCAGAGTCCATGCGAATACATCGGGAGCATCTCCGATTTCATGTCCGACGCTGTGTCTGAGCTTGGCTATGGCTGCGGTCGCGTAGGCGCTGTCGCCCAAATACCCTTTCTCACTGCCACTGCCGTTGGCAAGCCGACGCACTCGCCCCGACACCCATATGCCAAGCGGCGTGAGCCGTATGGTCGAAGGCTTGCCTTGACCGGATTGCTCCATATGTTGTTCCATTATTCGTTCTCTCCTTCGTTGGGGACATCGGGGATAAGCTTGTTGATCTTCCCTCGGTACCAGATTTCGGCAAGCGCCACGCAGTAATGTGTGGTCGTCGATGCGCCGGTCTTCGGGTTTCTGCGGGTGACGTCACGGCCAACGATCGCACGGGAGGATGCCTGAGCGGCGATCTGGTCTCCGAGCCGGAACAGGATGCGCCGTGCAATCATGCTCCATTGCTGCCGGACATCTTCCGTATCGGTATCGGAGTCAAGTCCTTGCACCCACTGTCGAAATGCGCTATCGAAAGCAGTGTACCCGGCGTCCGCGGCCCGAGCTCGTGGTCCGTCTACTGGCAATCCAGCAGCGATAGCTATGTTCCCCGCCAGATTTCGTAACTCCTGCACACCGGTATCCACCATACCAACCGCATCGCGGACGACTCCTCCCAATTCAGGATGCTGCGAGGATAGCACCGTCAGATTCAAATCGAGTACATCGTCCACAGTGGTGTCGACCACGGCTTCGTTGCTGCCGTATTCGACACCGAACGAATGCAGCCGGACTGGAAAATCACCAATCTTGACTTTGTCCAACCATCGCAACGTAAGAGGACGCAGTGATTCGGAAGGCCCTTCTCTGTGCTCTTTCCCTGCTTGTTCATCGGCGACCAAGGTCGGCAATCCGCGCCACAGTGCCCGTGCGGGATCATGCTTGCGCGGCATGTAGACCAGCGGCATCTTCAACGTCTTCTCCTGAGCGTTACTGCGTCTCCAGGCGGTCATCGTCTCGTATCGATGCGCGTTCTGAGGCTTCAACCTGTCGCCATTGCAAATGAGCACCCCAGTAATGGTCTCACCGTCATGAGCGAGCAACACACGTCGGGACTGCCATGTCAACAAGGAAGCTGGCCCAATGAAGCTACCAGCTTCGCCTGTCCGGTCCATCGGTTGGTCAAATCCCGGTTCAGCCTGCTCGGTCAATGGCTGGCGTTCCCAGATCGGGGCGTCATCTTCAACAGACCAGGCCGCACCACCATCGCCGGCGTCGAACACGTCGGCGCTGGCATAATTGAGTATCAGCGTCTTCCACAGGTCAGAACCTTCAATGAGATCCCCACCCAGATGCCCTGCCCATGCCACGCCGATGGGGTAACCTTTGCCGCCTTTGACGCGTGGGTCTCCCACCGCCCCTGATTTGATTCCGGACGGGTCAAACGCTTGCAACGTCACCAGCCATCGAGCCGCCTCCGGGACGCCCATCGTGGCAAGACCCTCACCACTGCGTGTGGTGAAGAACTTCTCGCCATTGGGCACATCTAGCACGAGACGTTCCAGTCCGGAGACCTCGTTCTTCGCGGTGTGCAGACCGGCGACCTGATAGAACGGTGCCGTATCGTCGAATAGGTCGAACCGGTTCCTGTAATAGTCGCAATAATCCATCAGCGCATCACAAGCATTTCGGGTTTCAACACCATCGTTGAACAGGGTCTTCCAGTCCGTAATACCAGAACCGCGAAGATGGCCGAACGTTCCATAGATGATTGCAAGAAGCAAACGGCACAGCGCAAAACGTTGCAATGGGATATCACCATCGATGCTGCGGATTTCATTCGCCTGCGCAAAGGCCTCCTTGATAGACAGCTGGAGGAATGAACCATCGGTCATCGTCACTGGAATCCATGGACGGTCCATCAGATTGAATGAGATATCATTTGCTGGCATCTGTTTGCCATCCCTTCCTCGTTGAATAGCGGACCGTCAATGTCCTAGTACCAATTCTCGCACCATTTGCATCCCATTCAGGGATTTGATAGACGGCGGTTCCATTCTCGTCGAGAGCGATCATCAATTGCCCTGCAAGACCACGTTCCAATTGCATGTAGTCGAACCAACGGTCCGGTGTGGCTCGTTCGAAGGCCGCGATAACGTCATCGAGGTTCATATAACTCAGGGAAGTCCGACTCAGAGAGATGGTACATGACAGTATGTCTCGCACCTGTTGTCGGGTCGGGACACCGAAACCGGTCGGGAGCATCCGCTCCGATTCGTCGAATCCGCACCAAGATGGCAACATGAGTTCGCCGTTCCGTTGCTGCAACACGATGACTTCGAACGAGTCCTCGCTCTCACGGACGCCGGCACGGCCCTTGCGTTCGTTCGCCTTACCAGGAGTATCAGGGTCGGTCATGGCGACCTTGAGCCAATTGTTGATGTCGAAAGCATCCTGCATGCGCTGTGGATTGAAAATTCTGAAGCTCTCAGCCATTGTCTCACTGCTGTGCCGATCGGATTCCAAACGCTCCTTCGCCGCGCACTCTCCGTGATTGCCATCCTGCCATGATTCCGGACATACCATCTTCCTCCCATACACTGTCTGCACCAGTCGGGGAATGTCACTCGGAATGTTCAGCTTTCGAACCGCTCCCGGTTCCATGTTCAGCACCGCGAGCGAACGCATCAGCAAATACGGCTGGTATACCTTGTCCACACCAGCCGAGAACTGTGGCGGCACATCAGGATTCCACTGACTGACCCCGGTGATTACCAGTCGTGCCTGTCGTAGTGGTTCCGGACGCAGGTTTTCCCCGTCTCCACGATGATGACGGTGGAGACGTCCCGCACGTTGCAGAATCAGGTCGATCGGCGCGATGTCGGTAATCATCAGGTCGAAGTCCACATCAAGCGACTGCTCCACAACCTGCGTGGCCACGACGATGCCAGAACGACCTTCCACAGAACCGTGTTTGCCGTATCGGTCGATAAGTTCCCGATCGATGCGGGCACGATCGACAGCCAGGAACCGGGAATGGTCCAGCATGATGTCCATATCATCGCCCATCGTCTCAAGTAGCATCTGATAGGTAGCCTGAGCACGGCTCACTGTATCGCGGATGATGACCGCGCATCCACCATCGCGGAGATTTTTCCTCAGCAACGAAACGAGCGTCTCGTCACCGTCGTCTATCAGTGACACTTCGATGTCGGTGGCACGGCCGGATGGTTCAGGTGCCGCCGTAATAGGAACACCGTTCGCCGTAGCGACCGAAATCAGCGGATACCGCAGATCTGGTTCGACGGAGACCTCATCATTGTTCTGTACCGCATCCTTCCTCTGCCTCAGGGGGATACGCCGCGGCGGCGCGATATTCTCAGCAGATACCGGCGGGATTCTCGACGGCAAGGGAATCCTTGCCGGAAGCGACAAAGCATACTTCGAAGGCCTGACTGGTTCCGCCTCCACTTTGGAAGCGGCCGATGCCCCATTCCTGTAGGCATCCAGAAAAGCCTGGCGTTTTTCCTGCGGCAGTGTCGCACTGAGCATGATGACCGGTACGCCGTAGGCACCCAGCCAAGACAGTACCGTCTCCATGTACACATTCATATAGGCGGTGTTGGAATGAATCTCATCCAGAATCACAACCTTGCCAGCGAGCGCTAGATGCCGCAACACAACATATTTGCTACGTAGTCCGGCCATCAGCACCTGATCGATGGTGCCAACAACAAAGTCGGACAGATTGCCTCGCCGCCGGCCAGTCAGCCATGAGTTGACGACAGCCTGCATGGTCGAATGGTCGTCGTATGCACGATACTTCCCATACCGGCCGTTCTCGTCGCATTCGGCATCGACGGACCCGACAGATGGCTCAGACAAATCCATTTCGGTGTCAAGTCTCTCTCCGCCGTTGTCGAACCATTGTTCACGCAGATGCTCGTACTCGTCGTTGAGCTCGTTCTTGCCGTGGGCCAAGAATAGCGAACCGATCTGTCCCCGTTCATCGGCCGGTAAATGCCCCACCCAGTCCAACACACGTGTGAACATCGCATTGACGGTCGCCTGACTGGGCAGTGCGTAATAGATGCCTCCGCAGTGGAATCGTGCGGCAAGTATTTCCGCCGCAATCAATGCCGCTTCAGTTTTGCCTTCGCCCATATTGGCTTCGACGATCATCAATCCCGGCGACTCCATGGTCCTGGCCAGACGGGCCGCCTCACGTTGCATCGGACGCATACGCGCTCCGGGAATGGAGAAGCGCTCGGCGAACATCTCATCGGGAGACTCCCCCGTTGCGAGCGGGGTCCATGGCCCGGGAATCCTCAACATGCGCCATGCCTTGTCCGCCCGTCGCCTCGCATCAAAGACCTGTTCGTCCACAGGACCCTGATTGAGAGGGAACAGTCTGCTATCGCTGGCGATCCAATCGGCCATGACCACCATTGATGTCAGCAGTATCTGCGTACGTCTGCGCAAGGAGCGGTTGCGTAGTGTATAGAGAATCGGCTGAGCATGCAACGTATCCGAGACCCAATCCAGCAACTCATTACGAATCGCGGTCCATGCCTTATCTCCCATGAACGTTTCCCTGCGGAAGCTTTTTCCTCGTTGTGAAGGATCGACCAGTGCCTGTTTATCGTCGGTCAGGGACTTACCATGATGGCCTGCTACAACGCATGCAACACCGTAGGCGAACGTCCCCGGCTCAACCGGGAACCCCTGGCTGCAGAACCACTCGATCACAGCTGCATATCCGACGAGCTCATGCCGATACTCCGAACGCATCGGATCTTTGCCGACGATTGCCTTAATGGACAGCTTGGTCTGCTTCACCTTGTCAGCGAATTTGGTGCTCTGCACGATAAATGACGGAGCCCCTTTACCAATATCATGAATCGCAGCAATGAACTGATATAGTTCCTTCGCAACTTCACGATCGCCAATATCCTCAGCCAACAGCTCCTTGATGTTATCGGAGACGAAATCATCCCATACATGCAGCGCAACCTCACCTGTGTCCTCCAAATGCTGCCACAACTGCAGATAGCTGTCGTCATCCGTGCGCCCGTAAAATGCCGTTTTCGCCCAAATCGATAGAGCCTCCGGCGACAACGCCGTCTTGCCCTTCGGAAAATGAGTGGCCATATCATTCCCTCCTCAATCGTGCTGCATATTACGAGAAGTGCTGGGAAGACATTCATTTCTCCCAATCAACTTACTGATATAAAGCATACAAGATAACACCTTTATATGTCAACTCTCATTCAATACCCCCGCGAATGCGGGGCATCCATCAGCAGAAGAACTTTCATTCCTCCCTATCAACGGATCATCCCCGCGTATGCAGGGCAAACTCGTAGTCATGCAATAATAAAGGTCGGAAGGCCGGTGCCCTCCACCCTTTAAACCTTTTGGTCTGGTGGAAGGTTCCCGGCCTTTCGCCAGGGCATCCCCACAGATTCAGAGCACGGCACCATCAGATGACTTGTGCTCGCAGAAATCTTGGCCAACCCAAAATCTCCGCGAGCACTAAATACATTACGACCTCACGCCTTGGCGACCTCCACGGCCAGCTCGGCACCTTCCTTCACCTCGAAGGAGGTAGCCAGCGTCTCGTGGGCGATCAGGTCGCGGAACTGCTCGACCTTGGCCACATTGGCGGCCGGCACGGTCAGCACCAGGGCGATACGGTCCGCGATGTCCAGATCGGCAGCCTTACGTGCGTCCTGCACAGAACGAATCACGTCGCGGGCGTAGCCTTCAGCCAGCAGGTCGTCATCCAGCGCGGTGTCGAGGATCACGAAGCCACCGGTCGGCAGAGCGGCGGAGACCGAAGCGGCGGCCACGGTGGCGTTCTCCTCCTCCACACGGTTGATCAGCTCGTACTCGCCTTCGACCAGCGCAAGGTCGCCGGACGGCGTGGAGACCACCGGCGCACCGGACGCAGCATCGACATGCCAGTCGCCGGACTTGGAGGCCTTGATGGCGAACTGCACCTGCTTGCCGAGGCGCGGACCCGCAACACGGGCGTTCACACGCAGCTCGTGCACGATCTTCAGACCGTGGGCGGCGGCGTCTTCCAGAGTCGAGAACTCAATGTTCTTAATATTTAATTCAGACTTCAGCAACTCGTCGTATGCCTTGACGGCGTCCACGTTCTCGACCACCACGGTGAGCTTGGAAAGCGGCTGGCGCACGCGGATCTTGGCGGCCTTGCGCAGGGACAGGGTGCCGGAGACGACCTCACGCACCTTCTCCATCGCGTCCACCAGAGCCGGGTCGTCGACCAGCACGCGGCCGAGTTCGGTGTCTTCACCGGTCTTCTCGTCCACCACGAACGGCCAATCGGCCAGGTGCACGGACTCGCCGCCGGTCAGGCCGCGCCACACGGACTCGGCTTCCATCGGGGCCAGCGGCGCAAGCACGCGCATGAACGCTTCAAGCACGGTGTACAGCGTGTTGAACGCGGACGCATCCTCGTTCCAGAAGCGGTCACGGGTGTTGCGGATGTACCAGTTGGTGAGCACGTCGATGA
>ERZ773269.1818-NODE-1818-length-18257-cov-4.387650_pt1 | contig 18257 bp, 30 predicted proteins | sample MGYA00511958_ERZ773269 | MGnify/ENA primary metagenome ERZ773269 (study PRJEB29015, sample SAMEA2737761) | human gut metagenome | biome: human gut; feature: human-associated habitat; material: faeces | place: China | collected 2012 ... | reverse complement strand
TGACCGTCGAGGAGCTGGAGCGCCTGCGCGACGCTTGCAAAGGCTACAGGGAGAAAGCGCTCGTGGAATTTTTGGTGTCCACTGGCTGCCGTCTGAGTGAGGTCGCGCAGCTGCGTGCCGCCGATCTGGATCTGGTCGGACGCACGGTCAAAGTAACGGGCAAAGGCGACAAGGACCGCGTGGTCTACTTCTCGGTTCGTGCGCGGCTGATGATCCAAGAGTATTTCGTGGCGCGGAAGGGAGGTGATGGGCTTTTCTGCAGCAGCAAATCGCCGTATGAGCCGCTCAAACCGCGTGCCATTCAGCGGCTGATCCGTGCTGTCAGTGAGCGCGCCGGGCTGGATAAGCGCGTCCATCCGCATTTGCTGCGCCACACCTTTGCGACGCACGCATTGAACTCCGGCATGGACGTAACCGTTATCCAGCGGCTGCTCGGTCACGAGGACGTGGCGACAACGCAAATTTATGCCGAGCTGAACGACGAAACGGTCAAGCACCAGTATACAAAATATGTTGCGGCGAATTAGCCGCAGAAAGGGTGAACCCATGAAAATCAACGATGTGAAAGCCTTGGACTACCGGACGGACGGCGACCTGCTGACGATCCCGTTTGCGGATACGTCGGTCGAGGCTGTGCTGGCTCTGGATTCCGACGTGCTCACGGTCAAGACCGATGCCGGTGATACGGTGGAGGTGCTGGCAGGGTACGCGCTCAAGACGGCCACGGTCGCAGCCGCCGATCCGACCAGTGTCACCGCCGTGTACACCCGCGCGGTGGACGGCACAGCGGCCGCGCTGGACACGATCTCTGCCCGGCTGGTCGAGAGCGAGAAGGAGAACAAGCTGCTCAAAGCGCAGATCGCCGCGCAGAGCGACCGCGCGGATTTTGTAGAGGACTGCATCGCCGAGATGGCAATGCAGGTTTATAACAACTAAACCTATGATTAAGTTTTTTGAAAGGATGTTTTTAATGATGGCAATGTTTTTCGCACAGCGTGTAATCCTCGGCAAGACTGAGTTTGATGCAGTACCCAAGACACTCAAAAAGCAGGTAGCGGAGATCCTGCTCGACAGCGGTCTGCCTGAGCTGGTACCGTCCGAGTTCGGCGGCACGGCTGACGACGTGGAGGCGAAGTAAGGAGGAGCGTATGGACGCTGTACACATTAAAAACTGCGTGCTTGCGGCGTTTGCGGCGGTGGGAACCGTCGCAGCGCAGGCACTGGGAGGTTGGGACGCTGCTATGCAGGTATTAGTGGCCTTGATGGCCGCAGATTATTTGACCGGTGTTCTGGTAGCAGCCGTCTGGCAGCGTTCCCGCAAGACGGAGAGCGGCGCACTGGACAGCAAGGCCGGTTACATTGGTCTGCTCAAGAAGGGCATGATCCTGCTGGTTGTGTGGCTGGGCGTGCTGCTCGACAATGCACTTGGGGAAACGTACATCCGCATGGCAGTTATGCTGTTCTTCGTCGGCAATGAGGGATTGAGTCTGTTAGAGAACCTCGGCCTGATGGGCGTACCGTTCCCGGCGTTCCTCGAGCGAGCACTCGAGGCTCTGCGTGAGCAGGGCGACAACGGAAAGGGTGGTAGTAATGCAAATCCATGACGAAAACCTCAAACACAACGGCGACTGGTCGTACCGCAACAGTACGTCCGAGATCATCCTGCACCATGCCGAGGCAAGCCACGCATCGGTCGAGGACATCAACAGATGGCACCTCGAGCGCGGCTGGGCAGGTATCGGCTACAACTACTACGTCCGCAAGGATGGCACCATCTGGCGCGGTCGTCCTGAATGGGCTGTTGGTGCCCATGCAAAGGGGCACAACGACAAGTCCATCGGCATCTGCTGTGAGGGTGCTTATATGAGCGAGCATATGCCCGCTGCACAGCTTGCCGCGCTCAAGGACCTCATCCGTGACATCATGAGCCGGTACGGCAAGCTCAAGCTGCTGCGGCATAAGGATGTAAACGAGACCGACTGCCCGGGCGTCAACTTCCCCTGGGCGGAAGCGCAGAAGTATGCCGAGCCGGACACAGTAAAGGAGGAAACCGAAGTGGTTGAGAAAAAGAACGTCATGCTGAATGGCAAGACGTACACCTGCGAGTGCATCACCAAGGATGAGGTAAACTACATCAAGATGCGCAGTCTGGAGCAGGCAGGCTTTGCGGTCAGCTACGATACAATCCGTAAGCTGCCGAGCATTACCGCACCGCAGTGCCGCGCCTTTGTACCGGACGGCGATGAGGCTGTACAGGCCGCAGTTGATACGCTGCAGGAGAGTGCCGCCCTTGAGAAACAGACGATTGAGTACCTGCTCCGCTATCAGTGGGGCGAGGATTTGGTCAAGAAACTGGCAGCGGCTATGCAGAAGTAAAGCGAAACCCCTCTGGGAACTGGTTTTATACCGGCTCTCGGAGGGGCTGTTTTTTATTGTTCGGTAAAATTGTAGTTGATAGGTTCAGCAGAGTTGATAATAATTTCTTCAGCTACTGCTCGAATTAAAGGGAGTTCCTTGGCAAGTTGTTTATCATGCTTAAAAGGTTCATATTTTGATTTTTCACCTTCCTTGCTGTGCACAATAGCGTTGCGAGTAGCATAGATTCGATTACGAATCGCAGCGTATACTTTTTCTGGTTCAGTATCAAAATCTATAGTGTTTCCCTTGTCAGCGAAAGGAACTGCTGTAGTCTTGTAATAATTAACAGAGGTATCGTCAATGCGGTTGATGGAGTTTTTGAGATCAGATAAGCTGGGAACATACCGTTTTAAGCACAGTAGTAGACCATTTTGTTCATCCCAAACACCATTGTCGCGTTGATCACGTATTTTCTTTTTTATGGTTTTGTAGAAGTTTCGAATATCTTTTTGGCTGTATGGAGAAAAGGAGGGACGTGTAATAAAATCGCGAATTACTTGGAATGCCTCATCTTCTGAAATCGTTTGAAAGAAAAATTCTGCAACATGATAAAAAGCTAAGTATTGTGTAAATGGAATACCGCTAGAAATGGCTTGATGATAATATTTTGTTAAATCGGGTTTGTATTTTTTGTAAGGGAAAAACTGACCATGGTGCGTGTGCCTAGGAATATGGGAAGCACGCTCAGACTCAAAATCTGCAATAGCAAGGGAAATATTTAAATTATGTGCAATATTAAAAATATATGCGTCGAAGATACATTTAAATTCGGATATAGAGTGTTCTTGCGGAGAGGTGATCTTTAAGGTATGCATATTGAAGATGTTAAAAAAATCTGCTATATCTACAATTTCTTCTTCGGTAATCCGCATGGACGAGCGCATACGCATAGGAGTAATATCATATTGATCTGAACAATTATGAAATGAACAAAATAAAGCGAAGAGGTATTGTTGGCTTGCCTGTGAAATAGTGAAGTGATAGTTGTGTTCACTCGTTTCCAAATTTTCTAAAGTTGGCCATACAAATGACGATGGTCTATGAATGTGCTGAGACTGAATAGCGGTTTCAAAACATTTTTTTATGGCAACCATAGGAATCTGAATATCATAATCAGTCTTAAATATTTCTAAAAGAGATTGAAATTCCGATGTTGGAATTTTTGCAAAGGGTTTCGGGAAAATTTCACTCTTTTCATAATCGTAAGTATTTTTCGTAATAACAAGAGTATCATTTTTTACTTCGGCATTTAAATTGCGTACTGCATTAGTAATGCCACGTGCAAAGTTCTCAATGGTAAACATATAAATTTCTCCTATGCATAAGGGGTGAAAGAGCCACCTTTTGTCGTCAAAGTGTCGTCAGTTAAAAACTGGAACAACAAAGATAAAGAAAAAGTGCTGAAATTCAATGATTTCAGCACAATTCTTGGTGCGGATGGGGGGACTTGAACCCCCACGTCCTTGCGAACACTAGCACCTGAAGCTTATATAGTTGTTTTGAAATCTGTAAACCTTGGTGTGTAGTTTTGACGCATAAAAGTAATGAATTATCTGTGTCTCGCACGTAATTTGAGATGAAATGCAGAAAATAGTTCGGAGTGGTGAGGGTGGGAAATCTGCGATTTCTTTCAATCCGTTACACCTTGGTGTCGTCAATTTGTCGTCAGGAAGATTCGGCGGTTTTTGCTTGATTTTCGCCTGTCGGATTGATCGAAGTCAGCACGTTGCGCAGCGTGTCGATTTCGTTGTGAACGTAGATTTCAGCGGTGACGTTGATGTCCTTATGACCAAGTAATTTTTGGATGGTGTAGATGTCTGCACCATGCCGCCGGAGATAAGTACCATAGGTGTGCCGCAGTTCGTGTGCTGTCACAACCGGCACTTCGTTATGCTCATTGTGTAGCTTTCGCATAAGGCGTTTGAGCTTCTGCGACCATGTGTTCGGGCAATAGGGCTTGCCATCCTCGTTCGGGAACAGATACAGAGATTCCTTCGGCAGCGAGCGGATCAGCTGGACAGCCTCCTCACTCAGCGGCAGGGTACGGTAGCTTTTCCACTTTGGCGGATTGGCAACGACCGTCCCGTTCCGCACGATCATAGAGCGCTGCACGCGGAGTGTCTTTTCGTTTAAATCAATATCCGACCACATGAGGCCAACCAGTTCACCACGGCGCAGGCCGGTTTCCAGCAGGAGCACGACCTCGGGCATACGATCTGCGGTATAGGCTTTGACCGTTTCCATCTGCTCATCGCTGAGAACGTGCTTGATGTGTTTCTGGGCGGTGCTGCGGTAGGTGCAATGCTTGGCAGGATTCTTATAGCAAAGGTCGTTCTCAATCGCACATTCAAAGATTGCATTGAGGATTGACCGCATTTTCTTCAACCGGCTTTCCGAGCACGCTGTCTTAGTGGCGAAATACGCCTGTATGTCTACCGGACGAATATCGGATAGGAGGACATTTCCAAAGTAGGGGATCAGGTGGCCCTCGACGAGGCTGACATAGGTCAGCTTGTATGTATCTTCCTCAACAAACGGCTGTTTATAGGACAGCAGCCATTTCCGCGCCCAGGGAGCAAAGCGGCCGGTGGAGGGCACAAAGGCCTCTCCGGTACGCGCCGACACCTCGGAGGCTACGCGGAACTCCTCGGCTTTCTTCTTCGCATCGGACAGACTCACCGTGCTGTAAAAGGACTTGCGCAGCGGCTTGCCGTGGATATTTCGGCCGACGGTGATCTTGTACTCGAACCGTTTGTCCTTGCGTGTTGGCTTTTTTCTTGGCATAAAAATAACCCCTTTCTTACCGTAAAAAAGTATGGTAAAATAGAGGTACTGATGTAACGGTCCAATGTTTATCAGTACCCCGTCCCGCTCTGGTGTTTGCAGCACTGGGGCGGGATTTTTATTTATGCTTGTTTTTCCAAGCGAGATTCACTACATTTTTTATATCTCTGATTATCTTTTAGGTCAGCAATATAGTCGCGGACTTTTTCTTGACCCTCTTCATTAAAGTTGCGGTAATCAGAGAGAAGCTGCTGTTCATCAGGCAGCAATCGTGGTAACTTGCGATTAAGAATATCATTGACTGGCGTATCTACGTCTGTAATGTAGTTCGTGGGGATATGCAATGTTTCTGCGATGTCGATAATCATTGTTTGTCCAATATCTGTTTTTCCAAGTTCGATTTTATTGATTGAAGCCCTAGACTTATATCCTACAGAAAAAGCTAAATCTTCTTGTGTAATGCCTAGTTCTTCCCGACGTTGGCGAATACGAGCTCCCATTTTAGAAAGATACGCTGATTTATCCATTGCTTTCACCTCGTCTATACTATATCATGCTGGAGAATTAAAATCAACTTTTATTTAGATTTTCACGAAAATTTGTTGACAGATATTCTACAAGGTGGTATTATATGTTTGTAGAAAATAATTCAACAACGAAAGCGAGGTGAATAGCATGACTGATTCTGTTGCATTGCGTGAATGGATTCAGCGACATGGCTTAAAGTACAATGCTATCGCTGCCATCATTGGAATTACTCCGTATTCCTTGCAGAAGAAGATTGATAATGAAACGGAATTCAAAGCAAGCGAAATCGCTACATTCGTCAATGATTTAGGTATGTCGAAATCTACACGGGACAAGATTTTTTTTGCAGCGATGTAGCATTAAATTCTACAAGGAAGGAAGTGAGATGAGAACAATGCTGAAAGTATCCAGCACGGAATGTGCTCGACAACAGGTAATAAAAAATCTGCTGACCGCACATGAGCGGGCAGCAGAAAACGGAGATGCAGGTTCAGTAATTCGGTTATCTAAGTATTTACTTCGCCTGTTGAAGCAGGAAGAGAAGCTGTTGATACAACTCGGTACGGAAAACAATGAGTAAAGGAGTAGCAATCCAATAGATAAACTGAAACAATTTCGATATGATGCTGTCCGACGCAAATCCTAAATAGGTGAGCGCTCGAGCAGGTAGAAAAATCAAAGTTTCGATCCAGTAGACTGGAGAAATGCTATCGAGCATCCGCATTCGATATGTACCGACCGTTTCATCGAATAGAGATAAAGCTACTCCGACAATATCAGAGCGAGCACTGCTAAGATTATCCACTATTACAGCACGAGAAGTGGCAATCTGCTGATAGCCGAGCCGCTGGGCGATAGGGATAGCCATTTTACCTGCACCAATATCAACGAGCAGTTTTTTTGCTTGAGGAATATACTCATCAAAATTTTTTCCTTTGATGGTAAGTGATTCTTGATATTTTCTACGCAGATATTTTGCTTGAAAATATTTCGATGCATTGATGAACAACTTCACTACAACAACACATAGAAATATGATGCTATATTTCATTTCAAAATCCTCCTCTGTTCTCTAGTATACCACACTGACCAGAGAGGGGCAACGAAGATAAAGAAAGAAGGTGATTCCAATAACCTATATTTCTTCCGGAGTCGCTGGCTGGGCGCCGCTGATTCTGGGGCAGGTGTACTTGCTCAAATACAAGCTGTTCCGTGAACGGTTTGACAAAATCGGTGCAGCGTTCATGACCTCAATGGCCGGCTTGCTCTTTTTGGCTAGGCTAGCCATGTACCTTATTGCATAAACAGGGAGGTGACCATTGATGACCGTACCTACAACAATCACCAGCAAACTGGACGAGCTGAACCGGCTCTGCGAAAAGTACCCGCAGAAAATCCCTATCGAAGAATGTGCAGCTTTTCTTGGACTTGCACCTGCAAGCCTGCGGGCGAGCGTAGAGCATGGCAACTGTCCGTTCGGCTTAGGGTGGCTCAAGAAGAATTCGATGAACCGGGCGTTTTTTGTACCGACATTAACATTTTACCTGTGGGTAACACAGTCAGCCGGTTTTCGAGAGGAGGTGACACCATGAATCGTATCAACGGAATTATCGCCGGCCTGTCGTTCCTCAGTCTGCTGTCTGTCAGCGGATATGCTGAAATGGACAAGCTGCCGATGGGCGGTTATACAGTTCTGGCAGCACTGTTGTTGAGCGTTATGCTTATCAGCGTGCGCAGTCTTGTTAAGCATTACTACGAGGGAAACTGAATGTGGACGAAGAAGAAAGAATCCGATATTCTGTCGCAGATGGCATCGGACGCTCGCGTGTCAGATGCAGCAAAATGCGAAATCAAGCCGGTTTTACAGCCGCAAGCACGCAAAATCGGTGTGAAAACAGAAAAACGCCGCTGAGGAACGGCAATTCCAACAGCGGCAAAGTAAAACATTACACTTACATAATACCCGCAAGGAGGCGGGAAGTCAATGAAAATTGAACTGAAATCTTTGGACTTGGTGCACTTCAAGTGCTTTCCCAAGCTGCACCTCGACTTTCACGAGGGCGTGAATAGCCTGTTCGGTGCCAATGCCGCAGGCAAAACCAGCGTTTATGATGCGCTGACGTGGCTGCTTTTCGACAAGGACAGCGCAGGCCACAGCCGCCCGGCCATCAAGCCGACTGGTGCACCGGCAGGCACGATGCCCGAGGTCACCGCCATTATGGAGGTGGACGGTGAGCCGATCAAGCTCCGCAAGGTGCTCCGCGAGAAGTGGGAGAAGCCGCGCGGTTCGTCCATCGAGCGCTACGCCGGTGACACCCGTGACTATTACATCGACGATGTGCCGCTTGCCGAAAACGCATACAAGCGCCGCATTGCAGAGCTGATCGACGAGAGACAGTTTAAGTTGCTCACCGATGTCTGGGCGGTAACGAAAGGAATGCACTGGAAAGACCGCCGCACGCTGCTCGCTGAGATCTGCGGTCTGCCGGAGGACAAGCAGCTGCTTGCGACTGCACCGCAGTTTGCCGAGTTGACCGAGAAAGTCGGCCGCCGGACAGTAGATGAATACAAGTCCGTGCTGATGAAGCAGCGCAAGGACATGAACGCAAACCTGAACACGCTGCCGGTCCGCGTGGATGAATGCAGCCGCATGGTAGCGGAGCTGGAAAGTCTTGACTTCGCGGCAGCGCACAGCGAAAGCGACCGTTTGCAGGCCGAGCGCGAGCGGGTGCAGGGTGAGCTTGTGAAGCTGGCGAACAACACCCTTGCCGCACAGGCACGCAACGAGCTGGGCGCACTGCAAAATCAGCTCCGTGAGCTGGAAACCGAAAACAACGCCCATCTTGCCAGCCAGCGCGTGCCGGTGGATGACGAAACGCCGGTACTGACCGCCGCGCTTGACCGCGCAAAATGCGAAGCCGATCGCCTGACGCGCACTGTCGCACGGGAAACCGACTACATCACCACCGGCGAAAACTGCCTGAACGACTACCGCGCACGCTGGCGTGCCATCGACGCCGAGGAGTTCACGGAAACCATCTGCCCGACCTGTCATCAGCCGTTACCGGCAGAGCAGGTTGCCGAGGCGCGCGAAGCCTTTGCCGCCCATCAGCAGCAGCGCAAGGACACGCTCCTTGAGGACAGCAAGTTTGTCAAGCGGGGCATTGCAGCAGCACAGGAACGCCTTGCAAATGCGGAAACTGCACTGAAATCCGCACAGAACGAGGTGCAGAAAGCGCAGATTGCCCTTGACAGCTACACGCCGCCGGTCGAAATCACACCGGAGAACCTGCCGGACTATGACCGCCGCAAGGGCGCGATTTTGACGCTCATTGCGGACGCGGACAAACGCATTGACCGCCTGTCCGGTGATACCGCTGCGGAAAAGACCCGTCTGGAAACCGAGCACGCCGAGCTGACGCGCCGCAAGCTGGAAAGCGATGCTGTTCTTGCCAAGGAGCAGACCCTTGCGGACACGCGCCGCCGTATTGCCGACTTGCAGGCCGAGCAGCGCACCGCCGCCGCCGAAATGGAGCAGATGGACAGGCTCATCGCCATGTGTGAGGAGTTCACGCGCTACCGCGTGCAGGCCATCACCGAGAGCGTCAACAGCCGGTTCCGCCTGACGCGCTGGCGGCTGTTCACCGAGCAGGTCAACGGCGGTCTGGCGGATTGCTGTGAGCCGATGGACCGCAACGGTTCGATGTTCGAGGGCACGAACAACGCCATGAAAATCAACATCGGCATGGATATTATCGACACGCTGAGCGAGTTTTACGGCGTGCGCGTGCCGCTTTTCGTGGACAATGCCGAGAGCGTTACACATTTGCAGCCTATCGGCTCGCAGGTCGTGCGGCTGGTGGTTTCGGAGCAGGATAAGGAGTTGAGAATCGAATGAGCCTGAAAGCAAAACGCAAGGTCGAGAGCAGCATTCCGCCGATGGACGGCGGTACTTACATGGCTGTCTGCGTGGCGGTTATCGACCTCGGTCAGCAGTACAAGCAGTTCGAAAAGCAGAAGCAGGGCAAGTACGCCGAGGAATGTATGTTCATCTTCGAAATTCCGGACGAGCGCGTTGAGGTGGACGGTGAGGACAAGCCGCGCTGGCTGTCGTCCCGCCGGTTTACGGTATCGCTGCATGAGCGTGCGGCGCTGTTCCAGATGCTGACCGCGTGGCGCGGCAAGGCACTGACCGATGCAGAATTGGATCCGGCCGGTGATGGCTTTGATCTGATGCAGATGGCAGGCGTACCGGCCATGCTCAGCGTGACCGTCGTTGAAAAGGATGACGGCAGCAAGTACAACCGCATCGAGGCGGTCACGGGTTTCCCCAAAGGCCTTCCGGCACCGCAGCCGGAGAGCGAAATCCTCGTATTTGATGCGGACGAGCCGGATATGGAAACGTTCGGCAAGCTGCCCGAGTGGGTGCAGGACATTATCCGCAAGTCCACGCAGTTCGCGGACAACGCACCCGAGGAAAAGGTCGATATTCCGTCCGAAGAATCGGAAACGCCGCCTGACAGCAAAGGAGCGTGCCCGATTTGACGTTTACATCACTGGCGAGCAGCTCCCGCGGCAACGCCTACGTCGTGTCGGACGGTGAAACGACTCTGCTGCTGGAATGCGGTCTGTCGTTCAAGGAACTGCAAAAGCGGCTCGGCTACGGCGTGGCGGGCATTACCGCCTGTTTGGTGTCGCATGAGCACCAAGACCACGCGAAAGCCGCCGCGCAGCTGCTCAAGAGCGGAGTTCCGGTTTACATGAGCGAAGGCACAGCCGCCGCCCACAAGGACGCAATGGACGCGGCGCATCTCATCAAAGCGGGCGACGTGCTGCGGTTCGGACACCTGACAGTCGTTCCGTTCCGCACGTTCCACAACACGGACGAGCCGCTCGGGTTTCTCATCGAGGACAGGCGGACAGGAGAACGGCTGCTCTGGGCAGTGGACACCGCGAATCTGGGCGTCACCGCCGATAAGCTGACCTACATCGCGGTTGAATGCAATTACGAGGAGCGCCTGCTGAACCGCAGTGACCGCATTCCCTCGGTACTCAAGGAGCGCATCCGGCACAGCCATTTCGAGGTGAATGACGTAATCAAATGGCTGCACAAGCAGGATCTCAGCGGCGTGCTCACCATCTGGCTGCTGCACCTGTCCGCCGGCAACAGCAGGGCAGAGGCATGGCAGCGGCGGTTTGAACGGGAGTTTCCGGGGATTGAGATTCGGATTTGTCCGGAATAAGAGGAGAATTTCATGAAGATTACATTTGACGTAGACCCGCGCACTGCATCGGCGCTGCTGAAATACGCCGCTCGTTGGAGCATGACACCTGGCGAGATCATAGACGGTCTGATGAGATTCTACAAACGTGAGATGAAGGAGAGGTACAACCATGAGCAACTTTAATAACACCGGCGAAGTCAAGGAGATCAGCATTCTGGACATGATGAACGGCGCGATCGGTGAGCGCGCGGCCTACGAGCTGACGCGCATCATGAAAAACTGCCGCGACCTCAACACTGAGGCGAAAAAGGCGCGGACGCTGACCATCAAGCTGTCCATCGTGCCGACCGAGAACCGCGACAGCGTGGCGGTTCGTGCAGAGGTGAGCAGCAAGCTGGTTCCGGTCAAGCCAATCGACGGCGCACTGCTGCTCGGCGGCACGGACGCAGAACCCATCGTTATGGAGTACACGCCGCAGGTGCCCGGTCAGCAGTCGTTCGACCCGTCCGTTGACACCGAACCCAAGGTCGTCAAGCTGGCGTAAATCAATAGGAGGATATTCAAAATGATCAAGGAAGCACTGGAATATATCGTAAACCTTTCGGCTCCGCATCTGGAGTTCCGCAATGGCAGCCACTATGCAGACCGCACGCTGCACCGCATTCCGAACGAGCTGACGGCATCGCCGCTGGCGGTACATACGCTTTCGGCGGTGCGCGACTACATTGAGAGCGGCGCAGATGAATGTGCCGAGGATGAGGACAGCATCGGCCGCCGCTTCGTTATCCATGTTGCGGATTACGACCGCGTGTACCTGTACCGCGAGCTGAACAGCGACAAGGCGCGTGAGTGCTTGCTGGAAGCCGAGCTGTCCGCACCGACGTTCCCGTTTGGCCGCTGGCTGGGCGTGGAGGAGTTCATCATCAATATGCAGACGCATTTCGTGCCGACCGAAGTCCGCGACACGTTGGTGCAGCTCATCAGCACGGTAACGACCGAGAACGGCGTATCGATGGCGGATGACGGCATGACGCAGCGCGTGACGGCCCGCAGCGGTATTTCTCTTGTGAAGCAGGTGAGCGTGCCGAACCCGGTTGTACTGGCGCCGTACCGCACCTTTACCGAGGTTGAGCAGCCGAAAAGTCCGTTCGTGTTCCGTATTCGCCAGACCGGCGATGAGGTGCAGGCGGCGCTCTTTGCGGCTGATGCGGATGCATGGAAGCGTGAGGCCATCGCAAATATCCGCGACTGGTTCGAGCATCACATTCCGCAGGAGCTCCGCGAGGACGTTATCATTCTGGCGTAAGCAGGCAAGGCACAGGGCGGCAACCCCGCCCTTCCTGCCCTGACAACCGGAGGTGATACTACGGGCAGAAATTGTAAAGTTGCGTTGGACTGGTGGCCGAGAGATATAGGGCTGTTCCGCGATCCCAAGCTGCGAAGTGTGCGGCAGGAATTCGGCGTGCTCGGGCCATATATCTATGAGTGCCTGCTCGACATCGCCTACGGCGATAAGGGCTATTACATCAATTATTCCGGCCGATGGCGCGAGGACGTTCTCTGGCAGCTTTCGGAATATGTTGCCGGGCGGTACGCCGTGCCGGTGGAGACAATTGCGAACGTGATCGACCGTTTGGTGGAGTGTGAACTTTTTAGCGACGGCCTGTACAAGCGAGGGTTTATCACGTCGAAAAGAATGCAGATGAGTTATTTCATTGCCACGCTGGGACGCAGCGGCGTGCAGATTAACTTTGACATCTGGCTGCCGACCGAGGAAGAGATGCGAGAGAAAAACCCGAGCGGCAAGTCTTTTGTGCTGCAATCCTTTATTTCTTGGCGAGAAAAACATATAACTGGGCAAGAAACGGACGTTTCTCAGCCGGAAAGTACACACAGTACAGAACAGGACAGTACAGGAGAGAACAGTATAGTACAGCACAGCAGAGAACAGCAGAGCAGTGCGCTGGCGAGCGCTCTGGCTGATGAGCTGGAGGAGCTGCTGGGATGTAGATTTGATAAGAATTTCTGTCTGGAACTGGCACGTCTGCAAAAGCTGGGTATGCAGAAGGAAGTGTTTTTAGACGCTGCGCGGCAGACCAACGATAAGACACCGAGGAGTCCTGCGGCGTACTTCCGCACCGTGCTGCAAAGCTGCGAGAGGGATGGTATCCTGACGGCGGCAGATCTCGGCGCGACCAGGGCGAAGCCGATCGAGCAGAGCAGACCAAAGCAGGAGGACTCGAGCGGCTATCTCAGCCCGGCGAACATCGGCGGTACTGACCGAGGGCAGGACGATTCGCAGCTTTCGGACTGGGAGCGGGAATGGAAAAATCGGGTTATGAACCGCAGTAAGGAGAACAGCAATGACGATTAAAGAATATCAGCGCAAGGCCATGCGCACAGCGACGCCGAAGTGCTATAACACGGCAAATGCCGCTCTCGGCCTGACCGGCGAGGCTGGCGAGGTAGCCGATGAAGTTAAGAAGTGTATGTATCAGGGGCATCCGTGGCAGCCGTCCAAGATCATCGAGGAGCTGGGCGACGTGCTGTGGTATGTGACTTTGATGGCTGAACTGATGAACGTGCCGTTGGAGTACATCATGCAGGCAAACATCGAGAAGCTGGAACGGCGATACCCGGATGGTTTTTCGCCGGCGGCGAGTGTAAATCGGGAGGAGAACAATGAATAAAATCCGCATTGCAACCAACGACATGGCGCTGACCGTCAAAATGTCGGACGAGCAGGCCAACGTCTGGTTCGGCACGCTGACCCGCGCTCTGCTGGGCGAGTATCCTGATATTGCGGAGCCGGTCGAGGTGGAAGAACCGGAGGCCGAGGACAGCGAACCGGAAACCGAAGAGCAGCCGTCTGATCTGGATGAGGACGAACCGGAACCGGTTGAAGAACTCACGCCGCAGGAGAGCTACAAGGGCTTTCTGCGTATCACCTGTGCACATTGCGGCGAAACCGGCAGCTTTAACGCGCGGTACCCAATCGGGTTCTATCGCTGTAAGTCATGCGGTGAGAACAACGCGCTGCACGATCTGCACCGTTTGAAATTCCGCTGTGAGTGCGGCCATACATGGTTCTACCATACGAACGCAACGGAGCGCATCATCGAGCAGAACTGCCTTGCGTGCGGTATGCCCATGCAGGCAGAGCAGGACAAAAACGGGGATTATTCCCCGTTGTAATTCGTTTGAGCTGTTTTAAGCTCTGGTTTGAGAGGAGAATGAGCGATGGAAGCAGTTCGCAAACGTAAATCTCCGCCGCTCGGCAAGCGCACCTGGACGCCGGAGGACGAAAACTATCTGGCAGAGAAGTGGGGCTATGCATCAGTGCCCGCCATCGCAAAGAGGCTGAACCGCACGGAGAACGCAGTCGTTGTTCGGGCACAGCGGCTCGGCTTGGGAGCTGTGCTGATGGCAGGTGGGTACGTCACGCTGAACCAGCTGCTCGCCACAGTGACAGGAAGGGAACGCGGCAACACCTACCAGCGCAAAAGCTGGGTAGAGAACCGCGGTCTGCCGGTGCACAGAAAGAAAGTCAATCGGTGCAGCTTTTCTGTGGTCTATTTAGAGGAGTTCTGGGAATGGGCGGAGCGCAACCGCAGTTTCCTCGACTTCTCGAAAATGGAGCCGCTGGCACTCGGCTGGGAACCGTCGTGGGTCGCAGAGCAGCGCAAAAAGGATTACCGCGCCTGCGCGATCCAGCGCAAGGATCCGTGGACGGCAGACGAGGACAGTCGCCTTAAAATGCTGCTCAGTCAGCACAAATATACATGGGCGGAGCTGGCAGAGATGCTGCACCGCACGACTGGTGCAATCCAACACCGGTGTCGCGATCTCGGCATCAAGAATCGCCCAGTCAAGGCAGATAATCACGGTAAAAGCGCGGTGTGGAACGAGCGCGACTATGCGGTTCTGGCGGACGGTATCCGCCACGGTGACAGCTACATGGCGATCGGACAGGCGCTCGGCAAGTCGGAAAAGGCGGTGCGCGGCAAGGTCTACAACGTGTATCTGACCGAAAGCGCGGACAAGGTGCGCGAATACATGGGCGATGGTCCGTGGGGAGCCGGTGCGCCGGAGCCGAAAGTCAAACAGGCGGTGCATTTGTCCGCTACAAGGACGGAGGTGCGAAAGCAACTGTCATATCTCGCGGGTCTACTGCGGAAACGGGCGAATGACCTGGGCTACGATCCGTATTGGCAGCGTTTTATGTGCCAGCACTGGGACGACTTCGGCGGCTGCTCTGCCGGCTGCGCGAATTGCGATGACTGCACAAAATTCCGGCGTATCCGTCCGCAGTATTGCGCCCGGTGCGGCAGCACGTTCTACGAGAGGAAGGAGAACCGTTTCTGCTGCGCCTGCCGGACGGCACGGAAGAAGAAAGCACAGCGGCATTGGTGCCGTGTCAATCATAGCTGAACAGGAGAGGAGAACAACCATGAATGAGAGAGTAATCTGGACGCACCCGAAGGGGCGTTTTGAGGTCGTGGAGCGTACATACAGGGCACTGGACGGCAGGCTCGGGCGTGTGCGCGAATGCCGCTTCACGCTGCGGCGCGATGTGCGCGGACTGGCGTGTAATGTGGCTGCTCAGCCAATCAGCGTTGAGCCGGCGCTTTGCGTGCCGCAGAAAGGCGTGCATGGTCCGGTGACCGCCGCCGATGTGGACACGTGGTGCAAGTGGTACCGGCAGGGCAAGTCCGTTGCGGATATCTCGGAAATGGCGGGACGGAACGAGAAAACCGTCACTGCCAAGCTGAAAAAGCGCGGGGTGCTGCTGACAGACGAGGAACAGCGGAAAATCCGAAGCCTTGCCGCGCAGGGCTGGACGGCGGCGAAGATCAGCAAGGAGATCGGGTATCCAAGAGCAGCGGTGCGCTGCTGCGTGCGGGAGATGGAGGTGCAGCATGGCAAAGTGTAAATTCTGTGGGGAGCCGGTTAAGGTTTCCCCGGTGTTCCACCCGTCCTGCTGGGTGCAGGCAGTGAACAAGTACGCAGGTGAGATCTGCGATGAGTATTGTAAGTTTCCTTTTGAACTGGACTATGAGGCACTGGTGGACAAGTGCGAGCAGTGTCCGATGACACGATTGAAAGAGTTGGGAGGGAAAGTATGATACTGGAACTGACCCGTCAGGACGTTATCGCCCTGACCAACGAAAGCAAGCGCAAGGCCGTGCTGTCTGGCTGGCAGAACTGGGGCATCTGGCACAAGGCGCCCGAAATCGGGCTTAGCGTGTACCGGCTCGATCTGCCGGACGGCTCGTTCTTTACGGCCAGCTGGTATGAGGGCGACGACTTCTTTCCGGGCGGCGGTACGCATAACGTCAATCGTCCGCGCTACAACTTCGGCGGCAAGGGCGATAAACTGAAAGCTGGGAGCAAGGCCGAAAGCCTGCTGACGGACAAGCTCAAAGAGCTGCGGAAGGAGCTGCTGGAACGGGGTGAGAACCATGTCGCTTGAAATCATACCGATCTCGCTGCGAGGTGCAAACGCCTATGTAAGAGATCATCACCGTCATCACAAGCCGATGGTCGGACATAAGTTTTCGATTGCATGTGCGGATGGAGATAAAATCGTCGGTGTTGCTATTGTAGGCCGACCGGTGTCGCGCCACTTGGACGATTACTGGACACTGGAGGTCAATCGTCTGTACACGGACGGCACGCGCAATGCGTGCTCCATGCTCTACGCTGCCGCATGGCGAGTTGCCCGGGCGATGGGATACAAGCGACTTATAACGTACATTTTGGAAAGCGAACCGGGGACAAGCCTGAAAGCCGCTGGCTGGAAGTGTATGGGGAAGGCTGGCGGCCTGCGCTGGACAGGCGCTCGCTGTCCGGAAACGGATCTCTACCCGGCGGAAATGAAGTTGAGATGGGAAGTGACGACCGATGAAAACTGACGAGCTTATCAAGTCACTGCAAAGTCTGAAAGTGCAGACCGGCTCTCTGGCCTGCCTCGGTTGCGGGCATGAGCACAACTGCGGCGTGCATGGCTGCGCGATCGCGCGAGAGGCTGCGGTGCGGCTAAGCCTGTATGAACACGCTCTGGAGCAGGTCGCAAAGGAACGCGACACACTGCTTGCGCAGCTCAAGCGCCTCGGCGGCTGCGAGACCTGCAAGAATAACCAGCCGTCCGGCGAAGATGACGGCCGCTGTACCGCCTGCATGACCGGGCAGAGATGTAAGTGGAATGGAGGCTGCCGTGGATAAGGAACACAAGGCCGTCGAGCGGCTGCGCCTCGCCGCGGAGATGAGCGAAACCTACTACGCCAAGCCGCTCATCATCACCACCTCGGGCGGTAAAGATAGCGATGCGTGCCTTGCGCTGGCGCGTGCGGCGGGCATCCGCTACGAGGTACAGCACAATCATACCACGGCCGACGCGCCGGAGACCGTCTACCATGTGAGAGAGACCTTCCGGCGGCTGGAAAATGAGGGTATCAAGTGTACCGTCAATCTGCCGACATATAAAGGTCAGCGCGTGACAATGTGGAGCCTGATACCGCAAAAACTCATGCCGCCGACACGCGTTGTGCGATACTGCTGTTCCGTGCTGAAAGAGCAGGGCGGCAAAGGCCGTATGATAACAACAGGCGTCCGCTGGGCGGAAAGCGCCAAGCGCCGCAAGAACCGCGGTATTTACGAGAAACAATCCGCCGTCATAAGCCGCAAAATCACAATCAGTAACGATAATGACGATACGCGGCGGCTGTTTGAAAACTGCCGATTGCAGGCAAAGCGCGTTTGCAATCCAATCGTGGACTGGACGGACAGCGATGTGTGGGATTACATTCGCTCCGAGCATATCCCGGTCAATCCGCTGTATGAGTGCGGCTTCCGCCGGGTCGGTTGCATCGGCTGCCCGATGGCGGGACGCGCCACAAGGCAGATGGAGTTTGCCCGGTATCCGACTTACGAGCGGATGTATATCCGGGCGTTTGAGCGGATGCTGAAGGCACGGCGAGCGCGGAATTTGCCAACTAAGTGGGAGACCGGTATGGACTGCTTTCACTGGTGGATGGAGGATGGCGTGCTACCGGGACAGATGGAATTTGAGGTGGAGGGAGACAGGTATGACGATTAACCAGGCAATCCGCATCCTCGACCCGGAAACGACGGCCCAGGAGCTGGCAACGATCGAATACTACGGCGGTCTGCACGGCCGCGAGAAGATGGTCGCCGCCTGCGACGAAGCCTGCCGCGTAGCGGTTCAAATTATGAGAAAATACATAGAGGAACAAAAATGAAAAAGAAAATCATGGCGGCACTGCTCTGCGGTGCTATGAT